>Ga0075444_10000940_pt1 | contig 17704 bp, 16 predicted proteins | sample CoawatmetaG01DNA_FD_76836 | JGI IMG/M metagenome (GOLD analysis project Ga0075444, IMG submission 76836) | Marine microbial communities from the West Antarctic Peninsula - Coastal water metaG017-DNA | ecosystem: Environmental > Aquatic > Marine > Coastal | place: Atlantic Ocean: West Antarctic... | reverse complement strand
ATTCAGTAATTTCTTCAAATGAGTTTAGAACTTTTTATTTAAATTCTCAGTTACGTTATTTAGAAAATACTGATCTTGAAATCTTTTCAGATGATAGGAAATAATAATCTTTAAATTTAATAGAATTATTTTAATATTACAAAATATATGAAAAAAATGGAACATAAAAAAACTGTTTTTGTATCTGGCCATTTTAATGTTATTCATCCTGGTCATCTTCGTGTTTTAAGATTTGCAAAAGAATGTGGTAATTATCTTATTATTGGCTTAGAGAGTGATAGAATGGCAGGAAAAGATGCCCATGTTAAGTACTCACTGAGGTTAGAAGGGTTGCTGACAAATAGCTGGGTTGATGAGGTGGTATTGATGGATGAGCCTGTTAGTGACTTAGTTCTTAAGCTTCGCCCAGATATTGTCGTTAAAGGGAAAGAGTTTCAATCTCAAGATAATTCTGAGGAAGAAGCTATTAAGTCCTATGGAGGACAGCTTCTTTTTAGTTCTGGAGAGTCAGTATTTTCTTCTATTGATTTATTGAGAAAAGAGATGCTTGATTATAATCATGAAATTTCCTTACCTGAAAGCTATTTATTACGACATTCTATTGAGAAAAAAGATCTAATTAGGCTAGTAAAAAGTTTTAAAGAAAGAAAAATTTGTGTAATTGGAGACGTAATTGTTGATGAATATATCACTTGTGAAGCTCTTGGGATGTCTCAAGAAGATCCTACTTTAGTTGTTGCACCTATTGACTCATCAAAATTTATAGGCGGGGCTGGAATAGTAGCAGCGCATGCGTCAGGTTTAGGTTCAGAGGTAACTTATTTGTCTGTCATAGGAAATGATGAAACTGGGAAATTAGCAGAAAAATTCCTTAAAGATGCTCAAGTAAATTCATTTCTACTAGTAGATGAGCATCGTCCAACCCCCCTCAAGCAAAGATTTAGGAGCAAAGGAAAAAGTTTATTACGTGTAAATCATTTACGTCAAACGATGATTGATAAATCGCAGCAATTAAAAATGTTTAAAAAATTAAAGACCATTATTAAAGATTTAGATTTATTGATTTTCTCTGACTTTAATTATGGATGTCTTCCGCAAGACATGGTAGAGAAAATGATTGATATAGCTAAACAAAATAAAGTTATGATTGCAGCAGATAGTCAATCATCTTCTCAAATGGGAGATATTAGTCGATTTCATGATATGGATCTCGTTACTCCTACTGAGAGAGAAGCAAGAATAAGTTTAAATAACTACGAAGATAACTTAGTAATACTTACTGATAAGCTTAGAAGAAAATCTAATTGTAAAAATATTCTTTTAAAATTGGGAGAGGAGGGTTTAATGGTTCATGGACCGAGTGACAAGAACTGGTTGACAGACAGAATTGGTGCATTAAACAATTTGCCAAGAGATGTTGCAGGAGCTGGTGATAGTCTTTTAATAACCTCTAGTCTTGTTATAGCATGTGGTGGAAATATGTGGGAAGCATCCTTATTAGGCTCCTTGGCAGCAGCAATCCAAGTTGGGCGTGTTGGAAATACCCCTTTAACAATTAAAGAACTTATTTTAAAGCTTTCTTAATGAAAGTTATTTTATTATCAGCAGGTTTTGGAAGTAGGCTCAGACCGTTAACATTAAAAATTCCAAAATGTTTAGTTCCAATTAAAGGAGTTCCTCTTTTACAAATTTGGCTTGAGCGATTAAACAATCATAATCTTGGCCCTTTTTTAATTAACACTCATTACTTAAAAGAGAGTGTGGAGGATTTTGTAAATGCCTCATCCTTGATGCACAAAGTTTTTTTAGTATATGAGCCTATTCTACTAGGAACAGGTGGAACATTAATATCTAACATTGATTTTTTTGACGGAGAAGATGGCTTACTAATTCATGCTGATAATTATTGCATGGCTGATATTGGTGAGTTCATTGATGCCCATAATAATAGGCCACCAAATTGTTTATTAACTATGATGACTTTTCAAACTGAAACACCAAAAACATGTGGAATTATAGAGTTAGATAATAATAATATTGTTAAAGCTATGTTCGAAAAAGTTGACTCTCCTCCAGGTAATTTAGCTAATGGAGCAATATATATACTATCTAAAGAATTAATTAATTCTTTAAAAAATGAAAAAAAACCTATTATTGATTTTAGCTTAGATGTGCTTCCAAAGTTAATGGGTAAAATTTACACTTATGAGACTTCAGAGACCTTTATTGATATAGGGAGTAAATATTCTTATGAAAAAGCAAATAAGCTATAACCTTATTTAAAAGAAAATTTTAAAAAAATAAGGCTATTTTAGTAAAATAATTTAACAAATTAGCTTATACAAGAATAGTTGGAGCACCTTCAAAAAAAAACACTATATAATGATTTTGTGATTTTATGTTCATTCAAAGTAAAAATATGTCAGTAGATTTTTTTTCAAATTATAGTAAAAATTTAAATCTAATTTTAGAATCTGCCGATTGGAGTTCTGTGTCAGTCCTAGGTCAAGACTTAAAAACTTGCTGGCTTAATGGTAATAATGTCTTTTTATGTGGTAACGGAGGAAGTGCGGGTAATGCATCTCACCTTGCTAATGATTTTATTTATGGAATTGCCAAAAAAAAAGGCGGAGGCATTAAGTCAATATCCTTAAGTGATAATTCATCTGTCATAACATGTTTAGCTAATGATGTTGGCTATGAGCATATTTTTTCTGAACAGTTAGCCGTTCTGGGTAAAAAAGGCGATATTCTTATAGCATTATCTGGAAGTGGTAACTCTTCAAATATTATTTCAGTAGTGCATGAAGCCCATAGTCTTGGGATTAAATCACATGCTATATTAGGTTTTGATGGGGGTGAGTGTAAAAAAATTGTAAATAATTCTATCCATTTTGACATTAACGACATGCAATTGTCTGAAGATCTCCAACTAATAGTTGGTCATATGCTTATGAAATGGCTCTACAGTGAAAAAAAACAATTCTAATATGACTGTTAATATTGTCTATTCTCAATAATTCAATAACACCTTTTCAGTTATATTTTTTTTCTAATTTATTAGAGATTTACTAGAAGTTTATGAAAAAGTTACTTTATCCTGATTTTGTACCAAAACCATTTAGTGCTATTAAAAATGATGTAATCAATAGTTTCAAAAAATCTAAAGTTTTGGGTATTAAAGTTTTTATTTCTCACATAACACGCTATTATTTTCCTAGAATTATTGGGTTTTTAATTACACCATTTTCTCTATTTTTAAATAATTCCATTTTCTTACGTCTAGATTTAGATCACTTTGGACCCATTTTATATCCATTTTATTTTTTGAATTCAAAGATCTATTCAAAAGATAAAAAATATTATATTCTTGAATTTAATTCTAGAAACTCATATCTTGCTAATTCTTTCCCCAGTAATTTTTATTTTATAAAATCACCCATAATGTGGGTTTTATTGGGAGGATTTTTTTTTATTAGAACTAAATCTTTGCATATATTTCCAGTTTTTTATAACCAAGATGTTGATTCCAATATTCGTAATAAAACAGATTGGGAGCCGCTTTCAAGAATAACTTCTGATTTGATTCCACTATCTAGCAATACTAAAATAGAGAGGCCAAAATGGCTTTTGAATCTTGTTGGTAATCATGACTATATAGTCATATTTAATAGAGAATCAGGATGCAACTATACTGCGGGAAATTCACTTAGAAATATTGAGCTCAGTGAATTTATCCCTTTTTTAGAATCTAATAAATCTTCAAAAATTAAAGTAATTCGATATGGTGGAAGGTATATGACACCAGCACAAAACTACAATATCTCTCAAGATCTATTGATTGATTATGCAACATCAAAATTTTGTTCACCAGAGAATGATATCGATCTATGGAAAAACTGTGCTGCGGTTATTGGAAGTCCATCTGGTGCAACCCATATTCCTTCTATTTTTTATGCAAAACCTACCATGTATATTGGCTATAACAGAATAAAGACTCTTATTGCCTTGCATGGGTTGAATATGCATGCAGGAACTTTACCTTCAAATATTACTATTTTATTGCCTAGCCTATTACATGATAATGAAATGATCTCAATTGCAGATAGGTTTTATAATGAACTTAAAAATACTGGGCCCTATGCGAACTCTAAGGGTGCTGGAGATTGTATTGTAATTGATTTTGATGCTGACTTATTAAGGGACTCTATTAATTATTTTTTAGATAACTTATTTAAAAAAGAAGTCTCTATGCCTAATATAATTCAGCATTCAGTTACTTCTTATGGAAGTTACGATAGTGTTGAGATTAAAATACATAAGCATGGTAATCTTTGGATACCAAATGACTGATTTGATTAAATTAATCAATATTGACTTTGTTTTGAAATGAGATACAAACATGATTACTAAAGCTAAAAATTCTAACTTTAATATATATAAAAATATTTGGACTATCTTAAATAAGCAAGATCAGACTGAAATTTCAGCTATTTTTTTGTTTATGATTTTAATGGTCTTTCTTGAAATGGTTGGAATAAGCTCATTAATTCCAATCATAAACCTTGTTTCGATGAACCCTGAGGCACCATCAGATAATTTATTTATTGAATCTATCAATGAATTTATATCTAAAAATAATATAACTAACACCATAATAGTCCTTACCTTTTCATCAATATTTGCTTTGAAGACATTTATTTCTTTTTTATATTACTACTGGTATTCTTCTTTTTCCAATCGCTTAATAGCTAGACTATCAAAAGAACTGTTAGGTGGATATTTAGCTAGACCATTTGATTTTCACTTGCAAAAAAATTCTGCAGAACTAATTAGGAACACTTTTAGTGAGGTGGGGACTGTGGTAGGAGCAGGGATACAACCAATAATTACCATAATAATCGAATTACTAGTAACTATAGGCATAGCTGTTATTCTTTATCTGGTTAATCCTAAAGCAACAATTCTAATTTTAGCCTCCCTTTTCTTATTGTCTTCTGCTATGTTTTTTATCCTAAGGCCCTTTTTATATCAATGGGGAAAAAAACGTGAAATTTCAGATGGCAAAAGAATTCAATACATAAATCAAGGTTTAGGAGGCATAAAAGAAATTCTCATTCATTCAAAAGAGCATTTTTTTTTGAAACAATACAGTCTTGTAAATGATATCACAGCACAATCGAGAATGAAATATGACGCCTTTACACATTTGCCTAGATTAATGATTGAACTTATTCTAATTTTAGGGTTTTCACTCTATATCTGGTTATTTGTTATAGAGGCTAATTCTGCTGCTAAGGTTGATATTGTTTATATTGGAGTTTTTATAATAGCCATCTTAAGAATGATGCCTTCAGTTAATAGAATTCTTTCTTCATTTCAGAAAATCAAATATGGCTTGCCTTATGTCGAAACTTTATATGAGGATTTAGGATATAAGCCAGAGCCTCAAATAACAACTATAAATCATGTAAATCTTACATTCAAAAACATTTTAGATGTTAATAATATTAGTTATGCGTATTCGGGTCGTGATAATACAATTAATGACCTTACACTTCAAATAAAAAAAGGGGATAGAGTTGCATTGGTTGGTGAAAGTGGAGCTGGAAAGAGCACCCTAATTAATATCTTATTAGGACTATTGCAGCCTTCTTCAGGTAATATTGAAGTCGACGGAGTAAATATATATGAAAATTTAAATGGTTGGCAAGATAACTTAGGCTATGTTCCTCAAGATATTTATTTATTAGACGACACTATCATAAATAATATTGCTTTGTGGGTTAAAGATGATGACCTTAATATGAATCAAATCAAAGAATCTGTAAAGCTTGCTGCATTAGGTGACCTAGTTGGAAACTTACCAGAAGGTTTGAGTACGATTATTGGTGAGAATGGGGTTCGATTTAGTGGAGGAGAAAAACAAAGGCTTGGTATTGCCAGGGCACTTTATGCTCAACCATCTGTGCTTATCTTAGATGAAATTACAAGCGCATTGGATGCTGATACTGAAAAAAGAGTGATGGATGCAATATATAGTTTAGATTCGGATATCACAATTATTCTTGTTACTCATAAATATAGTTCCTCTTATGGTTGTAATAAGATATTCAGTATTGAAAATGGAGCTGTAAAAAATTGGTTGAAATAGGAGCAAATTAATATGAGTATTAAATATTCAATATGTATATGCAATTACAACATGCAAGATACAATTGAGAGGTCTTTATTAAGTATTCTCGAACAAATTAATTCAGAATTTGAAGTTGTATTAGTAGATGATGGATCAACAGACAAAAGTGTAGATATTGTGAGGAAACTTCAACATAAATATCAAAATATAAATTTAGTTCAACTAGAAAGGAATCGGAATAGAAAGCTGGGCTTTACAAGAAATATTGGCATTAAAAATGCTAAAGGCAAATATGTCATTCTGCACTTAGATTGTGATGATATTTGTGGACCATATTTACAAGATTTTGTAAATGTTTTTATTAGCATTAAAGATTGTTTAAAACGTGACTTTCTCTTAAGTGGCAAACATATTCACATAGCACGTAGAAATTTTCTTATTGAGCACGGGCCATTTGTTAATATTTATCGTGGTGAAGATAGAGAGTTTTGGAATCGAATGAAGTTGATCAATGCACATATTGAGATTGATCATAAGCGCTTTATTCAAGAAATTCCTCGTAAAAGAAATATTATTTTGAGAAAAGGATTATTAGATACTTGGGACCATTTAGTTACAGATTTTAGATCTGGCAATAAGCTCATTCCTTTCCTGTATCAAAACTTATTCGTAAATGTTAATTTTTCTATGAAAATAAAATTATATCGTGCCCTTATAGCTCCTTTTGCTGCTGTTTTTGCTATAATGAAGGGAAGATATCAACATTCATTAAAATATAGTTATTTTGTTCAAAATGAAGAGTCTTATAAACGATTGCATGGAAGTTATGCTGATATTATGAAACAACTTGGTTGTAATCAAGATTTACACTTTATTAGCACTAGCAACCGTCATATCTTTGAGGATATGCCTCTTTAAAACTATGAAATATATTTTAAGAAGAAATAATGATAATAAAGAATATATTTTGGGTTGTGTGACTGCTCCAGTTATAACAAAAAATACTTCTAAAAGTTTTCTAATAAATGCTCTAAGGATGTTATTTGTTTTCCCAGTATTGTTTATCAGTAAATATAAATCTCCTTTGTTGATGCCAAAATTTTTTTCCTCTCAGAATTATTTTGTAAGATATAGAGAGGATCACTCAGGCTCTTATATTGAACTAATGAGAAAAAAAAGTGGCAATGAAGATATTTCATTTTTATCAAATGATTCTAAAAAGATATTTGACGTATGACTAATTTTGGCCACAGATCAATATTCCAAAAAAATGTTAAATGGGGTTATTCCTTTAGAAGCAATATTTATGCACGTTTTTTATCTCCCGATCCTAGTTTAGGAAGTTACTTAATAGAATCTAATTCTGATGGCTTTAGAACTAAATTGAATGCCAATGATTTTATTAAATCTACAAAAAGAAAGATTCTTTTAATCGGATGCTCTTTTTCTGCAGGTGATGGGGTATCTAATAATCAACGTTTTCTAGATATTTTTTGTGATAATAGTGATTATGAGCTTTATAACGCCGCTATTCCAGGTACTGGCCATGATCAGCAATTTCTAATTCTTAAAGATTTAATTAAAAAGCTTAAGCCTGATTTTGTTTTTTTTGCACCTTATAGTGGATGTGCCAATAGAAATTTAAGTTCTTCTAGAGCTTTTAAGGATCCTCTTCATGGTTCCTACACAAATAGACCAAAGCCATTTTTTAAAATTACAAATGATTCTTTAAGCCTTAATAATGTTCCAATTCCATCATGGGAAATTATTTCAAAATCTCAAAAAAATAAAAAAAACTCTTTTTTTTTAAAACTAAGAGGCTTAATTAATAAGATTTCATATTATCGTATTAAGGAGTTTAATAAAATTTATTCTGGTAGTCATAAATATGGGAAAAAACTTACAAGATTTATTTTCAAAGAAATTGTATCTTTGACAAAAGAATATGGAGCAAAATTAATTGTCATGCCTCTTCCAGCTGAACATGATTTTAATTCTAATAAATACTTGGTTAATACTTTTTATAATGAACTTTCTAATGAAAATAATTTTTTATATATAGATGTTAAATCAACTTTGGATAAATTAAATAAACAGCAAAAAACTAAACTTTTTATATCTTCTGATGGACACTATTCGCCATTTGGACATAAAAAAATTTCTGAAATTATCCAAAATTCAACTGTATGGAATCTATCTAAATGAAAAAATATATTTTGGGGATTTCAAGTTTTTTTCATGATTCTGCTGCCTGTTTAATCTCTGATGGAATTATTATAGCTGCTGCTCAAGAAGAGCGATTTACCAGGATAAAACATGATTCAAGCTTTCCAATACTTTCCATAAACTTTTGTCTCGAACAAGCGGGTATTTCTGAAGCTGAAATAGATGTTATTGTTTATTATGAAAAAACAGATCTAGTTTTGGATAGAATTGCTAATGACATGGCATCAAGGTCGTCTAAGGTTGCATTGCTTCAATTTAATAAAATTATTAAAAGTTGGAATGCAGGAAAATTAAACCCTGAATTATCAATTAAAAATTTTCTCCCAGGCTTTAATGGTGAGATTAAATGTATAGAACATCACCATAGCCATTCTGCTGCAGCTTTTTTCCCTTCACCATTTGATGAGGCAGCAATTCTTACAATAGATGGAGTTGGTGAATGGGCATCTGCTACTATTTCTTATGGTTCTAATAATAGCATCAAGCTTTTAAAGCAAATGAATTATCCAAACTCAATTGGACTTTTTTACTCAACAGCAACATATTATTTAGGTTTTAAGGTAAATAGTGGTGAGTATAAAATGATGGGTCTTGCGCCATATGGCAGCCCAATATATATTGATAAAATTAAGGATAAAATTATTACAACCTTTGAAGATGGCTCGATTTTATTAAATTTAGATTTTTTTGATTTTTCAGGAGTTAACCCGATGTCAACTGAAAAATGGGATTTATTATTTGATATTCCAAGAAGGAGATCCGAATCAAAAATTGAAAAATTTCATTTAGATCTTGCCGCATCGATACAAGCTGTTACCGAAGAAGTGATGCTTAAAATGGCTGAAGAGGCAAAGAGACTCTCAGGCTCAAACAACCTCTGCCTATCAGGAGGAGTTGCACTGAACTGCGTGGGTAATGGAAAAATATTAAAACATTCTCTCTTTAAGGACATTTGGATTCAACCAGCATCTGGAGATGCTGGAAATGCCTTAGGCTCAGCTTATGCTATATGGCATGCCTTGAATGATAAAAAGGAAGTTATAAAAAATGGAAAAGATCTGATGCAAAATGCAAGACTTGGTCCAGCATATACTTCTGAGGAGGTTATTGATTTTCTTGAAATCTATAACCTTCCTTATGTAAAACTTAGTACTGAAAAAACTGTCTTTACCATATCGAATATGATTGAGGATGGAATGATTATCGGATTATTTGATGGGAGGATGGAGTTTGGACCAAGGGCTTTAGGAGGTCGGTCAATTATAGGAGATTCCAGAAATCCTGAGATGCAAGAGAAGATGAATTTAAAAATAAAATTTCGTGAATCCTTTCGACCATTTGCACCGGTTGTTAGAGAGGAAAATGTTTCTGAATGGTTTGATTTAGATTACCCATCTAGATATATGCTTTTGGTTGCTAAAGTTCATCCATCTAAGTATATTAAAAATGAAGAGTACTTAGATAAGAATGATAGTATTGCAAAACAATTAAAAAAAATAAGAACAGAAATTAATGCTGTTACTCATGTAGATTATTCTGCTAGAGTTCAAACTGTTCCAAAGAGTCCAGATACAATGCTTAGAAAAATACTTGATAAATTTTATGATAATACTGGTGTTCCCGTTTTAATTAATACCTCTTTTAATTTAAGGGGTGAGCCAATAGTTTCATCACCAATGGATGCATATAGGTGCATGATGAGAAGTCATATTGATGCTATTTTAGTTGAAGGGGTTATTATTAAAAGAAATGATCAGCCAATATGGAAAGAAGAAGGGGATTGGAGAGATGACTTTGGGCTTGATTAATAAAATTAAATTATGGAATATAAGGCGACGTTTTCTTTCATTGCATAATAGGATGCAAAAAGAATGTAATGAAAAAAAAATAAATAATATTAATTCTTCCTGGGAAGATAGGTTAAGTGAAAATCCATTTAGTAACAAAACTATTTTAGATTCTTCTAAAAATATTTATAAGTCAACTAATCCAGAAATACTTTCAGAGTTAATCCTATTAATAGAATTAACAGATAAAACTACTAATAAATTTCTAGAAAATAAAGCTCCAAATGATTTTGTTTACGAAATGATGTAACAACTTTTTTAGCTAGATTTAGATTAAGATATCTTATATTATGGTGATGCGTAAATTGCCTCTTAAATTCAAATAAGTAAATAGTTAATGATAAAGTCCTATATAAAAAAAATTATTCCGTACAAACTTTATTATCCTATTACTAATACTTTTAGGATGATAAAGTCTAAAAAACATATTGGAAAAGGTTTTTTATGCCCCTTTTGTGAAACTGAATTTAATAAATTCTTTGCTTTTGGTTTTGATAATAAAGCTATTAAAAAGCATAATATTGTAGGTGCTGGGGTTAATCTAAATGGAACTTGCCCTTCTTGTAGGTCCAATGATAGAGAGCGACATGTTTTTTTGTACTTAAAAAAATACCACAAATCATTACTTATTGATAAAAATAAATTATTACATTTTGCTCCAGAAAAAAATTTATGGGAATTTTTTAAAAGATTTAAAAATATAGAATATACAGCTGCTGGCCTGGATATGCAATTAGCCTCTGTAAAGATGGATATTACAAAAATTCCACAGAAAAATAATTACTATGATGCAATTATATGCAATCATGTATTAGAGCATATTGTTGATGATAAATTAGCTATGTCAGAATTATTTAGGGTTCTTAAAAAAGGTGGATTTGCAATACTTCAAGTCCCGATATCATTTACAAATAAAGATACTATTGAAGATGACTCAGTTATAAATTCTGATGATAGAAGAAAGATTTTTGGTCAGTCAGACCATGTTAGGATATACGGTAGAGACTATCTTTCTCGACTAAAAAGTGTTGGTTTCTTGGTTCAAACTTTTGAAGCAAAAGAAGAATTTTCTGAAATTGAACTTGTTAAATATAGTCTTATTCCAAATGAAAAAATTTTTGTCTGCACAAAATGATAACCTCTATGCCACTTATCTCAATCGGGATAACTTGTTATAACGCAGAATTAACTATTAAAGAAGCTATTCAATCTGCTATTGATCAAACTTGGATTAATAAGGAAATAGTAATAGTTGACGATTACTCAACAGACAATTCTTCTTCTATCATCAGAAACTTTATTGAAAAGTTTGAATTTATTCACTATTACCAAAATAAAAAAAATATTGGCGTAGCTGGTTCTCGAAATAATATTATTAAATATGCTAATGGAGACTATATTGCATTTTTTGACGATGATGATGTGAGTAATATTAATCGATTAGAGTTCCAATATATAAGAATTAAAGATTACAAAAAAAAATGGATAGTTGATGATCCTATTATTTGCCATTCTTCAAGGCAAGTTATCTTTTCTGATGGAAAATCAGCTATAGAAGGAACAATTGGCTGTAATCTTAATAATATCTCTCCAAGCGGTGATGAAGTTGCGTCTCAAATATTGCTGGGTACGCCATTAAATGATGGTGTTGGATCAATTGCTACCTGCAGTCAAATGGGATTAAAAGCAGATTATCTTTCTATTGGTGGTTTTGATGAGTCTTTTAGGCGGCAAGAGGATACTGAATTAAATATTCGCCTTGCACTCTTTGGCTGTCATTTTGTTGGTATTGAAGAGCCATTAGTGACACAATTTCTCACCGAATCAGATGATAAAAGTATTGATATTGAGGAAACATCAATGCTTAATATTATAAAAAAACATCGAGATTATATTGAAATTAAGAGCAACTATACTTTTGTTGTTTCCTGGATAAAAATGAAATTTATGTTTTATAAGAAAAATTATTTTCTATTTTCATTCAACCTAATTATATTATTAATAAAATATCCACTCTATTCATTAAACAGACTTATTTTATCTCTTCCAAACCTAATGAAAAATTACAGGTACTTTAATGATAATCGTCAATAATTATGATTAATAGTCCACCTCTAATAACTATTGGTATGCCTTGCTATAATGCTCAGGATACAATTTTAAGAGCTCTTAGAAGTGCTTTTTTGCAAACCTGGAGTAACTTTGAAATTATAATAATTGATGACTGCTCAACTGATAATTCTGCCATGGTTATTAATAATGAACTTAAAAATCTAAGTGGCATGAAAATTAAATTATTAACTAATTTAGTTAATAAAGGGCCTGGCTATACCAGACAGAAAATTCTTGAAAATGCTTCAGGAGAATTTCTTGTTTTTTTTGATGATGATGATGAGTCTTATCCATTAAGAATTGAAGAGCAATTTAAGTTGATTTCATTACTTGAGTATGAAGATACTTCTAAGTTGATTGCTTGTTACGCTTCTGGAGTTAGATTATATGATTCAGGGTATTTAAAAACATTACCAGCTATTGGATCAAAGGCGCAGATACTATGTGGAGAGGTCGTTGCTAATTATTTGCTTTATAATCAAGTAAATTCACAATTTTTTTATGGTTCAGGTACTCCTACGTGCTCTTTAATGGCAAGAGTGAATACTTTTAATGAAGTGGGAGGATTTGATGTTAATTTAAGAAGGGTTGAGGATATTGACTTTGCAATTCGATTATCAATTAAGGGAGGATGTTTTGCTGGAACAAAAAAAGAGTTATTTAAACAATACTCCACAAGTTCAATTGATAAATCACCTTTAAAAAATTTAAATGCAGAACAGATGCTTGTTACAAAGTTTAAGGAATATCTAGATAAAAAAAATTTATATGAATATGCCTATAGATGGCCTAAATTAAGATTTTTTCATTTTACAAGCCAATATCATTTTTTACTTAAAGAACTTATAGTGCTGATTTTTCTTCACCCATATAGAACTATAAATCATTTTTTTCGGACAGGCTCTCAAAGACTAATTCATGAGTTTTTGATATATAAAGGAAAAAAATAATGAAAATATTATTTGCTGCTCGATCTTTTGACTCCATGGCTGGAGGTGTTGAGAGAATGGCGATAAGTATAATGAACGAAATGATTCAAAGAGGTCATGAGGTTTCTCTATTGACTTGGGATTATGAAGAGGCAGTAACCTTTTATCCGTTAAGTGAAAAAGTAAATTGGCTAAAAATAAATCTTGGTGAGCCATTAGGAAAGGCTAGTTGGTCAATTAGAATGAAAAGAATTCCCCATATTAGGAATATGGTTAGAGGCTCATCAGCTGATTTAATTCTAGCATTCCAACACGGTATTTTCTTTTCATTAAAAATCTATACTTTGGGTATGGGAATTCCTATCATAGCTGCAGAAAGGAATGCAGTATCAATCTATAAATTTATATCAGGAGGGAAATATAAAAATTTAATTATGCAATCATTTAGATTTGCTGATCAATTAACAGTTCAGTTACCAAGTTATGTTAATAGTTATCCAAAATACCTTCAGAATAAAATTACTGTCATACCTAATCGCGTAGAGCCGGTAATTGAAGCTAAATTTTCATTGAAAAGGAGAAGTAACAGAAAGGTTTTGCTATCAGTTGGCAGATTAAGCTTTCAAAAAAACTTTCAATTATTAGTTGAATGTTTTAAAATTCTTTCAGAGGATTTTCCAGATTGGGATCTTATAATAGCGGGAGATGGCGAAGAGTTAAAAATACTAATTAAACTTGTAAACTACAATAAATTAAATAATAGAGTTACATTATTAGGACCAGTTGAAGATGTTGAATCTCTTTATCTTAATGCGGATCTTTTTTGTTTACCATCTCTATGGGAGGGGTTTCCTAATTCTTTAGCTGAAGCATTATCTTATGGATTGCCTTCAGTTGGTTTTAGTGACTCATCAGGCATTAATGAATTAATTAGTGATAATCATAATGGACTTCTTGCTATTGGAAATAACAATCAAGAATCATTAATTCATTCATTAAGAATCCTAATGAATGATTCTAAGCTTAGAAAGCATATGTCTCAAAATGCAATTGCCTCTATGAAGCAATTCAATCCAAATAAGATTTATGATCAATGGGAAGAGTTATTTGATAAGTTTTCAAACTTATGAAATTATTATTTGGAATCAAATCCTTAGCAGCTGTTCGCGGGGGTGGAGAGAGAGTTTTTTCTGATCTTTGTTCTGGCCTAGTTGAAAAAGGCCATGAGGTTTTTATAGTAACCTTTGACAATTATGAAGACCAGATGCTATTCTCTATTAGCGATAAGGTGAAAGTTATTAGGTTGGCAATTGGTGATCCGAGCCAAAGGACAAATTTGACTGATTTTATTAAGCGGATAGTAGGATTAAGAAAAGTTGTCAAAGAAATTAAACCAGATATTGTTATCGGTTTTATGTCAAGTATTTACATAATATTTTCTTTTGCATTGATATTAACAAAATATCCGTTAATATCAAGTGAGCACACTGTTCCAGAGTATTATAAAAAAAGAAAACTTGAATTTGCATTGTTAATTTTTGCTGGGCTATTGTCCAAAAAAATAACAGTTCTTTCTTCAAAGGTGAAGCAATTGTATCCAAAAATTTTACATAATAGAATGGAGGTGCTCCCAAACCCTGTAACAATAATAAAAAAAACAGAAGATAAAGTTACTGCTTTCAATACAATTCTTAGTATTGGAAGATTGGAGCGGTTAAAAGACCATGAAACACTTATTAGAGCTTTTGCAATGATTCATGAGAAATTTCCTGAATGGAAGTTAAGAATAGTTGGTGATGGAGGGTTAAGAAATTTTTTAACTGACTTAGTTAAAAGTTATTCAATTCAAAATAAAGTTAATTTTGTAGGCTCTATTTCAAATGTAGAGAAAGAGTATGAAAAAGCCTCTTTTTTTGTAACACCCTCTCTGTATGAGAGCTTTGGTCTGGTTACTATTGAAGCGATGGCTTTTGAACTTCCTGTAATTGGGTTTAGAGATTGTGATGGTACAAATGAGTTAGTTATAGATAACTATAATGGACTTTTAGTTTCAGGAGATAATCGTGTTGAGTCGCTTGCAGATGGGATGGAGTTATTAATGTCAGATCAATTTTTATTAGATTCACTAAAAACTAATACTTTAGATACTGCTAAAAATTTCTCTATTGATAATGCTCTCATAAAATGGGAATATATGTTTAATTTGATAATTAAGGAATAGTAATGTGTGGTTTAGCAGGAATAATAAATTATAGGTCCAAGTCTTCAATTAGTGAGTGTAAAAATATTGCTTCACTTATGGCAGATCAAATTAAGCATAGAGGGCCAGATGATTTTGGCTTTTGGCAATCAAGTAATGGACAAATAACTTTTTCACATCGAAGACTATCCATCCAAGATTTAACAAATGCAGGGCATCAGCCTATGGTCTCAAAATCTAAAAAACTAATTCTTGAGTTTAATGGTGAAATATATAATCACCTTGAGCTTAGAAAGCTATTTGACCCATCATATTTGTGGACTGGAAGTTCTGATACTGAAACTCTTCTTGCATTGTTTGAAAAATACGGCATAGACAAGACAATTGAGAAAATTGAAGGTATGTTTGTTATAGCCTTATGGAATGAAAGTACAAACGAGCTTAATTTAATTCGAGATAGATTTGGTGAAAAACCTCTTTATTATTTAAATGACAATAATCACTTTATTTTTGCTTCAGAAATAAAGGCTTTAAAGGTCACTCCCTGGATGAAAAATGATATTGATTTAAATTCGCTAGCATTGTATTTTCAGCATTCTTTTGTACCTGGTGAAGCTGTAATTTATGAAAATGTAAAAAAATTACTTCCTGGTCAAATTCTTAAAATTAAAGTTAAAAATAATTTAATTAAGCAAGAAAAAATTCAGTATTGGTCTTCTGAAACAAATATAAATTTATCAAAGGAAAATGTTTTTTTAGGAAATTTAAAGGAAGCATCTCATGAAGTTGAAAAAGCTTTAAGGTCTTCTGTTAAGAAGCAATTAGTTGCCGATGTTCCTGTTGGAATATTTCTTTCTGGAGGAATTGACTCAAGTTTGATTTCAATATTGGCTCAGCAAGAATCTTCCACAAATATTAGAACCTTTAATATTGGTTTTGATTATAAAGAATATGATGAGTCTGGTGATGCAAAGTCTTTAGCCGATAATCTTGGTGCGAATCATACGTCTATAAATTTTTCTTCAAATGAAGTATTGCCTTTAGTTGAAAGACTCTCTAATATTTATGATGAGCCTTTTGCAGATGCTGCTCAAATGCCAACTATTCTTTTATCTCAACATGCAAAACAATCAGTTTCTGTTGCTTTAAGTGGTGATGGGGGCGATGAACTATTCGGAGGGTATACAAGATATATTTCTGGTCCAAAAATATTGAAAATAATAAATAAAATCCCATCTCCTCTCAAATTTTTTACCGCAAAACTCCTTAGAATAATTCCACCTTCCCAGATAGATATGTTTGCTAACCTTGTTAATCAATTCTCTGGAAGTAAGAAGGGTCTTTATCAATTAAGTCGAAAATTATATGCATTATCAAACATTATAAAATCATCTACTGAAGAAGATTTATATAATAATATGAGGTTTTTTTGGAAGGATAATTTACCAATTAATAATTCATTAAGGCCATTAGCGGTTTTGCGGTCAAGAAAAATTAGTTCTTTAGTTAATTCAAGTTTCAGTGAAAACATGATGGCAACAGATACAAATTGCTATTTACCAGATAATATATGTGTTAAGTTAGATCGTGCAGCAATGTCAGTAGGTTTGGAAACTAGACTGCCATTTCTTAATCATAATCTTTTTAATGTAGCTTGGAATTTACCTTTGAATTATAAAATTAATAAAAACTCTGGAAAGCTAGTTCTTAAAGAAATATTAAAAAGAAACTTACCAAACTATTCTCCACCTGTTGGTAAGCAAGGATTTACCATGCCCTTAGGTAATTGGCTTAGAGAGGAATTAAGAGAGTGGGCTTCAGATTTATTATCTTATAATAGTTTAAGACAATATTCTGTTTTAAATACTTACTATATAGTAAGTATTTGGAATGATCACCTTTCACAAAAAAATAATTATGAATATGACCTTTGGTCTGTGCTAATGTTTATTGAGTGGGCTCGAAATAATAAGATAAATATCTGATTTTTCAAATATTTGAATCAAAATGAGATTATTTAAGTGACTTAGATAAAAATTTTATTATCTCAGCTCAAATTAGTGTCAACAGCATTGGTATAATCATTATTTTATATTCTCTATTTTGGGTTTGAAAACTAACGAAATACGTAAGAATTTTTTAAGTTACTTTGAAAGTCATGGACATTCAATTCAGCAGAGCGCTTCATTGGTTCCTCATAATGATAAAACGTTGTTATTTGTTAATGCTGGAATGGTTCCTTTTAAAGATATTT
>Ga0075444_10000935_pt1 | contig 17731 bp, 16 predicted proteins | sample CoawatmetaG01DNA_FD_76836 | JGI IMG/M metagenome (GOLD analysis project Ga0075444, IMG submission 76836) | Marine microbial communities from the West Antarctic Peninsula - Coastal water metaG017-DNA | ecosystem: Environmental > Aquatic > Marine > Coastal | place: Atlantic Ocean: West Antarctic... | reverse complement strand
GCAGCCACTCGTCCATCTTGACCTCGCTGTGAAACCAAAGCGCGTGATCAAGGCTCGCCATGATTACGCTGCCACGTGTAAAAGACAACCCGTGCGGTAGCGTCGCTACTCCAAGAAGTTCGTAGTCGGACACGTAGGTCAGCAGGTTTTGATGCAAGACTGGATTGTCGGGCAATGCGTCGACTGCGCGTATCCAGACGTGCTTCCTCGGCGGCGATTTTTCGGGCACCGCGAAGTCGACCGGCTCTACGTGACGAAACTCAAAAGGTCGTTTGTCCGTTAAGAACCGTCGCATTTTTGAAGGAATGAATTCGAGCATATCTTTCGCGACTTCTGTGAGATCTTTCAAGCCGTCCGGACCCGGAACGTCTGGCATTTCTGCTTGATGTGAAAGGCCTTCCTCCGGAACCTGAAACGATGCCGCCAAATTCAGTATGGGTCGACCGTGCTGAATGGCGACTACGCGACGGTTTGAGAAACTACCCCCGTCACGCGAACGATCGACTTCGTAAATGATGGGTGAATTAACGTCGCCACGACGCAGAAAATATCCGTGCAATGAATGTGCGACGCGACCTTCTACCGTATTTTGCGCCGCGGACAGTGCTTGGCCAACTACCTGCCCACCGAATACCTGCGGGCTGCCAAGGTCACGACTGTCGCCGCGAAAAATATTCTCTTCGATGCGCTCGAGACGCAGAAGCCCAATAAGATCTTCGAGTATCGGATGCATGCAGATCAGCTGTCTGTGCGCCGGCCATCCACGGCGATACCAGTGTCACTGACAAATCCAGCGTGAGCACACGCTGCTTCGCCGACACCGCTGACACCGCTGACAGCGTTGAATACCAACGTCTTTAGGACGTAGAGCCGCAAAAATTCAGCCATCGGATGCTTCTCACAAGGTTTTTCCACTATTTATCTCGTTTACTCGGTCGAAAACTGTAGTATCCTAAATTAGCATCGATATGAGCCAGGGGGCCATAATTATCCTTGCAACCGACTATACGCACAATTCCATTTTAGGGGGAGATATGAAATTGACCGGATCTAGCTTATACAAACTCGGACGTGAGCTTTCAATTGCGCTTACTTTAATCGCAGTTTCGAGTGCAGGAACAAGTGCACTTGCTCAGGATAACGAACCGTCGTATATCGAAGAAATTGTCGTGCAGTCTCAACGTCGCGACCAGAATCTATCCGATGTTCCACTATCCGTGACGCTGGTATCCGGCGCCGAGATCGAGGCGTCAGGCATAAAAGACATGTTCAACATGCAACAGAACGTGCCGGGTTTGACCGTCGGCCAAAGCCAAACAACCACTACTTCCAATTTCTCCATTCGAGGTATCGGTAGTACTGCCAACAACTTCGGCGTTGAATCTTCAGTGGGCCTATACGTCGACAACGTTTACCGATCTCGACAAAGCTCGATGATCAACGAGTTGGTCGATATTGAAGCTGCTGAGGTTTTGCGTGGCCCTCAGGGAACATTATTTGGCAAAAATACAGCCTCCGGCGCAATCCTGCTTCGAACTGTCGCACCGGACTCTAGCTCTGCAAATGCCTTCATCAATTATACGTCTGGCAATTACGGACTAGACCGATTTTCGGCGGCGACCAACATCAACTTAACCGACAGGCTAACCTTTCGCGGTACTATATTCTCATCGCAGAGAGACGGCTATATCAGTGATAAAGCCCTGGGCGACGACCTTTACAACGATCGAGATCGCTCCGGACTGCGTCTGCAATTGGGCGTCAATGACCCCAGCGATGATTTCAATATGCGGTTAATCGTCGATTACGCCGAAGTTGATGAAGTCTGCTGTGGCGCGGTCTCGCGCATCGATGGCATATTCTCACAGGCAAGCGTACCGGCATTCCCCGCTCTGGTGGCAGGATCTGATGCGGCGCTACTTTCTTTGGGTGGCTCGATCTCGTCAAGCTACCCTTATCCCCAAGCGCTCTTAAATGGCGCTTTAGGGGCAGCCGCGGCAAACGTCAGCAACGTCCCCTTTGACCAATACCGTATCTCGCTGAATGATGCGCCAAGATCAAAGAACAGAGATAAAGGCATATCCCTCGCAATAAACAAAGGGGTAGGCGATTTGACGTTTTCGTCAGTGACTGCGTATCGCTTTTTTGATACCTACGACCAAATCGATGCCGACTTCACCAATGTTGACGTGTTGCAGCGTATTAATAGAAGTGGAATGAATTCGGTGTCACAAGAATTTAACCTGTCCGGCGATTTCGGTGACAAAGGAAGTCACTTCCAGGCCGGCGTGTACTATTACGGACAAGAATTGGACAACGAGACACACACCAATGGCGGCGAGCAATTGAACAACTACGTACTTGCGCTGCAGCCTGACTTGGTGGCCTTGATGGGCGGCACAGGCCAGGTTGTGGCGGCTTACGGTGGCGCTTTGCCGGGTCTTGCAAGTCCGTTCCCGTCAGGCTTCTTTGTCACAGAAAATATGACGCAAAAGCACCATAGTTGGGCAGCTTTTGGGCAAACTGACATAGTCCTTTCTGACTACGCGACACTGACTCTGGGTGGGCGCTATACGAATGAAAAGAAAAAGATAAATGGTTTGTTTACGCAAACGGCATCCGGACCACCAATCGACCTCGTCGCAATGGGAACGAATCTTGCGTATATAAATCCAGCAAGCCCTGCGTACGGTTTAGCACCTCTTAACCCCAATGCTTTTCTGCCTATCTTGCAACCGAACAATGGCTGGGGCGGATACTTGTTTGACGTCCTCGCACCGCGCCCTGATCTGACTACAAAATTGAGTGACGACCAAGTCACTGGAACGGTCAAACTGACTGTCACCCCGAATGACAACATCATGGTCTACGGCTCCTACGCGACCGGATTCAAGGCTGGTGGCACCAATACAGATCGCATCAACCCGGCGTTGAGCCAGACTTTTGGACCGGAAACGTCAGCGTCCATGGAGGTTGGCTTCAAGGGTAATTGGGAGCGTCTTCGTGTTGGTGTGTCTGTCTACTCGACTGACTATGACAACTTCCAGGCCAACTCGTTCACGGGCACAGGCTTCAATCTGCAGAATGCGGGCAAAATCGAAACCAACGGCTGGGAACTTGAATACGTGTGGCAGCCATTCGATAACACCACCATTAGCGGCTACTTCGCAAAGAGCACTGGCAATTTCAAGACCTTTGTTGGTGGTACCTGTCAGGATGCATCCGTTTTCCACACGGGAGTGGCTGATCCGGGCAGCAGCGGCGACGTTGACGCTGAGGTTTGCGACCGATCTGGCGGCATTATTCCCTTCAACCCTGAAAACCGTGCGTTTGTCGCAGTAACGCAGAATTTTCCGGCCGCAGTCAGTTTTGGAGAACTTTTCTTCCGCGCGGAATACACCTACGCATCCGAAATGTTTACCGACGGCGATCTTGATCCCTTCACACTTAATACCGGGCAAAATCTGGTCAATGTTCGAATGGGTATAGACATCGACGGCTGGGATTCAAGAATCACGCTTTGGGGTCGAAATCTCACGGACGAGCGCTCCTACCATGGCTCGTTTGATCAGCCATTGGGTGCTGGTCGCATGAACTCCTATCCGACTGAACCCCGCACCTATGGCATCTCCTTAACGAAAAACTGGGACTAGCTAGCGACTTATTATCCAGCTCATTTCGAGACAAACAAAGGGCCCTGCCGGAAGCTACCGACAGGGCCCTTTTTTATTTATCGCTTAAAAATGACCGCAGTACGCCGCTGATTGAAGATCTTTCGGCTGACATGGCTGAGGACGAGCAGAGCCTCTGAAGAAAAGTGGCGTTATCTGGACGGAGACAGAAGACCGCGATCCGCACACGTTCTTGTTAGGCTGGCTGCATGTACGCTAGCTCTCTATATCGTTGAAGAAATACATACTAAGGGTTTCGGCGACGCACGCTGGCTGCTTCTGACCCTCGACTTCGATTCGAACCTGAGAGGTCAGAAGCAAGGCGTCGGCACGCTGTTGAGCCTGCAGCACGATTGATCGACCGCGCAAGCGAGAGCCGACGGGGATCGGCGCGATAAAACGGACTTTATTCAAGCCAAAGTTGACCGTACGTGCCAGATTCTCTACGTGTATGAAATTGCGTGTAAGCACTGGAATGAGCGCGATCGTCAGATACCCATGCGCGATCGTTTTACCGTCGGGCATCTCTCTCGCCGCCCGCTCGGTATCGACATGGATCCATTGATGATCGGTCGTGGCTTCGGCGAACTGGTCGATGCGGTGTTGATCGATCACCACCCAATCGGATAGGCCAACTTCCTCACCTATAAGTGACTGCATATCGTCGATGGACTTTATGATGTGCAAATCAAACTACCCTGTAGTCAAAGTTCATGTCAGATCGCTAAACGTTAGCACAGCGTTCACAATTGACCCAACCAGAGTCGCCATCAACATAGTGTTCTTTTTTCCATATCGGCAACCGACTCTTGATTTCGTCGATGATGAAACGGCATGCCTTGAACGCTTCATCTCGGTGCGGCGACGACACGCCTACCCACACCGCACAATCTCCGATCTCCAGTAGACCGGATCGGTGCACGCAGTTGGCCTCAAGAAACGGGAACTGCTGCATGGCTTCAGCTATGACTTTCTCACCCTCCAAAATGGCCAGTGGTTCATATACCTCATACTCCAGACGCTTTACCGTGCGGCCTTCATTTTGATTGCGTACCCAACCTTCGAAAACGCAAACTCCGCCCGAGCCGGGGTTCTTTATCTCCTCCCGAAGCTGCTCGACATCAATCCTTTCATTTGATACCCCGAACATATCAGCCTCCCGCAACCGGCGGGAATAACAGAACCGTATCGCCGTCGCTGATAGTTGAAGACCAATCCGCCATTTCGTCGTTTATCGCCACCTTGCAATGTCCGGTCGGCTCGGTCGATCCGTGCCGATTCTGAGTTAACTTAAAAACATCCAAAGCCGTCGCCGCATCAAGCTCTAAAGTCTCCTCGGCCAATCCAGCGTACTCACGAAACATCGCGAAATATCGAACGGTAATAATCTTCATTAAGAGGCCTGCAAAACGCTGTTCTGCAATTCATCCGGCGTGTTTATGTTGTCGAGCGCATGCGGATCGAGCTGATCAAGCAGCTTGGTTGCCGAACGAATCAAGATTTTACGTGGGCAATTGACGCCGTCGTCGACGAATTTCCTGACAATGTCAGTGCAACCCGAATGGAAGACAGCGCATAAGGGCTCTGGAAGACCGTCAAAACTGCTCGTGTACGCCGTAAACGGCTGTTCACCGTCCCTGTGAGTCAGTAAGTACTGAATCGTCTCCGTCGTGACGTTTGGAAGATCGCAAGCGACGACCAACCAGTCGACATTCGGGTACTCGTCAAGAGCAGACAAGATTCCGGCCACCGGCCCCATATCATCGTAGCGATCAACGATCTGCGCGAACTGGGAGCGCTCACTGTCCCCGACCTGATCGGCTCGAGTCGATACAAAGCTTTTGTCGACGCACTCAGCAACCACACCCATAATGAACGCGAGTTGGGATTGACCGCCGCGATCTAGAAGCGCTTTGTCCGTCCCCATACGGCGGCTCTTACCCCCGGAGAGAACCAGGCCGTATATGGGCCTATTTTTCACGGTCAAAATCCTGCTTGCCGCCCGTCTTGGAGATGAGTTTCGTTTCACTGATCACGATGTCATGTGACAAGGCCTTCAACATGTCGTACATCGTCAGCGCAGCAACACTGGCACCCGTCAGTGCCTCCATCTCAACGCCCGTTTTGTGAGTGACCTTGCAACGACAAGCGATCGTCGCGTTATTACCGATGACTTCGATTGCGATCTTGCAGCTGTCGAGTCCCAGCGGATGACAGAACGGAATCAACTCATGCGTCCTCTTCGCCGCCATCACACCAGCGATGATGGCTGTCGCAAACACGGGGCCTTTCTTGGTCGTGATCTCGTCATCCGATATATGTGCCAGAACCTCGTCTGGCAACACAACGATAGACTGAGCATGCGCTTCGCGCTCACTCACTGATTTCCCACTGACGTCGACCATCGTCGGCCGATTCGCGCTGTCTATATGACTCAGTTTACTCACATCACCCACCCATTCTGTACATTTCAACTTTTCGCAAAACATGATGTTCTGCCATTTCCGGCCGCCGCAATTCACTATAGCGATCGGCGCGCTGCAACCAGATACTCGAGAGGATGTCGCGCAACTCATCATCATCTGCGCCATTCCTAAGTGACTCGCGAAGATCTGTTCCTTGGTTTGCAAACAGGCAGGTATACAACATGCCGTCTGCGGACAAGCGAGCTCGACTACAATCGCCGCAAAATGGCTCGGTAACAGACGATATGAAACCAATTTCCCCACCGCCATCAACGTATTCATAGCGACGCGCGACTTCTCCGGTGTAGTTTTGGTCAACAGGCCGCACGGCCCACCGTCTTTGAATACTTTCAAGCAATACGTGAGACGGTACTACCTGATTCATTTGCCAGCCGTTTCGATTGCCAACGTCCATGAACTCGATCAAACGAACGATAGTGCCGGTGCCGCGAAAATGTTCGAGAAGGTCGAGTACCGCGTGGTCGTTTACACCCTTTTGCACAACGACGTTAATTTTGATCGGACCAAGGCCAGCATCTTCTGCCGCCTTAATTCCTGCAAGAACTTTCCTTAGGTCGCCTCTTCCACCGCTCATTTTGCGGAAGATATCCTTATCGATACTGTCGAGGCTCACGGTAACTCTGTGCAGCCCAGCCGCGGCCAGTTTCTCCGCGAATAATGAAAGCAGCATACCGTTTGTCGTCAATGCCAGATCATCAACACCGGGTAACATCACGATTCGCTCGACCAAATCACAGATTTTCTTGTCGAGCAGCGGTTCCCCGCCAGTCAGACGTATCTTGCTGACCCCCAAACTGCTCGCACCGGCTGCAACTCTCAGTATCTCGTCGTAGGTCAGTCGCTGCTGCCGCTTCAGAAATTCATAATCAGCATGAAACTCCGCCTCAGGCATGCAATACGGGCAACGCAAATTGCACTGATCAAGCAGCGAGATTCGAAGGTCATGCAAAGGCCGCCCCATAGCGTCGACAACGGAAACGGGGCGGCTGACGGATTTGTCTTCAGTATCTGAGCGCAGGGACATTGCGGTATTGTGCATTAAGAGTTGTAAGTAACCTATAGATACAGACGAAAATCCTTTGTTTTGGTAAGCTCTACCCAGTTCAATGTCAGGCTTTCCATATGAATGTCACCTTTACCACTGCCGAAAACGAATTTCGCTCCGAAGTCCGCAAATACTTCAAAGAGGAATTCCCGCAAGACGTGCTGGAAAAGCAAAGAAAAGCCATTCCGCTGACCCGCGAAGACACGGTTCGTTGGCACAAAAATATCTATCGAAAGGGCTGGGCCGCCCCAAGCTGGCCGGTAGAATACGGCGGCACGGGTTGGTCGTCAGTGCAAAAGTACATATTTGCTGACGAGCAGGCGCGAGCCTCAGCGCCTGCGTTTCTGCCGTTCGGAATATCGATGGTCGGCCCCATCATTTATACATTCGGCAATGATGAACAGAAAAAACGATTCTTGCCCGACATCCTGGAGTTCAACACTTGGTGGTGTCAGGGTTACTCAGAACCGGGGGCGGGGTCTGATCTGGCCTCTCTAAAATTACGTGCGGACTTGGAAGGCGACCATTACGTTCTTAATGGCACCAAGACTTGGACGACATTGGGACAATACGCGGATTGGATATTTTGCCTGGCCCGAACAAACTCCGATGTCGCGCGACGCCAGGAAGGCATCAGCTTTGTACTCGTGAACATGAAGCAGCCAGGCGTTTCAGTGAAGCCGATCGTACTCCTTGATGGCGAACATGAAGTTAACGAAATTCATTTCGACAACGTGCAAGTTCCGGTCAAAAACCTCGTCGGCGAGGAAGGAAAAGGCTGGACCTATGGCAAGGTCTTACTGCAGCATGAGCGAGCGACCATTACCGGTGTTGCCAACTTAAAATATATGTTGTCGCGTCTGTGCAGTCTTTGCGCCAAGTCGATCAAGGGTGCCGAACCACTGTCCGATGACCGCACTTTCATGCGAAAAGTCGCCGCAGCCAAAGTTGAATTCAAAGCCCTTGAATACACAGAGCTGCGGACGCTGGCGTCGGTGGCTTCAGGCAAAGCGCCTGGGCCGGAATCATCTATTCTGAAGATTGTTGGAACGGAGCTGCGTCAACGTATTGACTCTCTCTATCTTGAGGCCTCCGGGTATTACGCTTTACCGTATGTCCGAGACCAGTATGATTCGACCTACCCTGAAGAAGATCGAGTTGGCGAAGGGTCGGAGACCAATGCTGCACTGGTCTACTTCAACGATCGGAAAGTGTCTATTTATGGCGGTTCAAACGAGATTCAGAGAAATATCATCGCTAAGCATGTGCTTGGCCTTTAGGGCGCATCCAAATGGATTTCTCACTTAACGAAGTACAAATGATGCTCGCTGATAGCATCGAAAAATTCATCGCGAATGAATACGATTTCGACGCTCGCCAAAAACACTCTGGCAGCGAGTTAGGATACAGCGAAGAAGTCTGGAAGACATTTGCCGAATTGGGCTGGACGGCCGTACCATTCAGCGAGGAAGATGGTGGCTTCGACGGCGGCCCCGTTGACATGATGGTCGTCATGGAGCGTCTAGGACGCGGTCTGGTTGTAGAGCCTTATCTGGCTAATGTTGTTTTAGCCGGAGGCATCCTGCGGCGCGGCGGCAATAGCACCCAAAAATCCGAATGGTTATCTCCCCTTATCAGCGGAAAACTGCAGGCAACACTCGCCTTTGCAGAGCCTCAAGCCCGTTATGACATTGCAAACATCGCAACGACTGCTGTTCGCGATGGCCAGTCCTTCGTTATTAACGGATCGAAGGGGTATGTATTAAACGGAGGCAACGCAGAGCTTCTAATCATTCCGGCACGTACAAGCGGAAGCCAAAGTGATGAGCGCGGGATTACCTTGTTCGGAATCGCTGCAGATACAGCCGGTGTTTCGATTCAAAGCTACGACACCATCGACGGGCAACGCGCAGCGGAAATCCAACTCACGAATGTATCGCTGACCGCGGCCAGTGTTATTGGCGAAGTTGACGGAGGTTTCCAAACGTTGCAGTCAACGATTGCCGATGCAACTTTTGCTGTCTCTGCGGAGGCCGTTGGCATCATGAATGTCCTGACAGAAAAGACCATTGCATACACAAAAAGTCGATTTCAGTTCGGTGTACCCATAAGCAGTTTTCAGGCCTTACAACACCGCATGGTCGAAATGTACGTGGCCTGCGAGCAGAGCCGGGCAATAATGATGTGGGCCGCGATGGCAGTTACCGAGGGCGGCGAAACATCCGCGCACGCAGTTCATTCATTGAAATATCAAATCGGTATAGCGGGCACTCGCGTTGGCGAAGAAGCGGTACAGATTTACGGTGGCATGGGAATGACGTGGGAAATGGATGTCGCTCACTACTTCAAACGCCTGACCGCAATCACTCTGATGTTTGGCAATGCCGATTGGCACCTTGACCGACTGGCAGGCTCTGCCACCCCATGATTCCGGACAGCATCGCCAGTTTTTTCGTTGGCCATCAGGAAATACTCTGGTTGACGACCTTAATTGTCGATCTGACTGGGACCGTATTGCTGTACAGGTTTTTTGGGAAGGCAGGCCTTCAGGTAGCGATCGCAACGGCGATTATTCTTGCCAATTTGCAGGGCCCGAAACTCACCATTATTTTCGGCATGCAAACGAGCCTTGGTGTCATCTTCTACGCAAGTGTATTTTTCGCAACCGATGTGTTGAGCGAGAATTACGGTACGGCGGAAGCCAACAAAGCTGTGCGAATGGGCTTCGCCGTCAGCGTCATCGTCCTTTTAATGTTCAGCCTTGCGCTTCTGTATTCGCCAAGCGATAGGCCGGAAACTGCAGCCTATGCAGCCAGTATTCATGGCGCGTTCGAGACGATCTTAAACTACACGCCGCGCTTCATCTTTGGCTCTCTGCTCGCTTACTACGTCAGTCAAAGTTTCGATGTGTGGGCATTTCACAAGATCAAGAGTATGACAGGTGAGCGCTGGCTGTGGTTGCGCAACAATGCTTCGACCCTGGGTTCGCAGGTGATCGATACAATAATTTATTCGCTGGTTGCCTGGTGGGGCATTGTTGACCTTAAGACGGCCATCGCACTGGGGGGCGCCAAGTATATATTCAAAATCGGAATCGCCATGATCGACACAGTCTTCGTTTATTGGGCAAAATACGCCTATGGTCAACGCCACCCTGCAGAAATGTCGGAGGCCTGACGATAATGCATTGGTCAGTCATCACAACGATGGCAGCCGATTTCGGTCATCAATACCCTACTCTGACAACCTACGGGCGGGCTAACCCAGGTGACTTCTTGGTGTTGATTAATTCATTTGGCGTCGTTGAAATAACCAAGTCGGAAGGCAGCGCTGCAGATAGACTGGGGTCCGAACACAGTGCGCCGCTCGTGATAACGGATAGCTATACGACCTAAGTCTTGCCCTGCTGTTGCATCGCCTGTTTCTCGAGCTTCGCCCAGGAATCACGCAGCGTTACAATACGATTGATTACTCGGGCATCAACAGAATGCTCTTCGCTATCGGTGCAGAAATACCCAAGGCGCTCAAACTGTACCGCAGTCTCTGGCTCGAGTTCGGCGAGAGACGGCTCCAGCTTCGCGCTAACTGTTTCCAACGATCCTGCATTCAGCACAGCATGAAAATCTTCTGCTGAATTCGGATTCACCTCGGTGAACAAGCGGTCATAAAGCCTCACGCTGGCGTCAACTGCATGCTCACAAGACACCCAATGAATCGTTCCTTTGACCTTCCGATCACTGTTCCCTGTTCCGCTCCGAGTATCCGGATCGTAACTGCAGCGGAGTTCGACAACATCGCCAGCGTCATTCTTGATGACATCGTCACAGCGAATAATATAGCCGAAGCGTAATCGCACTTCGCCGCCGGGCTTCAAGCGGAAGAATTTTCGGGGAGCGTCTTCCATGAAGTCGTCCTGCTCGATCCATAACTCTTTCGAAAACGGAAGTTCACGGGTTCCCATTTCCGGGCGGCCTGGGTGATTCATAGCCTCCATCATCTCGATCTTGTCGTCCGGATAATTTGTCAATACAACTTTCAGCGGCCGTAGCACCGCCATACGTCGCTCCGATTCGTCACCGAGGTTTTCGCGCATACAATTTTCAAGCACACCCATTTCAATGAGCTTGTTTTTCTTGGTCACTCCACCGCGTTTGACGAATTCTCGTAGCGCTGCAGCCGGGTAACCGCGACGGCGCATGCCTGCGATCGTCGGCATGCGTGGGTCATTCCATCCTTCAACGATGCCCTCCTCGACCAATGCGTTCAACTTGCGTTTACTGGTGATGGCATAGGCCAGATTTAGACGCGAAAACTCGATCTGCCGTGGACGATGAGACGGCTTCAGCTGATCCAAAAACCAGTTGTACAGTGGGCGGTGATCTTCGAACTCCAAGGTACACAGTGAGTGTGTAATTCCCTCAAACGCATCCGACATCGTATGAGCGAAATCGTACATCGGGTAGATTTTCCAGGTATCGCCAGTGTGTTGATGTGTTACATGCCGAATTCGGTAAAGTGCTGGATCCCGAAGATTCATATTCGGCGAACTCATGTCGATCTTGGCGCGCAACAGGTACTCGCCCTCCGCGAATTCGCCATTGCGCATGCGCTCGAGTAGATTGAGATTTTCCTCGGCGCTTCGGTCACGGTGTGGGCTATTGCGCCCCGGTTTGGTCAGGGTTCCACGGTACTCGCGAATTTCGTCGGCACTGAGACTGTCAACATACGCTAAGCCTGCCTCGACCAGGGTCACCGCGGCTGCGTACAGCAGATCGAAATAGTCTGAGGCATGGGTTAGACGGTCTCCCCAGTCGAAACCCAGCCAACAAAGGTCGCGTTCGATGGCTGCGACGTACTCTTCGCTCTCCCTACTAGGATTCGTGTCGTCAAAACGAAGATACGTCCAACCAGACGTTTCCTCTGAAACGCCAAAATTAAGGCAGATCGACATGACGTGTCCAATATGAAGGTACCCATTCGGTTCCGGCGGAAATCGAGTCACGATGTGCTCGTGTTTGCCGGACTCAAGATCGTCGTGGATAATCTGGCGGATAAAATCCCGCGATTCGGTTTCGCTCATGGAGGCAGTTCTGCATACAATTCGAAGGGGCGCTATTGTACTCGAACTTGTTTATCCACGGGGCATTTCGCGTACAATATCGCGCCGTCCAGTCCATATATCATTAGTAGTTGAATTATGCTGAAAATTACCTTGCCTGACGGATCCATTCGTCAATTCGAATCTGCTGTCAGCGGCGCTGATGTAGCTGCGAGCATCGGCGCAGGCCTTGCGAAAGCGGCCGTCGCAGTGCGCGTGAATGGCGACCTGTGGGATCTTGGGCGGACTATCGAGGAAGATTCAAAGCTCGAGATTCTAACCAGGGACTCTGACGATGGATTGGAGCTACTACGCCATGATGCGGCACATATTCTTGCCGAGGCCGTAAAAGAGCTGTGGCCAGACACGCAAGTAACTATCGGTCCTGCTATCGAAAATGGTTTTTATTACGATTTCGCTCGTGATGAGGCCTTCACGGATACCGATCTCGAGGCAATCGAGGCGCGCATGCAAAAGATTGTCGATCGTGATGAGCCGATTAAGCGAGAAGTCTGGGAGCGCGACAAGGCCGCTGAGTTTTTTCGCGGAATTGGAGAGGCCTATAAGGCCGAGATCATCGAGAGTATTCCGTCAGAAGAAGACCTGACACTCTATCGTCAGGGTAATTTCATCGACTTGTGCCGTGGCCCACACCTTACTTCAACGGGGAAGCTCGGTAAGGCCTTCAAACTGACGCATGTATCAGGGGCCTACTGGCGTGGCGATTCCAATAACGAGATGTTACAGCGCATTTACGGCACTGCCTGGGCCAATGACAAGCAATTGCGGCAATATCTGCACATGCTTGAAGAGGCCGAAAAGCGCGATCACCGCCGACTCGGTCGGATTATGGATCTGTTTCACTTTCAGGAAGAAGCGCCTGGCGCTGTTTTCTGGCATCCGAAAGGCTGGAGTCTGTTTCAGAGTCTGATCGGCTATATGCGCGAAATGCAAAATGCCGCTGGGTATCAGGAGATTAATACCCCTGAAGTTATGTCTCGATCGCTGTGGGAAGCATCTGGTCATGTGGAGACTTTTGGCGATAACATGTACACGACCCAAACCGCAGACGGTCGAATCTATGCGATCAAGCCAATGAACTGTCCAGGACATGTTCAGGTGTTCAAACAAGGCATTACGAGCTATCGCGATCTACCCGTCAGGCTCGCCGAGTTTGGCAAGTGTCATCGCTATGAACCGTCGGGGGCATTGCACGGAATGATGCGGGTACGTGCATTTACGCAAGACGATGCGCACGTATTCTGCACAGCAGAACAGATCACCGAAGAGTCGATCGCCATTTGTGATCTGATTCTTAAGATCTACAAAAGCTTCGGTTTTGACGATGTGCGAATCAAGTTCGCCGACAGGCCAGAAGTACGAGTTGGTGAGGATGCGGTCTGGGATCAAGCGGAAGCCGCGCTGGTCAAAGCACTTCAAGCTGCCAATCTCGAATACACGCACAATCCCGGGGAAGGTGCGTTCTACGGACCCAAGCTCGAGTTCATACTGCGTGATGCAATCGGCCGTGACTGGCAATGCGGTACCTTACAGGTCGACCTGAATATGCCAGGCCGATTGGGCGCAACCTACGTTGCCGAAGATGGGAATAAGCATTTTCCTGTGATGCTACATCGTGCAATCTTCGGTTCACTCGAGCGCTTCATGGGCATTCTCATCGAACACCATGCTGGCAATTTGCCGTTGTGGCTCGCACCAGTGCAGATCAAGGTTCTTACCATTACGTCCGATGCGGACGACTACGCCACCGAAGTCGTTCAGAAACTACGGCAACTGGGTATACGCGCAGAGGCTGACCTTCGAAACGAAAAGATCTCCTATAAAGTGCGTGAACACAGCGTCGCCAAGGTGCCGGTTCAGTTCGCCGTTGGTCAGCGCGAGGTTGAAAATCGGAGTGTGGCAATTCGACGAATAGGCTCGAAGAAACAGGAAGTTATGTCACTTGAGGACGCTGTTTCTGCTCTAACGTCTGAGATCAGCAGTCGCGGAATAAATCCGTAAGATAAATCACCGGGCCGAGGCCGAGAAGTTTCACAATACTATGAGACAGCTCGATTTCGACTGCCACTTGCGCGCGATTTAGTCTTTTTCCGCTGCTCGAGCGAGGTCGGTGTCAATCCACTTTCCAGCGCGATAATAGTGCCAGACAGCCCAAGGCAGAATGACTGACGTTACGATGAGCAGACTATAGCGCATCGACTCTTCGCCGAATTGTGGCTCGAGTGCGTCGCTGAGAACGCCAGTAACCAATGGTCCAACAGCTAAACCGATGACATTGATTATCAAAAGTATCAACGCTGAAGTTGTTGCTCTCATTTGGAGCGCCACAAGGCTTTGCGCCTGAGACAGCACTGGTGCCAGGTAAACATTCATTGCCGCTGCCGGCAATATGAACAAAAGCAAGGCCATCGTCGACGTCTTGGCGAGGAGCATCGTCGCCAGCAATGCGGTGGTAACCAGTACGGTGATCGCAATAAAATTAAGCGCTTTACGATGACTGTGTCGCCCAAACTGGTCCGCGAGATAGCCGCCAAAGAAATAGCCAGCTCCACCTGCGATCCCAAGAATCAACCCCAGCCAACGACCCAATACGGCGATTTCCATATCGAAACTTCGCACCATAAAGCTCGGCATGAAACTAATTACCGAATAGCCAACGAACGACGATAATCCGGCGGCAACCGCCATGTGAATAAACGATCGCCGCGAGACGAGAAACGAAAACACTTCCTTAACATTAGACGTCCGGCCGCTCGCCTCACGATTCTCCGAGGCGCCACGACGCGGCTCAGTCAGTGTGAAGCGAACAATTGCCGCGAGTAATAATCCCGGTATCCCCACGACAAAGAACGCCGCACGCCAGCCTACATTCTGAGCAACCCAGCCGCCGGCAAGATATGCGGTCATGATCCCCGCAGAAATGCCAAGCGTATAAAAACCCATCGCGGTAGATCGCTTATCGGGCGGGAAGTAATCGGCAATCATCGAGTGCGCCGGAGGACTGCATCCCGCCTCGCCAATTCCGACGCCAATTCGGGCAGCTGTGAGCTGCCAAATATTTACTGCTAAGCCAGATAACGCAGTCATCGCACTCCAAAGAGCGACAGCCGCGGCGATCAGGTTTCTGCGATTACACCGATCGGCGTATTGAGCTATTGGGATACCTAGGATCACATAGAAGATCGCGAACGCGGTCCCTGAAAGAAATCCAAGATAAGCATCACTGGTTCCAAATTCATCACGAATTTGCGGCAATAAGATAGCGAGAATTTGCCGATCCACAAAATTGAACATGTAAACGATGGCGAGAATGACCATCGCGTATTTGCGCGCCCCCCAACTGAGACTGGCCGAGTGGCCATCACTCATTCGCGCGAACCTGGATCTGCCGGTGCCACACTGCCTGCGCCCGGACGCCGTGTGTCTGATGCACCTCGGAACAGTCCGTTGCGGAAACCGACGGATTGCGTGTTGCCGATGGTGCCGCGTGCGCTTTGGACGTTGTGCCCTCTATCTTTCAATATGCGAATCGTGTCGGGACTGAACCCGGACTCAAGCGAAAGAGTATCCGGATACCATTGGTGGTGCATACGGGGAGCATTCGCAGCTTCAGCGAGGTTCATATCGTGGTCAATGACGTTAATAATCATCTGCAGTACGGTCGTGATTATCCGACTGCCACCCGGACTTCCCGTCGTGAACCACGGATGGCCATTGGTAAATACCATCGCTGGCGTCATCGAGCTTAGCGGCCTTTTACCGGCTGCTACCGAATTTGCTTCGCCACCCAGGAGCCCGAATGCGTTCATAATGCCCGGCTTCGCCGAAAAATCGTCCATTTCATTATTAAGTAAGAAGCCTGCGCCGGGCACGGCAATTCCCGAACCAAAGGAAAAATTCAACGTGTAGGTGTTCGATACTACGTTGCCATCTTTGTCCATGACGGAGTAGTGAGTTGTGTCTTCACTCTCGTAGGCTGGCAGCACGCCAGGTGCGACATCACTGGAATCGCGTGCTTTTTGCATGTCGATCGACGCTGCGAGTTGCTCGCCATAGGTCTTGCTGATCAACCAATCAATCGGTACATCGTAGTAATCTGGATCACCAAGATGCTTTGATCTGTCGGCAAATGCGAGGCGGGCAACTTCCGCCAGGAGATGAATATTGTCTGCACTGCCCGCACCAAGCTCCGCCACCGGAAACGATTCAAGGATATTCAACATCTGCAGGATATGCACGCCACCAGAACTTGGTGGTGGCATGGATACTACCTCATAGCCGCGATAAGTCCCGACGACTGCATCGCGAAATACTGGCTTATATGCCGATAGCGACGCAGCGTCGATCAAGCCGCCGCCGCGCTCCATCTCAGCGATGATTAGATCGGCGATGTCACCCTTATAAAATGCATCGGGGCCCTGATCAGCAATCAGCTGCAAAGATTTCGCGAGGTCTTTTTGGATGAACAAGTCGCCTACTACGTAAGCGGTACCGTCAGCCTTATAATAGTAAGTGCATGCGGCGTCATTGCGGCACAAACGCTGCTGCCGTCCGCGTAAGAACTCAGCGAGATCGTAGGTCACTACAATGCCATTTCTTGCCTGCTCTATCGCTGGTTGCAGCAAATCCTTCCACTCGAGCCGGCCAAATTTTTGGTGTGCGGCGTAGAAGCCGCTCACCGTTCCTGGCACTCCTGCAGCCAAATGGCTAAATCGTGAACGGGCTGTATCGACATCCCCATTTTCATCAAGGTACATATCGCGAGTTGCAGATTGTGGTGCCATTTCCCGGTAGTCGATCGCGATATTTTCGTCGCTCATTGCGTCGTGGATCAACATAAAGCCACCGCCGCCGAGGTTACCCGCACGGGGTAAGGTTACTGCGAGAGAAAAGCCTGTTGCTATCGCTGCATCGATAGCATTTCCACCGATCTCCAGGATGCGGGCGCCAGATTCGGCAGAAAGACGATTCTGTGCTGCGACCATGCCAGACGATCCCAGCACCGGGTGCTGCAAATCGCCGTAACGAATCACTGCATTCTCGGCGACCTGAGCGAGGGCTGCATGCTGAAAGAAGAAGCTCAGGACAACAGCAAGCAGAAATCGTGCAATCAATGGTTCAGCCCTATGGCAATACTGCTCGGAAAAGGAAGAAGAAGAAGATAGCAAGAACGGCGCCGGCCGGAATGGTGATGACCCATGACACAAGAATCCGCGATACCACCCGCAAATCAATAGCATCAATTCCACGCGCAAGCCCGACGCCCAGAACTGCACCGATTAATGTATGCGTCGTGGAAATCGGCATACCCGTTCCTGACGCAATCACGATGGTAGTGGAAGCGGCAACCCCAGCTGCGAAACCGCGACTCGGCGTAAGTTGGGTGATCTTGCTGCCGACAGTAGCAATG
>Ga0075444_10000934_pt1 | contig 17738 bp, 16 predicted proteins | sample CoawatmetaG01DNA_FD_76836 | JGI IMG/M metagenome (GOLD analysis project Ga0075444, IMG submission 76836) | Marine microbial communities from the West Antarctic Peninsula - Coastal water metaG017-DNA | ecosystem: Environmental > Aquatic > Marine > Coastal | place: Atlantic Ocean: West Antarctic... | reverse complement strand
GGTAATACTCTTGCACTAGATCATCGGCGGAATTTAATGCCCCGCTATCATTGTTGAATTTAGCACCAACGGCCTGCATGTTTTCGGCCATTTCTTTGCCAACGGCAGCAGTAATGTTTTGCACTATGCGGTCAAATTCTTTCATTTCTTTGCCCCGCTCCGGCGGCGCATGATAGAGCAGATTCTGCATAGTCGGCGGACTATCGGGCGGCGGTTCCTGGTTGGCTTCGTTGTAAGCTTCAAGCTCTAAGCCATACTTCTTGCGCTCGGCTTCCAGGGCATCGAGCTTCTCTTTCGGCATGTCGCGTTCGGCTTGGTCGAGCATTTCGGTGAACTTCTTAATGCCAGGCTGGAGCACCGATTCGTTAACGCTCTTATCGAAGCGGTCCATCAGCTCGAATGCCTGGCGAAATTCTTGTTCTCTCTCTGGCCCAACGATTGCTTTGAGGTCTTCAGGAACTGTGCTTGATGCCACGGCTTCGGCTGCAGCGGTTTCTGCGGGTTTGCCGTCAGCTTCCATATTTACGCTTGTAAGCTTTGATGCTTCTGTATCGAGGTAGCGCTCTTGCCCACGAATGCTGTACTGACCGGGCGATTTAGTTTCGAGAGTGAAAGACTCGGTAGAGCCCACGGTTTGGTCGGTTGTTTCAGGGGGTGCTTCAGGGCTTGATTCAGGGGTGGACTCTGGAGCAGTCTTTGCCTCTGGGCCGTCAATGGACAGGGGTGGTAGAGAGGGAGTGTCAAGTGCTTGACTCTTGCCCTTGGTGGCGAGGTCGCCTTGACTTGCCCCGACTTGAGAAAGGGCATGAAATTCCTGGTGCAGGCCGTCTGGGCCGTCAAACTTTTGGCTTCCGGTCTCAAGGCTTTCAGGGGCAGCATTAAATTTGCTGACAGCCGCTTCCTGGCTCGTATCTGTTCTGTCGGTCATATATTGAGCCTCTTTGCTTTTATTATTCTTCCCCGTAAATCAATTTTTCAACTTGTGAGCATCTAATTCACAGTGGTTTTGAGGCATAATTTACGGGCTGTCCGGCCCATGATTGCCAAGGAGAATTTAATGTCGAACCATTTCACAGGACTAAGTCTGGGCCCACCCCTGGGCGATCAGCGACTCGATCTCTGTGACCTTTACGCCTTTCAGTCTCCCGCTGACCCAAGCAGAACTGTTCTCATACTGAATGCCAATCCTTCGGCCGATGCCCTGCATCCTGACGCCATTTACCGCTTGGCTATCGACAACAATGGCGACTTGTTGAACGACATTGCCTTTAGCTATGTCTTCTCTGAACCCAAAGATGGCAAACAAACCGTCAGTGTCTATGTGGCCAAAGGGGAAGAAGCCCAATCGGTGGAAGCTGTCGGCACAAAAATCATTGCCGATGCAGAGGTCTCGTTCGGCCCTACGCCCAATATCGTTAAGGCTGGAAATTACACATTCTTTGCTGGCAGTCGCAGTGACGCCTTCTTCTTTGATTATGAAGGTATCAAGAATCTTTTTGATACATCTGGTGGTCGCAACTTTACAGCACCACACTTGGGCGGTGAATCACCTTGGACTGGCGTCGATTTGAATACTGAAGCCAATGTCTTCGCTATCGTCATTGAGCTGCCTACTAGTGAGCTACAGGCTAATCCGGAAATTCGCATTTGGGGCCGTTGCAGCGTGCGCAAGAACGGCAAGCTCGAGCACGTGGATAGAGCGGGGCATCCATCTGTTAGTAGCTTCTTTAATACAGATGAGACTAAAGAAGAATACAACGCTAGTGAGCCGGTCAATGATTACAAACGCTGGCTAGAGCTGTTTGTGCATCTGATGGGACACACCGGCAATTACACAAGAGAAGAAGCAATTGCTGCTATCAATGAAAGCCGCATTCTTCCTGATATGTTGAATTTTGATCCGAGCAAGCCAGCGGGTTATCCCAATGGCCGCACATTCTTAGATGATGTCATCAATGCCCGGCTTTCCTTCCTTTCAAAAGGTGACATTCCGCCCGATGGTCTTTCGCCGCATACTGACACTTTGAGAGAGTTCCCTTACTTGGGTACGCCTCATAGTAAGTAGCTTGTGCCTTTGAAATCGAGAAAGCAAATGCCAGCATCAACTGTCGACATCGAAAAGCGTATTGCTGCAGAAAAAGCAGTTGAGTTTGTTGAGAACAATATGGTTCTTGGATTAGGCACTGGTTCTACTGTTGCTTTTGTGCTGGATGCTCTGGCTCGAAGGGTGAGAGAAGGTCTGCGAATTAAAGGCATTCCTACCTCTGAGGCAACTGCTAAGCTGGCTCGTGAGCTAGGTCTAGAGCTGACAGATTTTGAACACAATACGGTCTGCGATTTAGCAATTGATGGTGCCGATGAAGTAAATGGCAATCTCGATTTGATAAAAGGCGGTGGTGGCGCGCTGCTAAGAGAGAAAATTGTTGCATCATCGGCTACCAAGTTTATTGTCATTGTTGACTCGCATAAGGTCGTAGAAAAACTCGGCAAGTTTCGTGTGCCTATCGAAGTGATTCAATTTGCTTCGCCTCTGGTGCAGCGCAAGCTAGCGAACCTTGGTGGTGACGGGAAATTGCGGCTGCTCTCAAGCGGCCAGCCCTTCATCACCGATGAAGGTAACTACATACTCGACTGTAATTTCGGACTAATTGATAAACCGGCAGAGCTTGCCGGGCAACTGGAGAAGATACCTGGAATTGTCGAGCATGGGCTCTTTATCAACTATGCCACCATGGTAATTGTTGGCCGTGGGGACAGTGCTGATATAGTAAAAGCAGCGGGATAGTCTGCTCAGAAATGTGGTGATTGATGAAAACTCCATTACGCATTGCAGAAATCGGCGGTGAGTTGTGAGAGCACCTCGTGCAGCAGCTGGTGGCAGTGGTAATGAGCCTCCTTCTAGATTTCGAGCCGGTGAAGTGCTAATTTGTCGAGTTTTGGAGCCTAGGCCCGGTGGTTATAGTGTGAGTGTACAGAGAAGCGAGCTACCTGGATATGTCCAAACAAATATGGAATTGGATCTTGGTGCTGAAGTTGCAGGTTCATTTTTGTGCATTCATCGTCAGCTGATTCTATTGCATTATGTGTGTAGATCAAGTTGTGATTTGAGGTTTCCCGCTGAAACCGAGCCGTCCGAGTAGTTTTAAAATGCCATAGAGGAAAAATGCGTTCAATCAATGTTTGTGTGCTGCTGGTAGTCCTTCACCTTGGAGTATTGTCTGCCAGTGCGCAGATGCCGCCACCACCACCACCACCGCCGATTCCTCCAGAGCTATTGAATCAATCATCATCATCATCATCATCATCATCATTATCAGCCGATGATGCAGTAGCCAGAGCAGCTGCTGCCAGCGCCCGCGTATCTCCGACGAAAAGGGCTCTCATTCTGGAATATTTGCAACTGTCTGGTCGGAGCCCTAATGTCGGTGCAGGGTTTGGAGAGATTTTGGGTCTAGTGCGAGCGCAGATTCCGGCACTTTCTAAGCAGGTGTCCGGTAGCGTTCCAGCTGCGGTATCTGGAATGGTATCGCGGATTGCTCCTAATGCTCCGAATGGTCCTAAAATTCCGCAGCTTACGACTATGCAGCAGAAAGCAATCGTAGAAGAGGCACAGGAGAGCGTTGATCGAATGACTCAGCGCACAGGTGATCTCTTTATGCAGAACAAAGAGCTGCCGCAAGTTATGGAGAATACTTCTGTCAGCGTCTACGACAAATATTTCAGCGAGCAGGATTTGAAGGAGATCATCGCTTTTTATCACACTCCCATTGGTGAGAAGCTTCGTCAGCAGCAGGCAGCTATCGACAAAGAGATTATGACTTTAACTATGACGGGCTCTGTTGCTCCGATTGGAAAAGTGATTCGCCAGGTGCAAGAAGAGGAAGAGCTATTTGCGCCGGTTAGAAGCGCTCCACCGAAATGAGCTTTTGTTTTTGACTTAATGCCACGGAGGCTGGCTATGATTCAAAATCAGGGTTGTAGTCTTCTTCTCTCATGCCAAATGTCCATGCCACTGCTTCTTTTGCTGTTTTCATATTCGGTGGAACTCGCAAGAGATAGCGGCGTTTCTTTCCATCAGGCTCGGGTGTTGCATTGAGCACTTCCACAACAAAGATTGACTGCCAGTATCGGCCGCCAAGATCTTTGCAGTAGAGCACACCGTATTTGTCTTGGTGCAGTTTCTTTAAGCGAGAATTCTTAAGATAGCGCTCCCATCCGTATATATCTATTAGAACTCGACGCATCTCTACATTGTTTTGTCGATCGATAAGTGCTGGTGTGATGAAGCGTTTTCTTTCTATAACCCAGTCTGGTACAAGGCAACCATGCCAGGTAAAATACTTGTCTCCGTCGGCAAAGCACAAGGCCGGTCCGGCAGAGTTGTGTAAGTTGCCGCGCTCATCAGTTAGAAATAACTTTGGATGCTCACAGATAAAGGCGAAGTTTTCAAATAGTTGGTAGGCTAGGGCGCCGTCTAGCATTGTTAGCCAGTTGTTCAGTTCGCTCTCTCTGTTTGTAGCTTTGAAGTTCAGTTCTGGTGCCACCTGCGCAAACTCATAAGCTGCTATCCAGTAGAAGTCCCAAGCGCCCCAACTCTCGAAGAAATCTATCTTGCTCACATCGCTATTACTATCTTGCGGCTCAGCTGTCTCCGTTAAATGCTGCAATATTTTTTTTAGTGTGGTTTCAATTGTTTTGGTCTTTGATGCTCTCATGTAGCCATTAGTGACCATGAAATCTTTGATTGCATCTAAGCGCTGACGCAGGCTTGCCCGCAAAGTCGACTCGATGTGAAGTCTGCTATCAATGTTGCATCTGCTGTCAAAAGTGCTGCTCAGCTCCGCTGAGAGGTCGCGGATCAGATAGCTCGTGAGCTTACCGTGGATGCTTTGACCGAAGGTGGTTGGGCGCGTTGTATTGAAATTAATTTGCTGGGTGAAGCTGCACATCAGTTCCTTAAACTCAGGCTGGTTCTGATGCCCTTTCATTGCTTTGAGAAAGGCATTCAGAGCCTCGCCCTCGGGCTTGCGCTGTTGCTGAATTATAAGAATGCGCAGTAGCCGAATCAACGCGCTCATTTCGCGTGGGCTGCGGCACCAGACCACTGTCGGAGCGTCTAGGCCTATACACTTATAGACGTCGGCAATTGACGCCTCAACTTCTTTGCGGGGGCGTTTAGCGCCGCTGGTAATGCGCTGCATCAGCGCGCTGGAGTAGTCTCGCAATTGTGCTGCGTTTACGCGACTTTTCTCAATCTGGTTCTCAGTCCCTAACAATGCTTGGACCCTCAGGCAGGTACTCTCGCTGTCGCCTCACGCGGTAGATACCTGGTGATAGTTTGACCGGCGCGTGCTCGTCGTGTTTAAGCTCGGTCTGTGCCAGTATCTCTATATAGAGCATACCTTGTGCCTGAAAAGCACGGGCGTCACTGCCGGCTATTGCGTGCGCATGCCCGGTGGTTTCACTAGTGGCTAAAATAATTCTTTCTCCACGCTCTTGCTCGATGGAGCTAGCCGGAAGCTCTTCTATAGCTTCAACGAGCACATCTCCCTGTCTATAATGCTTGCCCACAACCACCTCGCGAAGCCGGAGCAAGATTGTGCGCCTGGGCGCAGCGAAAATCAATAGGGCTTTTCCTGAAAAGCGATGTCTGTTTCTGGGACAATAGATACATGGACGATCAACCTTCTAGTTGCGAAAATAAAACGAAAGAAACCTTCCAGTTTTTTGATGCTCCACCAATCTGGTTCGCTTTGATTGTGTGGATGTATCCATTGTTCTTTTCAGTCTTTTTTGTGCTTGTTGCATGTGTATTTAGAAACCCTGACAGCCTCGGCTACTTCTTTCTGTTCCTATTCTTCGCGTCAGTAATCTTTCTCTTCCAGTCGAGCCGGTGGTTTCGTTCTCGGGTGGCATACATCGCACCTTGCTGGCTTTTTCTTGTGATTGCATGCACAAGCACTACTCAAGGGGCACTGACATCGGCTGTGAGTAAAGCATTCAGCTCAGTGAATTCTCAGTTAGAGAAGCTGCTGGAGATTGAAGCTCGGGAACGGGAGTCGAACGCGCATTCCGCAGCCTTGGAGCCAAATCTACAGTCGTTAGAACGAGCTAGAACCCTAAGTAAGCTGGCCTCCTCTTGCTACTCTCAAGGTAAGTATGACGAGAGTGAAAGCCTGTTCTTGAAGTCTCTTGCTATCAGAGAGAAACTTGCTGGTCCTAACGATCCCGAAGTAGCCGAGAGCTTGATTGGGCTTGGCTTGGTATATGCAACCCGTCGCCAATTCGATAAAGCTATTGTTGTCCACAAGCGGGCTCTCGCCATTGACGAAGAGCAATTGGGGCATGACCATCCAATAGTTGCTTCTGATTTGCGTAACCTTGCCAGTGACTATAAAGGCGCTGTCAATTCGGCAGAATATGAAAAGCTAATTAAGCGTGCCATTGCCATTGATGGCAATGTTCCGAAGAGTAAGCAGGTAGTTGCCCCTTAATGTCGGGTTCGGCAATTCTTCCTGGTCAATCGCCCTGGTTGCCACTTTGTGGCTTACTTGTTATGAAAATTTGCGGGAACCTTTGGCGCTCAGTCCAGTCAGCGAGGGAAACAACACAGAGGTGAAGGAATGAAGTCGTCTAGAGTTCGATATGCAGTGGTTGGCCTCGGTCACATCGCTCAAGTGGCAGTATTACCAGCTTTTGAGCATGCAACTGAGAATTCCGAATTGACAGCCCTGATAAGCAGTGATCCTGAAAAACTTCATGAACTTTCTGAAAGATATGGTGTCAAAAACTGTTTCTCATATGAAGAGTACGAGACTGCATTAAGAAGCAATACATTTGATGCTGTCTACATTGCTTTGCCCAATGACATGCACAAAAAGTACGCTATCGCAGCCGCCAATGCTGGTATTCATGTGCTTTGTGAAAAGCCTATGGCTACGTTGAAAGACGATTGCAAGCAGATGATTGCCGCGGCAAAATCTAATAATGTCAAACTAATGGTGGCTTACCGCTTGCACTTTGAGCGCACCAACATGAAGACAGTTGAGGCTCTTGAGCTGGGCAAGATAGGCATTCCGAAACTTTTTAATTCTTCTTTTACTCTGCAAGTCCGCGAAGAAAATATTCGTACCCAGAGAGAGCATGGTGGTGGGCCATTGTACGACATTGGTATCTACTGCATAAATGCCGCCCGCTATGTTTTTCAAGAAGAGCCAATTGAACTAATGGCTTTGGCTACTAATGGAACAGATTTTCGCTTCGAAGAGATTGACGAATCAGTAGCCGTAATCATGAAGTTCCCCAATGACAGAATTGCATCGTTCGTTTGTAGTTTTGGCTGTCAGCAAGTTTCTCACTATGAAGTTGTGGGCACCAAGGGAAGCATTCGTGTTGACCCAGCGTACGAGTATGCCGATGAAACTGGCTTTGAGCTCAAAGAAGGCAAACGCGAACATTCGCTGGTAACTGGAAAGAGAGACCAGTTCGCCCCAGAGCTGATTCACTTTAGCGGTTGTGTACTTTGCGGTGATGAGCCAAGGCCATCTGGTTTTGAAGGTCTAGCCGACATTCGAATTATTGAAGCGATCCAGGTGTCAATTGCCACTGGCGAAGCTGTTGCACTTGCTCCATTCAACCCACCGACAAGTAAGCCGACTTCTGAATTGATTATTGAAAAACCGGAGGTTAAGAAAACAGAACTTGTGAAGGTGCAATCAGGATCAAAAGATTGACGTGCCTTCGACTTGAGGTTTGGGATTTTTGATAATGCTTGTGCACAGGCTATAATGCATGTTCACAATCTTGCCAAGTTGATTGGCATCGTTATTCAGGAACCTGATGCTTGTTCTTTTATGCCTAGTAGTTATTTTTAGTTTCAGCGGTCCAGCAGAGGCTGGTGAAGCCACTGATGCTAAAGTCCAAGTGGAGCAAAGTGATTTTAGAACTAAGCTAGATAGCCTGTTGCATAAAATTGAAGCGGCTGGTCAACGCGGTGTTGGTATCAAAAGCTATCTGGATGCTTATAGTGGCATAGAAGCCGATTACAAGGCTGGCGCAAAGCCGGATGCACTACAGCAACGCATAACCAGCTTGGGGCGTGCCCTTGAGGAGCAAAGCGCTCGAGCGAATTATCTGAAAGAACAAAAGCTTCCTCTGACATCTTTCGGTAAGGTATTGAAAGGAGACGACGGTGTCAATTACGGACCATTTATGGCAGATTTGCAGATGCGAATTAGAAGAGGATGGCATCCTCCTAAGTTGACTGAAAGCTATAACCTAATGACTTTGTTCAAAATCAATCGATCAGGAGAGGTTTTTGACATAAAGATTGTCGAACCTCATACTCTCGAATCGGTTAATGAGGCTGCCCTTAAGGCAATCAAGGGCGTCGGTCCGTTGAGGTTTCCTGAAGGCAGCCTCGAAAAAACATTGGACATTGAGTTTAGCTTTGAATATAACTCTTCCAACGGCGGGGTCAAACCAGTAGGTGCTAAATGATCCACCGGAGGTTAAAGCTGCAAGACCCGACTCTGAATCTTTTGAAGCGGCACTTTGGTAAAGGCTATAGTCCAACTTTTATCAAATCGTCTTGGAACTTCATACTGCAATGCTGCTTCACTGCCCCTTCAACTTATCCAGCAAGCCCTTTACGTGCGGCTTCGCTGCTTGCAGATGGCGGCCTTCGTAGCCCCAGCGCTCGAAGAAGTTGAACCAGATGGCGTGGGTATCATGCTTGGTTTTTGGGTCTTCTTCAAAGTGGTGAATGGCTGCTAGCACTTCTTCAACTTTGGCAATAAGCGACGGGTCTTTTAGTTCTTTGGCAATTTCCACGCAGCGCGCTGTAACGTGTTCAGATTCTGCTTGCTGCTCGGCATTACCATTTTCGGCATGATTGACCGCTGCGCTGGCCGACATGATGATGTTCTTGACTAAAAGGTCGTAGGCTACCTCTTGGTGCTGGCGCAGGCCGTCCAAGAGGCCCTCGTTGGCCTCGCCAGAAAGTACTACATTGCTTGTGCCTAAGGCGGCCATGAAGCCACGAGCTGAAACTTCATTGCTGAACAATTGAGACACTTGGCTGGTTATTTCAGACTTGCTCAAAGTACCAGCTTCAATTGCTGCGATCAGTCTCATTGATTCTGAAATAGCGTGTTGTATCGATTGCATGAGACCCTCAATTGTTGGTTATTTTATTACTGGCATTTGCTTGCTGAAGGTTTGGCCGTCTTCTTCAACCACGGCACTTTCATCTTTGATAGCTGTCAGTTTTAGGTTTTCAAATGACTGTCCGATTGCAAGAGTAAAGGTTCTTGGCCAATGGTGGCGCCTTCTCAACAGGCTGTCTTTAATGGCAAATATTGCTCTGTCTCCGACAATTCCCACTAGCTCAACTTTGTGATTGATACCGGCGTTGTCTGGTGGCATAGGCAATTCGCCTAAATCTAAACCGCTGTTGAGTTGCCCTGGGCGGCTTTCATTGTGGCTGCCAAAAGGGTTGATTACACTTGGCGGCGGCGGTGGCACCGATAAGCCAGTGGCAAAAGCTGGTATTTTGCTCACTGCTTTTTTCGGCTCGTTTTCTTTTATCACTTGATCAAGAGGGGTAAAAGGGTCAGCTTTGCCAGCGCTGGAGCGAGCGGTAATTCTTGCGGCATCAAGGGTAGTGGCATGACCATCGATGACAGCGGGTGGAGTTTCAGCCGTGCCAGTGGTATTCGTGAGGCCGACCATTCCTGCTGGTCCACTAGCAGCGCCAGAAGCGGCGGCTGGCTTTGTCGTGTGTGTAGCAGAAGAAGTTGAACTAGAAGTAGTCGTGGTGGTTATTGTTTTAAATTGAGCAATCTTGTTGCCTTCCGCAATTTTGCTTACTTGTTCAATTTTATTAGCCTGGGCTTGACCAGAAGAAAGATTACTCCAGGCATAAGTTGCCGAGATTGCTATCAAGCCAAATATGAGTATTAGAACTAGTCTCATAAGTCAATTCTCATGGCAAATAATAGACGTTAAGGAGGAATGACATTACCGGTTTTGTTAGCTTTAGCTTTTGCGCACGTTCTGCTGCGGCATTTTTTGAGGCTGTATTGTCGCCGGCGGCAATTGCTACAGATAGATCTTTTAGTGAAATAACGCGCTGGTAGGTCTCTAGATGCTTAACGAAAGCAATCAGGTCTTGATACTCGCCAGTGACGAACAGGCGTTTTGTTACTTGCTTTAAGCCTAGTGGGTTTGGTGCTTCTGCTGGTTTGGCATTGCTAGCCGTTGGGGTGGGTGCGACAAACGGTTTTAGCTGAGGTAATACTTTCGATTGGTTTGGTTTGATTGGCTTCATCAGCTCTTCCAAGTCGTTGGTTTCGCTCGGTCCGCTTGCTTTCTCAGGTTGTTCAAGAGCAAGAATGTTGACTTTGCTTTCGCCAGCCATGCGCTCTAAGTCGAGCATGAGCAAGTCGAGGTAAGGTGCCTTGGGCACTGAGTTGCGCAATGAATTGATATCACCTTCAAGGGTGCGCTTAAGGTTATCGAGGCGGTCTCGCTCGGACATTTTTTGAGTGATTTCTTGATACTCTTTTTTCTTCGCGGCCAGGTCTGTATGTTCGCGTTCTGAGTCAAGATAGGCCGGATAAGTCATGGCGCAAAGAATGGTTGCCCCCAGGGTGAGGGGGCCAAAAGTAAGGACATTACGCTGGAAGGGAGTCATTTTCATTGGCTCACCTCGATGGTGCTTATTGTATTTTTGCTACTGATGAGAGAGCTAGGTTTTACCGTAGCGGTGTTTGGCTTTTCAATAATGTTAGTACCAGGTACGGTGACTTTGTCTTGGGCCAGTTTTGATAGCACGCAGAAAGTTACTCGATCTGGGGTTTTCTCTGGACGCAGGGCGTACTCGATGTTGGCGTCGCTGAGCAGATTGGAGGAGCCTAAATTGATTGATAAGTTTGAAACTGTGCTGAAGTCTAAGGCAGCGCCTTCAAGCTTGAGTTCGCTGTCATTGAGCGATAGTTGATTGATTTGCAGCCCTTTGGGGGTATTGTCGCGCACGGCCTCCAAGTAACCACTCCAATGCTTGCCGCCACCAACCAGCCTGTCGAGAACCTGTTTGCGCCGCTCTAGCACTTCGTTGTCTTGTCTTAGACGCTTGAGGTCGGCCAGCTTGCGATTGCCGTCGGTGATGAGAGCATTGGTAACTTCAATTTCTTTTTGTGCTTGGGGCACATCAAAGTTGGCAAAGTATATCCACGAAGCCAGTGACAGTAGTAAGACACTGAAGGAATAAATGAGAGTAGGCTTGAACCAGCCAGGGGTAGGCGGTGGCTCATCCAGAATATTTTGAGTGCGGGTTAAGTCAAGGGCGAGTGGTAGCCGCCCTTCTTTGTTTAAATCAAGGTCTACTGTAATTGATGGGTTCCAGGTCGGTTCAATTGATGAGCCAATTAGGGCCGCTAAAATCGGGCGCATGCGTGGGCTGACTCTGCTTTCGTCTACCAGCATGTCGCGCATGGGGTCGCCGAGAATGGTTTTGATGCGAAGCTTACTTGTGAAATACTCATCGATGTTGGGCATCATGCAGCCCGGTCCGGTCAGAATCACTTGATCAATTTTGACATCGCCGACTTGTGAGCGATAAAATTCGACCGATTTATTCAGCTCATCACCGATGTCACTAAATATGGTGCGGGCCACTTGCCCTGCTTGACCCAAACGAGCATCGGCAGGAGTAATGTTGAAGACCGGTACATCAGGCAATATTTCCATAGCCTGGTCGAAGGACAAATCTAGACTGCGGGCAATGGCTTCGGTGAGAGCTTCTACGCCAAGAATGATAGAGCGACCAAAGAGAGGCATGGCGCTGCGCACAATATTGATGTCAGTGGCGTCCTGGCGGATGTTTACCACTAATGATAGGTGGCCCGATGAGCCCAAATAGCCCGCTAAAGCCAGGCCGCGTATGACTGAGAGCGAAGAGACCTCAACGCGGCCGAGCTTGACTCCGGCCACGTCAGCCATGCGCCAGTATGATTCGACAATTGAATGTTGAATGGCTGAGAGAATGACATCAACCCGGCGTACACCATCGGGGTCGGTGCGCTCGGTGGCATTCATCTGGCACCAGTCGAGATTGGCCTCAGTGATAGGAAAGGGTACGTGGTTAGTCGCTTCTTGGGTAACGACATCGGCCAATTCTTCTGGGGGCATGCCTACGGGCACTGGCATTAGTCTGATAACAACGGCCTGGGCTGGTACTGAAACGTTGATTATGGGGGCCTGATTGGTAGGTATTTGCGCTTCTTTGAGCAAATCGTCTACAAGCTGACCCATGGTGACAGGGTCAGTAATTAGGCCTTCCCTGATGCAATTAGGGGGTGTTGGTTGGCAAGCAAAGCGCTGTACCTCAATGCCAGACTTGGTTTTGTCCAGCTGAATTAAGGTCGTGCTGTCGCTATTTATGTCGAGGCCAAGCATGGCCCCTTTTTTCTTGCCGAAACTAAACACTTTCTACTCCCAGCTGACCTACCAGAGGCCATAGATATTATGCCCCAGGCTTGATAAAGCCCCCGTCTTTTGTTAGAGAAATTGTTGACATTGCATAGGCGGCGCCAATCGCCAGTGCTGGGCCGAAGGGGAAGGTTTTGGAGACACGCACACCAGAGGTGAGGATGCCGAAGGTGCCGCCAGCGGTACCCATGGCGGCGCAGAAGATATAGATTGACGGATTGAGGAGCGGGTTAACATCAGGTTTGAAATAGCAGACGATGGCAATTACGGCTAACAGTGGAATGGCTGTCATGATGCCGAAGCCAATTGCGGCTGGTTTTAAGGCTTTCCCCAAGAGCTTTTCGCTGCGCAGTTCATCAAAGAGATAAACGGCCCCCATCAGAGCCCCCACTACAAAGGCCACCAGTACAGCAATTGCTAGCTTTTCCCAGCCTAACCAGGCACCCATAACGGCTGCCATGACAGCGTCGGCGCCGCCCATAACTTCAATTGGTTCTTGGGCAATCTCTTCTGATACTTCAAAGACATCATCGAGGTATGGGTCTTGCTCTAGTCTTTCTTCTGCTTGTTCATTTTCATCTTTTTCGTCTTCTAAAATCTCAGGATGGAGCCATTGATAAAACATCAAGCCGTAGTGCGCAATTAAGTCGAACAATAGATAGCTGACGCCGACGCCAATGAGCGAACCAAAGAGATCGTTTCTGAAGAATTGGCTGAAGCCAAGGCCGACTAATACCATTGGATAAGTGATTTCATGCGGAATAAGTTTTTCTTTGAAATCAGTTACGGTTACAGCAATTAGGGTTGAGGAGAAGAGCAGCATAAATAGTGCTATTGAGCTGCGATCCACAAAAGCATCGCAGGGAATGGTGCTGAAAAAATGAATGATGGTGACAAAAACAACTGCAGTGAGAAGCTCTACTAGTGGGTAATGCCAATGTATCGAAGCCTGGCAATAGCGGCATTTGCCCTTAAGTAGCCAGTAAGAAATCACCGGTATGAGATCGCCCAAGCCTAATTTGTGTTGACACTGTGGGCAGTGAGAGCCTGGATGCAACAGTGATTTTTCTGCCAGTGACCGCACTGCTACGACATTAAGAAAGCTGCCCACGCACAGGCCAACTAGAGCGGCAAGTAGCTCCAGATATGGTGACGGTATGTCGTATATATTTGGCATCAAGTTTAGGGGAGTTCTCTTCGTTCGTTCACTAGTGCTGAGAGTACTAAAAGAATGATGACATAAGCCAGTATGTATGTGGTCAGGTAGGTTAACAATTCGCCGTGACCATCGCTAAAATTGCCTGGCGCTGTACTGAAGGCACGGCCATACATGAGCTCTGAGCGCACCCTGGTGAGGCTCTGTAGGTCGGGCATGAGCCAGTATAGAGCGCCAAAGAATTGTGATACCAGGGGATTAGTTGACATTTTTGCCAGCTCTTGTAAAGAGGCGCAGCTATGACCCACTAGCCAGAAGCAGAGAGTAAAAAGCACACTCATAATAGGCGTAGAAAATGTCGAGAAGAATGATGCTGAGGCGATGATGAAGAGTAGCTCTAGATAGACGAGGGAAAGTGATAGTGCAATCCAGGGCAGGTGAGCAAGGGGAAGCGCTGGGTCAACGAAACCAACCAGAGCGCTCAAAAATCCGCCCATCATCAAGATGATGATTAGCAAGCAGCTGGCCAAGCCTAGATATTTGCCCAATATAAATTGCCATGACTTAACTGGTTTAGAAAAGATCAAATAAATGGTGCGTCTTTCCAATTCTTTGAAGACTAAATTGGCACCAGAAAATACGGCGATGATGCCACCAATTACGGCAATTGCGGCTAAGCCTAGGTCTTCAACGATCCTGATATCTTGGCCCACCGACAGGGTACCAAGCAATATGCCAAAGAGTGAAATGAGACAGGCGAAGACAAAAAATGCATAGATAATCTTGTCTCTTAGAACTTCTCTAAAGGTATTGAGAGCGATAGCGCCTATGATTTCCATTATGGCTTAGTCTCTGTCTTAGTTTCTTGGTTGACTTTGTCGGCTTCGAGTTTTACATGCTCTAAGAAGAAGTCTTCTAGCGCTTTGAAGTTGCCATCTTTGGCAATATCACTAACTGCTGAATCTGCCACCATTTTACCTTGCACCAGTAGGCCGACGCGGTCGCATAGCTCGCCGACATCGGGTAATAAGTGGGAGTTGAAAAAAATGGTTTTGCCTTCGTCTTTTAATTCATGGAGGATGCGGCGCACATCCATACGACCAAGTGGATCTAAACCACTCATAGGTTCATCGAGGAACAGTACCTGTGGGTCGTTAATCAGTGCCTGTGCTATTCCTAGTCGCTGCAGCATGCCTTTGGAGTATTTGCCTGTTGGTCTATCGCAGGCGTTTTCCAGAGATACTTTCTCTACTAAAAGTTTGACTCGCTCTTTGATTAGGGCATCCGGCATAGAAAAGAGTTTGCCCACAAAAGTGAGAAATTCGCGTCCAGTCAGGTGCGAGTAAAAATAAGGATTCTCAGGCAGGAAGCCAATTTGTGCGAGTTTGTCTCGGGCGCTAGCGGGGCTTCCCAACACAAATGCCTGGCCGCTATCGGGGTGCAGCAAGCCGAGTAAGAGTTTTACTGTGGTAGTTTTACCAGCACCATTAGGGCCGATCAAACCATAGGTCTGACCGGCCTCAACGCGTAAGCTCACACTATCAAGCACACGAGTGCGCTTTTTAAGAAAGCTAGAGAGCCTATCTTTGGTTAGGTTTGTGGCCTCGATGACTACTTGAGGCGAAGCTATTTCTAGCTTGGCCATTACCCACCTTTAGGACCGGCCTTCTTGCTCAAAGTGATGATTTTGTTCAACTCAGTAGTGGCCGCTCTAAGTCTTCTTGATACTTGCATTTGCGAAATACCAAGACGGCGGGCTACTTCTGTTTGGCTCAGGTCTTCGTAGAAGGTCAGTTGGACAACTTCTCTCAAGCCATCACGGAGCTGCTTGATCGCTTCAGCTAACATAAATCTGTCTTCTTTAGCGAGCTGGTTGCTCTGATATTTGGCATCGACAAGAGTGTCGATCAGCGATTGCTCGCTGCCAGCATCGTTAGACAATGCTTGGTCGAGGGAAATCAGTGTACGTCTGCGGTCAACTTCATAAGCTTCGTTAACGCGGCTTACAGGAATCTGCAGGTCGTTGGCAATTTCAACATCTGAAGGCTCTCGGCCTAACTTGGCCGTTAGTCCTTGAACCAGGCGGTTAATGCGGAAAGATAGCTCTTGTAGTTCGCGAGGGGCACGAATCATCGCAGTTTTGTCGCGAAGATAGTGTCTGATCTCGCCGGTGATCAAGTGGGTAGCGTAGGTTTGGAATTTAGCGCCAGCATCTGGCTTGAATTGGTCAACTGCCTTGATCAGGCCAATGGATCCAACTTGAATCAAATCTTCGACTGGGTCAGTAGAGCGGCGGGCGAGGCCGTAGGCAATACGCTTTACCAGGGGCAAAGCCGCTTGAATGATAGAGTCGCGCAGAGCTGGGTCACGCGCTTCTGCGTACAGCGCCAACCAGTTGTGAATTTGGTCTGGCCCTTTGGCTGCACCAGAAACTTCTCGTTTGGGCTCTAAATCGTTGCTCACCACTATCGATGTCTCAACCATTGCTGTGACTGTAATATTTGAACCTGTATCCATATTTATAATCTTAACCTTACTTTCCGGCAGATTACCATAACCAAGAGAATTGCTAGGAAATTTGAGTTCCTATTCTTACTGAACCTATTAATGGTGGCAAATCTCTAACGAATAAAGAGTGTAAATGCGCAAGAGCTATCATGGATATCTATTAAGTAATTCTAATCTAATTTTGGTCATGGAAATTCCTCGTCCCGCCGCTAATTGACTAATGTTCGATTCAATTTAGATTGAATTTAGCTTGGGCTGTCAACAGACTGATATTTCAATGTTAGATCGCAAATTGCTAAAAAGCTTGAAAGTTTGACATCAAACCTTTGCCACTTGTTTGCTTGTTCAAATGCTTACCGAAGTTGATTGATCACTGTGAAAATCGGCAGGTACATACCCACGACCACAGAGCCAACGATGCCGCCTATACCTACGACCATAAGCGGTTCTAAGAGTGATGTCAGGGCTTCGACTGCGTTTTCTACTTCCATATCGTAGAAGTCAGCCACCTTAGAGAGCATGTCGTCGAGGCGACCGGTTTCTTCACCCACAGCCACCATTTGCGTCACCATTGGCGGAAATATTTTGGACTTGCCCATGGGTTTTGATATGTTTCCACCTTGCCTCACATCGTTATAAATTTGCTGCACTGAGTCTGCTACTACAGCGTTTCCAGCTGTGTCTTTGACTACGTCCAGGGCTGTCAGCATCGGTACCCCGGCCTGTAGCAAGGTGCCAAAGGTGCGGGCAAAGCGGGCGATAGAAACACGGCCAATCAGGTCGCCAAAGAAGGGCAGATTGAGAAAGAAGAAGTCTATTTGAAAGCGACCGACTGGGGTCTTGTAGTAGCGCTTGAGCATGTAGACGCCCACAGCACTTGCTGCGATGAAGAGCATCATCCAGATTGAGCGCATGTATTGGGAGAGCAGGATAAGAAACTGGGTGTAGGCCGGCAGCTCTCCACCGATGTTTTTGAAGAGTCCTTCAAAGATTGGCAAAATGAAAGTGAGCATGCCCCAGAAAACGGCAACAGCGATGACCAGCACTACTGTGGGATAGACCATGGCAGCGCGCACTTTTTGATTGAGCTTTGATTTGTATTCAAGAAAGTCGGCCAGCCGCTTTAAAACGTCGGCCAAAATACCACCAGTTTCGCCGGCTCTGACCATCGATACATATAGTTTGTCGAAGATATCGCTGTGCTTGGCCATGGCGTCTGAGAGTGAAAGGCCTGACTCAATGGAGTGGCGCACATCATCAAGGGCCTTCTTTAGTTTGCGGTTGGGGCATTGCTCGACAATGATTGTTAGAGTGCGCAGCATGGCAACTCCTGAGCTAATCATGGCCGCGAATTGTCTCGAGAAAACCACCATATCTTTAAGAGAAACGCGTTCGAATAAACCGATTGTGAGAAGTTCTTTGCTGTTCTGGGCGCTAAAGAAACTAAGGATACTGCCCATGGCAGTGCGTTCTCGTATTTCAACAACCTCGATGCCGCGTGCTCTCAGCTTCGCTCGGAGCACCGCCGGTGATTCTGCTTGGCCTACCGCTTCTTTGAAGGAGCCGTCGCTTTCTCTAACTT
>Ga0075444_10000932_pt1 | contig 17746 bp, 14 predicted proteins | sample CoawatmetaG01DNA_FD_76836 | JGI IMG/M metagenome (GOLD analysis project Ga0075444, IMG submission 76836) | Marine microbial communities from the West Antarctic Peninsula - Coastal water metaG017-DNA | ecosystem: Environmental > Aquatic > Marine > Coastal | place: Atlantic Ocean: West Antarctic... | reverse complement strand
TTATTGTCTTTCAAGGAAAGCCATTAACGACTCCAGTCATTTATTTATTCACGGCCGATGGCAAAGTAACTCTTGAACAAAAAGACAAAAAGCTGGCAGTGCAAAAGCACAGCGGCAGCTATTCAATTTCAGGCAACGACCTGGAGATGACCTTTGGCAGTGACCATACAACTTGTACGATCTTCCCCCAACATTTAGATAATCGCAGCCTAAAATCGCCCGATAGACTATCTATCAACGGCAAACTATTTGAAAGAGTTCAATAAGCTATTTTTTTCGGTGAGCGGCGCGGTAGGGAAGCATAATTTCCATGTAAGCAGTTTCTGCCGGAGTCTTTCCAGCTGCGGCTTCGACCCGGCTTACGGTATGCTCAGATGGCAAACCATGTTCACCAGAATCACGGATGATCCGCCTTTCTGCAGTACTGTTTTTAATATCCTCTTTCGGAGTGCCGCCCTGAAGAGTCAGCTCTAAATGCTCGGTTCTGCTTTGATCAAGTGGGCGCTCACGAGAAATTATCAATGATGGCGACCTGTCACCATGAAAAATACCCATTGAGCGGTAATCAAAGTCTAGTCCTTGCTTGCCAAGTTCTTTATTGAGCTGATAAAAAGTCTCGTCGGCAATCTTTACACCAGATCTATTTCTAAATTCGTCTGGTTTCGCACCATTTTCTGCCCGAGGAGCGACTCTGTTAAATAGTTCGCCTACAGCAGTTAAATCACCAGTATTGATTGCCTTACTGAATTCAGCGACATTCTGCTTCACCTTTTCTTGCTGCTGAGAGTTGAGCTTAGGTCGAAGCGAGTCTTCATACTGCTCTCTTGGTATACAGGCTACCTTCTTAAGGTCTGCATCTTCTTTTGGGAATCCCATCTGATCCATAACCCAGTCAATAGCGCCGCGGTTAGCATCTCTCACTTCCTCGGCTTTTTTAACGTGCTCGCGTGATTCGCAAACTGGTTTATCGTTACCCATAAAGTCTCCTAATCAAAATTGCAGAAGCCAGGCGAAAGGGCAAAAGGCAAGTATCTCGCCCTAGATATATACCCAATTGCCTCACAGGGGAAACCTTATCAGTCGTAGATGCCCACCAGCGCCGAAAATCTAGTGCTTGGGCAAAGCCTCGAGAGCCGCGCAGCACTTGACAATGCTTTCGGCAGCAGCGGCTGGTTCATCACCATTTACGGTCAATTCATAGGGCTGATGGTTGGCTATAGCCTTAGAGTAAAGCGGGTCATAGTAATCGGCCAACAAAATCGAAACCACAGAAGAGAGATCATTAAGTTCGGCCAAACGCTTAACCTCGGCCAATTTCTGGCCGCCAAGGCGTTCTTTAATGGCATCAAGTGAATGTAAGGCCTGCTCTTTGGCTGCGCTAGAAAGCCGCCTTGAACCTTCTGTGTAGTCGCGCACTATGCGTTGCGTTCTTGCTCCCAGGCTGCCTTCCACCAGCACCCGAGCGCCATATTGAATGCGGTCGTAAACGAATTTTGGCAAAGTCAGGCGGCCGATTTTCTTGCCTTCGGCCTCAACAAAAACAAGCCCAGGAGGAAAAGTCCGCACTGCCTGCCAAATAGCTGCGTCAAAATTCTTCTGCGTCGGTTGAGCCCCAAGACCTAAAGCACCAAAGACCGAGCCTCGATGATTGGCAAGATCTTCAAGGTCAAGCACAGACTGGCCCATCTCTTTTAATATGCCGAGAATTTCAGTTTTACCAGCGCCCGTATGGCCATGCAAAACCACCATAGCAAAAGCATAAGGGTCATCTTCGAACTCACTAAGAAGCTCTTTGCGCCAGGCTTTGTAGCCCCCCGTTAGACGCCAACAATCGACGCCTATGATACTGAGCAAACTAGCTACCGACTCGCTGCGCAGCCCGCCTCTCCAACAATGCACCACTAGAGGTGCTGAGCCTAATCGCTTCGACAGAATCTCGTCAATCAGCGCAGGAATTTTAGGGGATATTATTTTCAAGCCCTGGCGACGAGCAATAACTTCGCCTTCTAAGGCATAGATAGTGCCGATAGTCTGGCGTTCTTCATCGCTAAACAATGGCACATTTATAGCATTGGGAATATGCTCTTCGGCAAATTCGCAAGGTGAGCGCACATCAACAATCACGGCCTTTTTAAGACTATTGAGATCCTCGGCAGTGATTTCGCGCCAGGTCATAATCTATTATTGCCTACTTGTCTTTGACCGATTTAGGCACCGCTTTGGCAGCTTTCACATTATTGATAGCTGCCAATTCTTCGGCACTAGCCTTGGCCGAGCGCATTACCATTACTTGCAATAACGGGCTTGAGCGCAAATCTCGCGCAAAGTGTGCTTCTAATTTTTCAATCAAAAGGCTCCTCACTTCATCGGGTGTAACTGGCCCGGCAGCATTAGCTTTGCCAATGATGCCTTCAATAGTCTGACGCAACTCTTGGACAAAATCTTCAACAGGAATACCGCGCGGCAAAATTACACCGCGAAGAGTAACATCGGGGCCACCGACAACTGCACCCTTAGGATCGACGGTTATGGCGATCACAACTAAACCGTCATCAGCCAGTTTCTGCCTCTCAGCGACGATTTCTTCGTCAATAAAGAAATCGCGGTTGAAGTCAATTAAAAGCACACCAGACTCAACCTGTCCTGTGGTTTTTCCATGGTCGGCAGTGAGTTCGAGCACCTCACCATTTTCCATGACAAAGATATTTTCGGCACTGACACCACATTCGACAGCTAGTTCGCCGTGACGAACAAGCATGCGATACTCACCATGTACTGGCATGAAGAATTTTGGTTTGCACAAGTTGATCATCAACTTCTGCTCTTCCTGGCAGCCATGGCCAGATACGTGCACTCCAGCATCGCGACCATAAATAACCTTTGCCCCTCGGACACAAAGAGCATTGATAGTATTGGCCACCGACCTTTCGTTACCCGGAATTGGCGTAGCGGAAATAATCACGGTATCGCCAGCAATGATTTTAATTTGTCGATGCTCATCATTAGCAATACGAGTAAGAGCCGACATTGGCTCACCCTGGCTGCCAGTGGTGAGGATAACCACTTTCTCTTTTGGCAATTGATTAACTTGATCGACGGGCACGAGTAGACCATCGGGGTAAGTCATGTAGCCAAGCTCTCGAGCAATGCTAGCAAAAGTAAGCATTGAACGACCCAAGACCGCAACTTTGCGGTCATACATCATAGCCGCCTGCAAAACTTGCTTGACCCGATTAACGTTGCTAGCAAAAGTAGTGACAATGATGCGCCCTTTGGCGTTGGCAAAAGATTCGTTTATTTTGGCCCATACAGTGCGTTCAGAGGGAGTGAAACCTTCTCGTTCAGAGTTGGTACTATCACTCATCAAAAGCAAAATGCCCTCTTCGCTGGCGGCAGCTAAACTAGCAATATCAGACTGTTCACCATCAACAGGGGTAAAGTCGAATTTGAAGTCACCAGTGTGAACGATCACACCTACTGGTGTTCTAATAACTAAAGAAAAGGCATCAGCAATAGAATGAGTACAACGAATAAATTCGACATTGAAACATCCCATTTGCACTCGCTGCCGAGGCTTAACATGCTTCAGGCTAGTGCGACCAAGCAAACCATTTTCAGACAACTTCTTTTCTAGCAAACCAAGAGCTAGAGCCGGCCCATATATGCTCGGTAAGGTAACATCACGCAAAAGGAAAGGAATACCACCGATATGATCTTCATGACCATGGGTAATGGCCAGGCCCCTCAGATACTGTTGATTCTTTGCTAAGAAGGTAAGATCAGGCAAAACCAAATCTACGCCAAGCATCTCTTCAGAAGGAAATGCTAGCCCAGCATCGACGAGAATCATGTCTTCGCCATAGGCAATAGCCATAGTGTTCTTGCCGATCTCGCCTAAGCCACCCAAAGCAATGATCTTTAGTGTCTTACTGGTAGAAAACCCGTCTTTTGAGGTCTTCAGTTCTGGCTTAATCGCCTTAGTGTTATGGTCTGTCACAGGGTTCCTCGTTATTCATTTTCTAAGTTAGTTGCAGACTTTGCATAAGCTTGTAAGTACTAATGAGACTATCCATGCTCTCGCGCTGCTTGCTATCGAGGGGCACCAGTGGCAGTCTCAGATGTTCTGTACAGAGACCCATTTTGGCCAATACATATTTGACACAAGTAGGATTAGGGGCAATGAATAGCCCCTTAAACATGGGCATACACTGATAATGCAATTCGCGGGCAGCATCGAGTTTGCCAGCAAAGAAAGCATTTTGCATGGCCATAATTTGACTACCGATTACATGACTGGCAACCGAAATCACCCCAGAGGCTCCGATTGACAAGAAAGGCAAAGTAAGATTGTCGTCGCCAGAATAAACTAAGAAGTCTTCTCTGGCAGCGGAGGCAATATCAGAAGCTTGATCGACGTTGCCGGTGGAATCTTTGAGAGCATGTACTGTTTTTTCGTTTTTGCTTAAAGTAATCAGCGTCTCAGTACTGATATTGATGCCAGTGCGACCTGGAATATTGTAGATAATCAAAGGCAAATTAGATGATTGGGCAATGGCTGAGAAATGAGCCAGCAAGCCCGCCTGGTTAGGCTTATTATAGTATGGCGCCACTACCAGTGCACCATCGGCACCAAGACTTTCAGCCCGTTGCGTGGCCTTGATAGATTTAGCCGTAACATTAGTACCAGTACCCATAATCACTTTGACGCGCTTATTGGCAGCAGCAATAACAGCCTTGAGCAGAGCTTCTTTCTCATCTTCGTCGAGAGTGGGGCTCTCGCCAGTGGTGCCAGCTACAATTATAGAAGTCGTACCTGTTTTGATCAGGTGCTCAACCACAGCTTCCACTGCCTTAAAATCGATTTTTAGATGCTCGTCGAAAGGCGTCACCATTGCGGTGATCATTCTGCCAAACAGTTTTCCATCCGTGCTAATCAATTTTATTTCCTCACTACTCTAAAATTGTCTCAAGGCCAATCTTCAGTTCGGTCAGGTGCATAACTGCCTTTAGAGACAGAGCAATACCACGCAAGAAACAATTAGTATTGAAGCTGTCGTGCCTGATGGTGAGCAGCTCACCGTCACTGCCGAAAATCACATCTTGGTGCGAAATCAAACCAGGCAAACGGAGTGAATGGACTCTGATGCCCGATGAATGTTCTGCCCCTCTAACATGAGGCATTGACTCGTGTTCGGTTACTTCCTTAACGTTGAATTTCTTGCCACCACTGGCCATTTTATTGACCGTATGCACCGCTGTACCGGAGGGAGCATCAAGTTTTTTAGTGTGATGCATTTCAACAATCTCAGCATTGCCGTAATACTTGGAAGCTTGTTTGGCAAACTCCATCATCAAAACGGCTCCGATTGAAAAATTGGGCACCAGCAATGCACCCATTTGTCGTTCAGAAGCAAGAACTGATAGTTCGGCAATTTGATCTTTACTCAGACCAGATGCACCAATCACAGGGCGAATGCCATTCTCAAGGGCTTGCTTAGCACAGGCGAAGGAAGCGTCAGCAACCATCAGCACTATAATGGCATCGGGATGAGTAAATTCAAGCAAATGATCAAAAGACGAGCAAACGGGAATGCCTAACTGACTGCGATCTTCAGTAGCATCGGTAAACTCGCTAAGGTCGCAGCCGACATATGGTGCTCCCGTGCGGCCAAAGGCGCCAACTAATTCAAAGGCACCATCTTTGAGTATAGGAGTAAGACTGGCTCTTCCCATGCGCCCGTTAATGCCAGCAACGGCAACTTTGATTCTGGCATCCGATTGATTTAACAAGTGCTGTACCTCTTTTTAACCAGAGATTCTAAACAGTAAGAATCTAAATCAAAAAAACTAAACCAAAATCTCGTGGCCTTCACTCAAACGGCCAGTAGAGCCAAATCCGCCAGCACCGCGCTCGGCGCTGTCTGATAGCTCTTCCACTTCAACAACTTCAACTTCAGGAACTGGAGTAACTAGAAGCTGAGCGATTCTTTCTCCAGGCTCGAAGGTATAGGGCTGTTGACCGTGATTAACAACCAAGACTTGTACTTCACCGCGGTAGTCACTATCAATGGTGCCGACACAGTTAGTTAAGCTAATGCCGGCTTTATCAGCGAGGCCGGATCTAGGTCGAACTTGACCTTCGTAACCGCAGGGAATCTCAACGATTATGCCAATTGGAATGCGACAACGCTCACCGGGCTGAAGAGTTACAGCTTCAGCAAGAGCATTGGTCAAATCGAGACCAGCAGAGCCGGAAGTAGCGTACTTTGGCATGGCCTTACAATGGGGCAAACGCTTGACTTTTAGTGTTACTTTTCCTACTGGTCCAATCATCTTTCTACTTCCTCCAATCAACTTAGTTTCAATTGATAACTTTCTGCTAGTTCAGCTTTAGGCCCCACCACCACCAGAGACAACGACTCTTTCTTAAAGAGATCGTTGGCCAGAGCAATTACGGCTTCGTTTGTGATGTTTTCGATATCTTGACGCGCTTCATCAAGAGGCACGATGCGGTTGTAGTGCACTAAATCTGAAGCATTATTTGTGCTGCGGGCGCTCATCGATTCTAAGTCCATCAACAAATCGCTACGAAGCTGAGTCTTGGCCCGCTTTATCTCGGCAGCATTAAAGCCTTCGACTTTGACACGCTCTAACTCACTGACGATTAGCTCTAGAACCTGGGAGGTATTCTCAGGTGTCATGGCCGCATAAATTCCAAACAGCCCACAATTGCGGTAGCAGTGCTGCATGCTGGCCACTGTGTAGACTAAACCGCGACGTTCTCTAATCTCTTTGAAAAGACGAGAAGAAGCCGAAGCCGCCAAGCAAAGATCGAGCACTTGCAGAGCATCAATGCGTTTGTCACTGTGACTCAAACTGGGCAAAGACAGCATCAGCTGAGCCTGTTCCACATCTTTGTTGCGAACAATATTGAATATGCGCGGCTGAGGAGTGGGCGGCTTAGGGCCGTTTCCTCTAGTCAACTTGCCTAGTTTTTCGGTCAAATATGCAATCGTGGCCTCTTCATCGAAATTGCCAGCAATAGAAATGACCATGCGCTCAGGGCGATAGAATCGCTGATAGTGCTCTGTAATCATGGGCAGAGTAATACCGTTCACGGTATCAACGGTACCGATAATTGGATAGCTGTGAGCGTAACCCTGCCATAAATTTAGATAAGTAAGTTCTTGGGCAACATCAGCAGAATCATCTTCGTACATCTGCATTTCATCAAGAATGACTTTTCTCTCTAAACGCAGGTCAGCGGCATCGAAGCGCGGCGCTGAAATCATGTCGCAGATAATGTCTAAAGCGACCGGCAAATGCTCACCGAGCACATGACCATATATTTTTGTTAGCTCTTTTGAAGTAGAGGCTCCCAGCATACCGCCGACATCCTCGATGTCTTCGGCTATTTGCTCAGCCGAACGCCTCTCGGTGCCTTTAAAAAGCATGTGCTCAATGCAATGAGAAACACCATTGTTCAAGGCTGTTTCATAGGCCGAGCCAACTTCAATCCAGAGGTCTATGGCAGCTGAATAAACAGACTCCACGACCTCGGTCACTATTCTTGCCCCGTTCGGGAGAGAGGTAGTCCGAATCATCGTCTTCGCTTTATGGGAATGTCTATTCTAGCAGAATGGCCAAAAAACAAGAAAACCACCCGAACAAGTCGCGGCGGTTTTCTTGCTACTGTCTGACTGTCCGTTGCTGGACTCAGTATTTCACCGCGATTCAGTCAGTCCTTCACGCGATGCGGGCTCTCTGCTGTCGTTTCCGGAAGACGTCTCCCTGATGTTTCTACAGCGCCCCTCGGCTCAAAGTGGCCACTTCGCTTAGCCACTCACCGTATGTAACTAATCTATCAAGCCCAACTAAGAAGCGTAAGTACCCCGTTTTTGATTTAAGGATCAATGACCACAGCCTGCTCAGGCACGCAATTAGAGCCACAGGCGTTCATTGCGAATTACTAAGCAACTGGAATAGAGGCGGAGAGCCAATCAAGCAGGTCGATATCCAGGTAGATACCATTCACGGCCCAGTAGATACCTTTGGTATATACAAAAGATGTACTTGGAATAAAACTACCCTTTAGATCGTTTAGCAAAATGTACTCTGAAAAATCTTCCAGCAGTTGGTATTCGGCAAGGCCTTCTTTTATAATGCCCAATGTGCCGACGTAGCTCAGCTGGTAGAGCAACGGTTTCGTAAACCGTAGGTCGAGGGTTCGAATCCCCTCGTCGGCTAATTTTTCAGGCGTCCTTCAGCTAAAGGTTGCCCATGTCAAGAAATAAAATTGCAGATCTCCTTGTCAAGTTGTACCTGTTGCTAGTTAAAGCTGGCGATTTCAGCCAGATCTTGCTGCTACTTTTCTTCCGCCTAAACTGGGGTTGGCAGTTCTTTGTCAACGGCAAAGGTAAGTTAATCAACCATCCCGACATCGTCGACTTCTTTACCAGCCTGCATCTGCCCTACCCCAATGAGACAGCTTGGTTTGTTGCCTGTGTGGAGTGTTTTGGCGGCCTATTGCTGATTGCCGGCCTGGCCGCCCGCCCGGTTGGATTGATTCTGGCCACCAACATGACTGTGGCCTACCTCAGCGTCGAAGACGACCGCAAAACAGTCCTCAACTTCGCCAAAGAACAAGACCCATTTCTGCATGCAGACCCGTTCTTCTTCTTACTTACTGGTTTACTGGCCTTCTGCTTTGGCGCCGGACCAATTTCGCTAGATGGCCTAATCAAGCGCATTAGAGAGAAGCGAAGTACTACCCAAGAGACTACGGCTCAGGCCTAATCTAGGGTAAGGGATAGCTCCAAACTGCCAGCAATTTGCCACACCTTCGACACAAGTGACCGTTAACATAACTGACACTGCAGTTGCTCCGGTTCCGCAACGGCTATTTTCTTGGAGCAAAGTCTATGACAAATATGACAAACCCGACAGATAATGGCAATCAAAGTGCTACTACTAGCAGAACGACAATCGAGGCAAGCGATGGCTTTTTCTTCAGCATTGTCAGTACTCAGAAAGCTTCTGAAAAGTTCGTAGTCTCAATCAAAGACCTTTACCAAGAACTGAAAATCGCTCCGACCAAAAGGGCAAATATTGAGCAGTAAGCATGAGATTTCATTGCTAAGATTGTCGGGGTAAAAGTTACCCCAGAAGTGCAATGAAAACATCGCTGAATCCCTTGCTTTATCAACTCAACACCAGAGTGTTGCTCACAGAAATTTCGCAAAGACTGGGGCGCACTGCCACCCTTGACGACATTCCTGACGAAGAATTGGACAGGCTAAAGAAACAAGGGTTCGACTGGGTTTGGCTCCTCAGCGTCTGGCAAACGGGAATAGCTGGCCAACAAATGTCTCGCAGCCATGAACAATGGCTCAAAGGATTCAAGCAGACACTTCCAGATCTAAAGAATGAAGACATCGGCGGCTCCGGTTTCGCTATCACTGACTACGTAGTTCATAAAGACTTAGGTGGTGCGCCTGCTCTAGCTCGGCTTCGTCAGCGCATGAAACAACGAGGCTTGAAGCTCTTACTCGACTTCGTGCCCAATCACACAGCCCTCGACCACCATTGGGTAGAAGAACATCCGGAGTACTACGTCAGCGGCAGAGAAGATGACATCAACAATGCCCCACAAAATTACACAAGAATAAAGCGCCAGGCTGGCGAAATTATTTTAGCCCACGGCCGCGACCCCTACTTTGATGGCTGGGTGGATACATTACAACTAAACTACGGCAACCCCGCCACCCAAGAGGCGATGAAGCGTGAGTTGATCAGAATAGCTGAGCAATGCGACGGCGTGCGCTGCGACATGGCCATGTTGCTTTTACCAGAAGTGTTCGAACGCACCTGGGGCAAACCATGCCAGCCGTTCTGGAGTGAAGCTACGAGAAGAGTGCGTGAACAATTTCCCAATTTTTGTTTCATGGCAGAAGTCTACTGGGACCTTGAGTGGACACTACAACAGCAAGGCTTTGATTACACTTACGACAAGCGACTATACGACCGCCTTCGCGCTGAGAATGCAGTACCAGTGCGGCAGCATTTAATGGCAGAACTAGATTATCAAAGTAAGATGGCACGTTTTCTAGAAAACCACGACGAGCCACGTGCGGCAGCGACCTTCCCGCTAGAGGTACATCAAGCAGCTGCGGTTATTACTTTCTTAGCACCAGGAATGCGCTTCTTTCATCAAGGACAATTCGAGGGCCGAGAGAAAAAGATCTCACCACATCTGGTGCGCGCCCCCAAAGAAGAAGTCAACCAGACACTTAAGCAATTCTACGACCGTTTGCTCAGTGTATTGCGCCAACCAATTGTACGAGAAGGCCAGTGGCAGTTGTTAGAGAGTTTGCCAGCCTGGGATGGCAACAGCTCTTCTAGTTCGTTTGTCAACTTTGCCTGGCTTGGAGCTAACGGGCAAATGCTCCTCGTTGTAGTCAATTATTCGGCCTATTACAGTCAGTGTTATCTGCCTTTGCCCTTCGAAAATATGTCCGATAGCCAATGGCGTCTGCAAGATCAGCTCAGTGAGGCAATCTACGATCGCGCTGGCACTGCCCTGGTATCAGAAGGGCTGTATCTAGATGTGCCACCATGGCAGACACACATTTTCTCTTTGACTAGGTTAAAAGGGAAAGCGAGTGATGAGGCTCTGGCCAAGGCCTAGTGAGCAATCATTCCGATGGAAGCATCGGTACAGATTCCGCGCCGGATTTTCAAATCAACTGATGTCGAAAGGCCTGTTGTGTAACCTATAGATCCATAGCTATTACTTGCCGAACTAGCCAAACTTTTCTCAACTAAATTCCTATCCCCCGAAGGAACTCCGAACTTTTCGACAATCAAGGCGGTTGGCTTGCCTACTGAAAACTTTGCGATCTCTGCCGCTCTCCACTCAGCAAATTCGCGATCATCTGCTGAGCTACAGAGAGCAGAATTGATACACTTATCGTTTCTAATAATCAAACGAACTGGTATCTGTAAATATCCCAAACGATAGAGCCAAATATCTTCGCCAACTCTAGAAATCGACCAGCAATCGACGGTACCACCAGCAAAGACAGGTTGACCGACCATTGACTTAATTTGCCTCTTGGACAGGTCTTTAACTCTGGCTGCAAACTGCTCTACCGCCTCAGTTTCAGCTACTTCGAAATAGTCACGTTCAGTAGAAAGCATTAATGAGTATGGAGATACACATCCATTCAGTCGGCGAAAAACATCATCGTGCAAATGCGGATTTGCCAGATTATGACCTGCTTTCGATTGAAGAATTGGATGAATGACAAAGTCGTTCTCATTGGTTGGATCAACCATGTAAGCAGCAAGGTCAGCTTTGGATAAGCCTCTACCACTGTTAAGTAAAGCCTCTAAAACATGTGCTTCACTAGTTCTTTTGGCTGACTTCAAAAGCGATAGGTATTGTCGAAGAACACCTGGAACTCGCCGGCAGCAACCACCGTAGATATCAAACTCTACTGCCACAAGGCGCTTGTAGATTTTCTCAGCTTCAGAATATCGGCCTTTAGAGCAAAGAGATTCGGCCTCTTCATATAACATATCTGGAGCACAAAGCTTCAACGGCGCATTTTCACGGTTGGGCCAGCGCTCAACTCCAATAGGTAGACCTATCTTCACTCGATAATAGTCAGACTCTAAAGTTTGGCCTTGCGCTTCATAGACATCGGCAACATCAGCATAAGAATCCTGCAATAGTGGACTATCCGGTTTGCAAATAGATTCTCTTATCTTCATAGCTTGAAGCAATTTACTAGTAGCTTTATCGACTAGTCCAAGTTCTGCGTAGACGGCGCCCAGCTCACTTAAATTAGCTGCTAACTTCTCTACCGCAACAGGCTTAGTATTCTCGATAACATGGATAATTTTGAGATAGAGAAGTTTGGCAGCAGCAAAATTGTGATGCTTTTTGTAGTGCCTTGCTCGACTCTCTAAGTAGTCTGCTCCAAACCAACTGCTCAGACCAACTTGGTCGAAAACCTGTAGCTCAAGTTCGGCGAGTCGAAGAGCCTTAAGATTCTGATCTTCCTCAAGCCTTTGTTGGTTCTCAAAACCGTAATAGGAACCGAACGGCTCGCTCACAAAATGGAACTCTTTATTCAGCAACAAAAGGCTGGCGCCAAATGTTAGAAGAGAAGCCGCCAATGCAATTGGTTTGCGGTATTTGAAATTTCTTGCGGCCGACAACGTTTATGCACTCATTTTGGAAACCACAAATACCGGCTATATATCAAGTCTACAGGAGTGCGAGATTCTCATTAGAGGGTAAACCCTACATTATTCACACTCAGCTATCTGTGAGCTCTTCCCAGCCAGCCAATCAAAACAAATAGAAGAGGTGCATGGATGAGGACGCTGATGATATTGAGCAGCTTGGAATTATCCACCCCTTGTTGGCTGAGCTGTTGGCGATAGCGAAATAGACTAACCGGCAGTGCAATTGTGGCAACAAGAGCCAATCCTAGAGAAACGCGCTCAAGCCAATTAAGCGTTCTTGCAGTATATTCCATAATAGACCAATAGTTACTGGACACAATGAGCAATCCAAGCTGTAGGGTGAGAACTTGCTTGTCTAATTCGGTCAAAACATCTTTAAAAATAGTCAATGAAGCAGCAAAAACGGCTGCTGGTTTCACAACTTCCTTTAAAAGACAAAATACAATCACTGGTGTGATAGCCGCTAAGAAGACTAGAGCAAGAGTATAGCCAGACAGCGAGATTTGACTAGCGGCGCTAAGGTAGCAGTTATAGGTCGTGAAAAAGACAGCAGGTGCAAGCAGGACGAGTGGCACCAGCATATAAAATCGAAACTTTTGCGTTGGTACTAGCATATAGGCCAGCAGAGCAGCCGGGATCGCGCCCAGACAGGCGCCTAAAGCGACTACAAAAAGCATAAGAAAAACATGCAATTGCGGTGGAATCAAGAGTTTAAAGCAAAAGGCAAATATTGCTAGTGGCAGACCGGCGAAACAAGCTGCCAGACTGAAAACGATAAAGCATGCAGGAATAAGTACTAGCCAACGGCAGATAGCCACAACTCTATCTTGAGGAACTTGGCGGAGAGCAATATTGGAACTATCATCCTCCACTTGGCCAGCTCCTCAATAATCTAATCTGTGAACTAATCAGTGGAATAAACAAGGGAAGATGCATTCAACACTCCACAGGCAATTCAAAGCAAAAACGAGTGCCTTGGTTAAGCTCAGATTCGGCCCAGATTTTTCCACCATGCAATTCGACCAAAGCCTTACAAATAGCCAGACCCAGGCCAGAACCACCCCTGGTGCGAGCGGTTTGATTGGGAGCCTGTTGAAAGCGATCGAATACACTTTCAATCATATCTGGTGGCAGGCCTGCACCTTGATCTTCCACTGTTACAGTGACAGATTCTTTATTACTCTTTGCCGACAGCTTTACGGTGCCTCCCTTGGGCGAAAACTTAACAGCATTCGAGACTAGATTGGCCAAGATACGCAGCAGCATCTGCTCATCGGCTTCTACTACGGCATTTGTCGCTTCAAATTTAAGTGATACACCCAGTTCATGGGCAAAACCAGCAGACTGCTCAACCGAGCTTTCAAATATCTTCTGCAGCGAAATACTTTCGCGGTTTAATTCCATCATGCCCGACTTTACTTTCTCAATGTCCAGCAGGTCGCCAATCAAGCGCATCATACGCTCACTACTGCGCTGAGCACCGGGTAAATAACGCTTGGCTTGCTCGCCAGGGTCGCCATAAATGCCCTCGCCTAAAAACTGAAGGTAGTTCTGCACCGTGGTTAGCGGCGTGCGCAAATCGTGGGTGACCATAGCCACGACCTCTTGCCTTAAGCGCTCAGCAGCACGCTCATCACTGACGTCATGAAAGATACTAATTAGAACGTCATCTTTACTCGGCCCGTCCTTGCCCTGGAGATCTCGACCTTCTTGTTGCGCCCACTGAGCAGACCAGAGCACTTCCCGCTGCTCACCATCGGGCCGGTTAATGGTTAAAGTCAATGCTTTGTCGTTATTGTCTTCTCTTGCTCGTTCAAGGTATGCCCGGGCCTCTTCTCTACAAGATTGATTGACATAGTCAAAGAAATTAGTGTAAATAATTTCGTCAACAGTCAGCCCAAAAAGCTCTTCACAAGCCGGATTAGCGCTAACGAATTTGAGGCGAGAATCAAAAGAGCATATGCAGTCGCTGGCGTTCTCTAAAATTACCCTCTCCTTACCTACAGCCTCACGTAGTTGATTAGCCATTCTATGAAAAACTCTATCTAACTTAGAAATTTCATCGTTACCGGAAACAAGCTTATTCAGGGCCTTGTTACTAGCTAAGCGATAACTATTATCGTTCATGATATTCAACCGGCTTACAATACTGCGTGTCAAAACGAAACCAAGACCAAGTGTTAGAAGTATGTTTGCTATACCGCCAACTATCAAAACTTGCTGCACTTGGGCGCGAAAATGTCTTTGCTTTTCTGGGCTAGCATCAGCCACAGCCTTGCCAGCATCACCGAGACTAAGCACCTGCTCTGAGAGTTCGCGAGAAGCTCTACTCAGTTTGAGCCAGAGCACCATGCGGTCGACACTGCCTTCCCGTTTTGCTGTTTTGTATTGCACCCGTATCTTGTTCATCAAGTCTTCAGACTGACGCACCTTAAACAGAGCTGTATTCATTGCATCAGAAAGATCAGGCCGGTCTTTAGTCATCTCCTTGAGATTGAGAATATGTTTGTCAATATTCTCAGCCATCTTTCTGTATGCCAGGCCTAAGTTGGGATTCTGCTTAAGCGAATCTTCATCACCATAATCTGTTCGCACAGTAACGAGTTCACGGGTTAGAGCAATGACCTCATCGGCCACTTTGCGCGAATATTCGGCCCGCTTAGCCTCATCTTCAGCCAGATTCTGCAGGTGGGCAACAGTAGCCAGCATGGCCAGCTGCACAAGCAAAGGCACCGAAATCAGAATGAGTATCTTTGACTTAAGAGAGACAGGTCTAAGCATAAAGTGTTTATCCCCAAGAGCCTGTTGGGCAAAACATTTGGCCCTATTTTGGCTGCTAGTTATCAGCCGCACGCAAGCAGTCACCGCCTCAAACCATAGATTGGTTATTGGCGGCGACTGTCTGTTTAACTTGAATCTAGTAGATGGTTTCCAGTTTCTCTATCTTCGATCACTTTCGATTGATTGGACGCCCTGCTTCTTAAGGCTCTGGCCGTCGAACTTCTTATCTTTCATTTCGTAAGCTTGCTGCATCATTTCTTGCTTTCTCAGATTGGGCAAACAACCGTCAGCATTAGGTTTATTTGGGAATAGCGGCGCGAAGTCAAGAAATCCTTTATCGTCCATTCTTTCCTGCATTTTCTGAGCCTTATCTAAAGCCGCGCTCCCATTCAAACTCTCTTTAGGCAACTGTCCCTGATCATTCTTGATGTTTTTAGGGCCTCGATCAGAGTGAACTTCGTTCATCATTTGATCCAAAGCACCTTTAAGAGTCGAATCTGATTGAGGATTCTGTTGAGCTTCTCCGACTCTATTGACTTCGTGTGGCTGAGCTGATGGCATTTGTTTGTCCTCTAGTAAGGTGTGCAGCGGTTATGTAATAACAATAGCGACGCCATAAAACCAATTGGTGACTGTTCCGTGACCGAGCTGTGACCACAGGTTTTAAATTTCAATTTTGCGAGAAAAGACCGGCTAAGACTCGCTATCTTGAGAGAAAAGCCTGGCTTCAATACGCTGTCTCACTTGCTCATCGGTGATATTTGCCAAAACTGAATCTACGCTTTCGACTGTAAGAAGAGGGTAGCCTTGTCTCAAACCGGCTAGGGTGGCATCATCTGGATTGTCCAGGCGATACTGAGCTTGCAGAGCACGCATTAGCGCTGTCACTTCAGAATTGCCAGCTGCAGTGCCTCCAGAGGCTAGCAGTCGAGCGGCGATTTGATACGGTCCTTCACCTTTTTGAACTTGAGCAAGGTCAGCAATTTCTTGGGGCAGTGATTGTAGAGGCAAGTTTGTCTCAGGTTGATTAGCCTCAATGTGCTCACTTACGGGATCACTAGGAACCTCGGAATAAGGCTGTTCTGACCCTTCATAGGCAGGCAGAGCTAAGGCATCTTTATCGGCGGCCACTTGTTCCTGCCGCTGCGGCAAAGACTCCATTCCAGCAGCAAATGACTCTCTAGTGATTGCCCCCTGAGCATCCTTGTATGGCGACATTTCAGGATTGTCCCAATTTTCCGAAATCTTCCGAATCGACTCAACAAAAGCGTCTCTGGCCGGATCACCTGAGGTTGTGGCCATATCATTGCTAGCGACACTTGCACTTATGAAGCTATCTATCTCGCTTTTGGTTATAGCTCCGTCAGTTATGCCTTCCAGAGAATCAGCACCATCAACCTCACTTAAGAAGTCAGCACTCGCAACAGGCGTTGCAAAAACATTGACACCATCACTGGCAATCATATTATTGAACGCTTCCCGCTCCCCTACGGCTCGCAGCTGATCACTTACCGAACCTGTCTCTTGCGAATCTGAATCAGTCTCACCTGTGGCAGAATCAGAATTAGAATCTGCACTAGCTGGATCAATAGTTTCAGTCTCGGCAGGCTTGAGTATCTTGGCGGCAATACTATCTCTCAATGCCGGGTCAGAAATCGAATTCAATAAAGCATCTACTTTTTCGGGAGTAAGAAACTGATGGTTAACTTTCAAACTAGCCAAGTTTGGATCTTCTGGATATTCTTCGCGATACTGCGCTTGCATTGCCCGCACCAGTGCCATGATTTCAGTCTGGTTGGTTGGGCTATCGCCAGCAGAGAGAAGGCGTTCGGCAACTTGGTAGGGCCCTTCACCCAGCTGCACCAGTGAGAGCTGAGCGGCATCATCACTCAACGACAATGTAGTAGCAGGGTCTCCAGAAACATCTACAGGAACGTCAGCTGGAACATCTACTGGCCCTGTGCGTGCATCGCTAGCAGATTCAGCTGCACTAGCTGTTTCCTGCGGCACCGCATCGGCAGGAGCTGCTACAGGAGCATCAGCTGGAACATCAACGGGGCCGGCAACAACCTTAGCTGGTTCCTCTAACACGGCGTCTTGTGAAACACCTGCTGATACGTCGGCTGGAACATCTACCGGCCCTGTTGGTGAAGCATCGCCAGTCAACACAGGTGGCACAAATTCTGCAGCCACACCCGAGGTGTCTATGGCCTCGGCGCTAGGTGCTTCAACCGCTGTCACTGCTTCTTCTTGCCGCTCTGGCAAAGACTCTAAACCCGCAGCAAAAGATTCTCGAGTCATAGTATCTTCAGTAGCTTTGTAGAGCGACATTTCCGGACTGTCCCAATTTTCAGAGAACTTTCTTAGCGAATCTACAAATTCTTCTTGTCCGGGATCAATTGACCGCCGAGGCGCAGCGCTATCGGCCTCAGCAATGTAGCTATCAATGCCGCTTTTAGTAATGGCGCCATCTGTGCCGTTCCAGAAGATGCCGGGATCATCCAGACCATCAACATCAGCAAAATAGTCTCGCTGTCCACGACCGGGTGAATTAAATACTGTAAGACCATCAGTAGAAATCATGTTGTTGAAGGCTTGGCTATCAGTTGCAGAAACAATCTCAAGCGCCGGTACCTGGCCAGCATCGACGAGCTGCTGAGTGGCTTGGCTACTATCAGCCGGGACGGCATAAATAGAGTCAGTATCTATC
>Ga0075444_10000924_pt1 | contig 17822 bp, 12 predicted proteins | sample CoawatmetaG01DNA_FD_76836 | JGI IMG/M metagenome (GOLD analysis project Ga0075444, IMG submission 76836) | Marine microbial communities from the West Antarctic Peninsula - Coastal water metaG017-DNA | ecosystem: Environmental > Aquatic > Marine > Coastal | place: Atlantic Ocean: West Antarctic... | reverse complement strand
CCCACCAGAAGCGGCGCCCGAAGCACGGCTGCCAAAGGCATTTTGCATATCTTTGCGCAAATCTCTACCGCTGAATGAACGGCCATCTTCGCCATCACTGCGGGCTACAGGCTGGCGCGAAGGCTGCTTGGGCGCAGGAAAACTGATATCGTCATCCTCATCATCAAGCCAATCAGTGCCTGGTGGTGCTTGTTTAGCGACATCAACTCGAGTCTTCTCTTTAAGAGCATCAACTCTTTCACTCAAATCAGTAAATTTAGATGGTTTGCCGAACACTTTAGTTTCAAGACGATTCAAGCGATCGGCTACTGGATCAGAAGCATAATCACGCTTAAAGATGCTTTGCTCAAGGGCAGTCACGGCCGGGTATTTACTTTCACCGCTCAAGACTTGACCGCCAGGTTTTTTACTCTGACTGCGTTCTTCGCTCAAATCTAAATCACTGTCATTGTTATTGACTGGTTTAGCTGTAGAGCTGCCACTGCGCCCAGGAGAAGAAGAAGAAGAAGAAGAACCTTCACTCTTGTCACTATCTTCGCTAGCAACAGCGCCAAGATTAGGCACTGTGTCAGCCAGATTTTTCAAGCGGGTCTCGCTAGCACCAGTTCGCGCTTCACCAAAAATCATTTTTTCAAGGCGCTCAAGGCGAACCGCCTCTTCGTCTTTAGGATAAGTATGTTTGAAAAACTTCACTTCAAGCTGACTGAGCCGTACATCAGAGCTCACCGAAGCCATGGCCGAGTGGCTGAAGTTGAAGCCAGTGATAGCGCCGGAACCGCAACCTAAATCAAGCGGCAAAGAAAAAGCCAGTGCTAATGACAGCCCAGCAACCAGGCGATCCAACCTAAGCCTTTCTAATCTAAGACTTGCTAGGCTAAAGGAGCGGCCGAGCAAATTTGTCTCAAGTTTGGCGGCAGTATTGGTCACGTTCATTGCTCTCGGAATTGAGTTCTTGCTCTTGCGAGCGCCTGTTTCACTGTCAGCTATCCAAGTAGAGCCATCTTACCATGCTTTCCAAGACCCAGCGCCACTTTCCACCCTCATCGCTTGGTCCTTCAGCCTTGTCAAGGCAGTCAACGGCGCCAACAACTAAATTAGGACGACCAGCAAGGTAGCCTTGTTCCCCGCCCCTTGAAATGCCCCAAACGGAAGCAACCTTAGAAGCCTGCCATTACAGTCATAATTTTCACGATAGTTAGAGTTTCGAGAGCTTTCTTCGCTATTCTGTAACGTACTAATAATTACAGCGAAAGAGGCCCCATGCCAGCCAGTCAAAACCTTTCAAAATCTAACACTGCCAGCCCCAAAATCGCCCTCGATGGCTACAATTTGACCATTGAAGATGTCGAAACCATTGCCAACAAGCAAGGCAAAGTTGAGCTTTCAGCGGCGGCCTTAGAGCAATTACAGAAGTCGCGCGAAATAGTTGAAGGATATTTACAAAGAGGAGACGTGGTCTACGGAATCACCACCGGCTTTGGCAAATTTAAAGACATCTATATCGCACCCGAGCAAACAGAACAGCTACAACGCAATTTTCTTTTCTCACACGCCTGCGGCATGGGCGAACTATTTGACAGCAATACCGTAAGGGCAATTACCTTGTTGCGCGCCAACGCTCTGGCGAAAGGCTTCTCTGGCATTCGGCCAGAGGTTGTAAATCTACTAGTAGAGCTACTAAACCACGAAATTCATCCAATCATTCCGCAGCAAGGTTCAGTTGGTGCCAGCGGAGACTTAGCGCCACTGTCGCATCTAGCCCTGGTGCTGATTGCCGAAGGCAGTGCTGAATATAAAGGCAAAGTTTTAAGTGGAAAAGAGGCGCTGGCAGCCGCTGGACTCAGACCCGTTGTTCTAAAGGCCAAAGAAGGCCTGGCCCTCACCAATGGCACCCAGGTGATGAGCGCTCTTGGATGCTTAGTAGTAAGTGAAGCTGATCGCCTGGCAAAAATGGCAGACATTATTGGAGCCATGAGCTTAGAAGCTCAACTGGGATCACAAAAGGCATTTCTGGCCCCCGTGCATGACGTTCGACCTCACCCAGGACAACGCGCTTCAGCTAGCAATCTCCTCAAGCTCCTGGCTGAGAGCGAATTGATGGAAAGTCATAAAGACTGTCCCATGGTGCAAGACGCTTATTCGCTGCGCTGTATGCCCCAAGTGCACGGCGCATCAAGGCAGGCTTTCAAGCACGCTCGCGAAGTGCTAGCAATTGAAATCAACTCAGCCACCGACAATCCCCTAGTCTTTCCGGACCAAGTTATCTCTGGTGGCAACTTCCACGGACAGCCACTAGCACTGGTGCTCGATTATGTCGGTATAGCCCTGGCCGAACTAGCCAATATCTCCGAACGCCGCACCGAACGCCTGGTCAATCCAGCCCTGTCAAATGGGCTGCCTGCCTTCCTTACGAGAAATGGTGGTTTGAACTCCGGCTATATGATTGCCCAATATACCGCAGCAGCAATTGTCTCTGAAAACAAAGTACTGGCACATCCAGCTTCGGTTGATTCAATTCCAACTTCGGCCAATCAAGAAGATCATGTGTCCATGGGCACCATCTCTGCTCGCAAGGCCAGAACAATCATGCACAACCTGCGCCGAGTGTTGGCTATCGAACTGTTATGTGCTGCCCAGGGCCTCGATATGCGCTGCGGTGTAATCGACTCTGTGCCTGATATTGGTCACGTCAGTAAAGGCAGCGGCAAATTTACTCCCGGTTCCGATACAGAACACGGCATGAAAGCCGGTCTTGGCGTAGAAGCCGCTTACCGCTTTGTCCGCAACCACATTCCCTTTCTTGAAGAAGACAGAGAAATGCATTTAGATATGGCCAGAGCAGAAGAAATCATTGCCTCTGGTGAGCTTCTGGCTGTGGTTGAGAATGCCATTGGTCCACTAGAGTAAATAAAAAAGAAAAATCAGCTCGCCATAAACCGGCTAGAAATAGCGGTCAAATCGAAGGGCGTGTCTTCAGCAAGAAACTTAGTGGTAGCCAATTCTGCACTACTAGCTAACTGACCACGGGCCTCAGCGTGCAAAAGCAATAAGTCATAGAGACTCGGCTTGTTGAGATCAACCATTGACTTGAGCGACAATTGAATGCCATTCAAATTGCCGGCAATATTGTTGTACCAGTTAGGATTGCGAGTCAATGAAATATCAACCCAAATTACCTGCCGCTCTACTAAATCAAAAATAGCCGGAATGGAAACCCTAGTATTGCCGCTAACATCTAATTTGTCTTGCACAGTTTTGGCTTCAAAAACCTCACCAGACTCCGGCTGTTCGCGGGCCATCCAACCAGCAAAGCACTCAGGCAAATCGCAAAATGGTTGCGCGGTATAACTCAATAGCGACATCACCACATAGCGACCATGATGTTTGAGCACTTTATCAATAGAAATATCAATAAATTCGCTAGCACCTTCTGGAGCGTCAACAATATCGCCACTGTGACAACCGCCAAAATTCTTCAGATTGTAATAAGTGAGTGCATCAATAAAGGCAAAATTCTCATCAAACACAGCCGCTGACAAATCAATATCGGTGCGGTAGAGGCCGTTTTTCCACCAGGTGAAAAAACGCAGAACATTAGTATCAGGCAAAGCCAACCTACTGCCGCGCGAGGTTGTACGAAGAGCTTTAGAAGCAGACCTTTGCGCAAACGGCACCATGAAATTCTTCAACTCTGGGTCGACCCAGCAAGTACCCAGAGAAGGAAGCTTAGCGAAGCGCTCAAGCAAGGCTTTACGACAGAGTCCGGCGGCCAACTCACAAACGAGAGGCGGCAATCCCGGTAAGCAGTCAGGTATTGCCTGCGCTTTCGCCAGCTGCGACTTAGGGAAGAAAACCCGCAGTGGCCGCGGCTGCGCCCGGTTCTTAAAATGGTGCAAGACCTGCAACAGTACTGGTGTAGAAACCTTGTCGACAACTTTAGCGAAAGCGAATGCAACATCCTCCTGGTGGGTACCAGCAATACGCAGCAAGTGATCTAAACGCCGAGCAAAATCTCCCGGTCTTGTTTTCAGCATAGCCACAGCAGCAGTAACATCGCTCAGCTCTAAGGCCTTCTCTAGGCGACTATTGAAAGTATTGGAGGGCAGGCCATTTCTCAAGATGTTGAAGGCTTCAAATGATCGTGGATACTGGTCTTTAAATTCACCCGGATGCAGTTTCTCACCAAGCCGAATCCATCGCTCTTTCCATCTCAGCATATCTTCAATTAAATTAGAACGACTCTCAAGCAAACTCAAAAGCAAGCGACGCACGCTACGCTTATAGGTCTTGAACTTGGCGGGCTCGGCTAAAGAGACGTCTCCGCCGCTCAAGGCAACAGCCAAACGCAGTACATCGGTAGCAGTATCGACATACTTGGCCACCAGATTAGCACTATCAGCGGTGCGCTCTATTAGCTGCGCTAAAATAAAAGCTTTATTCTCGCGGTGAGCTATTTGAGCGGGCAAGAACCGCTCAATATCGCCATCGAAGAAATCTATATAAGCAACAATATCTTCTTTATCGGCAACAGAAATAGAACTATTAACAGAAAGCAACTGTCTAAATTGCAGCTCAAACTGCTCTAAGGTGGAAAGGGCAAGCGGCCGCAAATCAGGAGTTTCGGCAAGCGGTGCCCGTTGCGGAACAGGAATTAGACCAAAGAGCTTCTTTGGCTTAGCAGGCAAATATTTGCCACCACTAAAATAGTGCACCATGGCATTGAGATAAAGCTCCGCCTCACTCATATCCATCACTTGCTTAGGAAAGTCCGGATACATCGGCGTCAATTTTTGGTGAGCACCTTTCTCTTTTGCTAAGCAGTCGAATAACTGTTTCTTCAAGTCAGCAAGTTCACTTAAACTAAGATGCTTGCAGGCGGCAATTAAATCAGCCGACATGCCAAACCCTAAAGCCTCTATAGTCTTCACGACTGTGGCCACATAGTGGCTAGGCAAAACCTCATTAGTAGAGGCCGGATTAAGTAAAACCTTCTTACAGCGCCGAACGAAAATCTTGTTGGCCAATTCAAGTTTTTGCGGCGAATATTCTTGCACCATGGCCTCGCACAACTGGCATAAAAAGAAGCCGCAGAAAGCGAAGACTCTAAATCATAGGTTTAGAAGGAAGAACCTTCATAGCCGCGGCACTAAGTTCTATGCCCGCTGGCCCCAACGCTCAAACCATCAAGAATCAACCGCTATTGCTATCTATTTGGGCAGACTAACTTTTCCAGTTCCAGAGCAAAGGGGACAGGGTCCTTTATTAATTGGTCGACCATTAACGTACTCAATTACTTCACCCATATGGTCGTTACTCCAATATTCAGAGCCGCCTTTGCCCGCGGGGTCAAGATAAGGAAAAACCATCCAAACGAGGCGGTCGGGCTTGCCAGGCACGTCCATTTTGCGCCAGCCCGGCGTTGAAGGTTTGAGACAATTACCCGGACAAATCCCCTTCATGTAGCTGTTTAAGGTAGCTGCTAGCCTCTGAGCGCGATTCTTGACCGAAATCAGCTTGCCTGTCTCACTAACTTTTTTGTATTGCTCAAGGGCTTTCTGATATTGATGCATTTCGTAGAAACAGTAACCTAAAAGTATGCCAGCTTCGCCGTCATCCAGAGGCGATTGAGCAGCCACAGCAAGGCTAGCTGCGGCGGCCGGATACTTCTTCTCCTGAAAGAGTTTGGCCCCCTTCTGATAGGTAGTCTTGAAAGCAACTTTTTCAGCGTCTTTTGGGGCGTTATTTTGCGGCTCAGCAGTCTGGGCTGACGCCGGTAAAAGAGAAGCAAACGGCAATAGCAGCAAAGTAGAGACTGCCAGTACCAATGCCAGTAGCAATGCTATGAACTTCAAATTATTGCCATTGAAAATGATTGATAAAAGAGGTGTCGCGGAAAGCGAAGACTCTAAATTGGAAATTTTAGAAGGAAGAACCTTCATAGCCGCGACTACAAATCTATACCCACTTCTAACACGAAGAACGACTTTAACAATTATTTTCCCAGAGCCATAAGCTGACGCAGTTCGCCCCCAAAGATCTCGCGGGTCAAACGCACTTGCCGTGCGCCCCGGGAGAAGTTCCATCACTAGCCAGCACCTTAAATGGCTTAAGAACAGCTTCGCCAATAAGCTTGATCATCTGCCACTGGAACAGTGGCTTCTGCAGCCATCAATGCTATTTTTTCTCCAGCCACGGCTGCCCGCCTCGGAACGTCCTGTTAACTGCATACTTGTTCACTGCAGACATGTTCACATGAGGGGCGACCAGAGTCACCGGTAAAAATACACAGCGGGCAACCCACGACCTAATCATCGAGCATCAGGTCTAAGCGTCTCTTATAGTTGTTGAGAAAATCACGGGTGACCGAGAAATGCTCAAGATTCTCATACTTATCTTCTCGCACGCCGGTTTCATCAAAAACAAGAATCTTGCTCGATGGATAGGCTAACAAAATGGGGGAATGAGTAGCGATAATAAACTGCGAACCATCCTGCACCAAGTCGTGAATACGCACGAGAGCAGCCAACTGGCGCGATGGAGAAAGAGCGGCTTCTGGTTCATCTAAAAGGTAAATGCCTTTTCCTCTAAACTTATTTACCAAAGTAGCCATAAAAGACTCGCCATGCGACTGGCGATGCAGCGACTTGCCGCCATAAGAATCGAGATAACCAACTTCGTCCATATAAGTAGCCAGGTTATAAAAGCTCTCAGCCCGCAAAAAATAACCATCCTTAGGATGAGCATGACTCTTCTTTGCTTTCAAAAAGTCTTGCAATCCAGATGAGCCGCCAGCATCATCGATCTGTACATTTTTAGTGCCCCCTTGAGCACTAAAGCCAAGAAGCAGAGCAATGGCCTCAAGAGCTGTAGACTTACCTGATCCATTTTCGCCAACAAAAAAAGTGACATCCTCATGAAATTCCATGTTGTCTAAGTCAGCAATAGCCGGAATAGAAAATGGATAGGACTCAATGTCGAAGCCATCGCGCATCTGTATTGAGCGAATATAAGGCTTGTCTTTGGAAAAGCTTTTGTTTACCACCAGTAAACGGCCCAAACTAGCTCGCCATTGAAAACGAGCGCTACTGGTAGTTGTTTCTCATCGAAATAGACATCAACTTCAGTTGTAGGAGCGGCAGCACTGGTTTCTTTGGCTTGCTCAAACTTTGACAAGAGTACAGCCAAATGCTCAACGGCGAGTTTACTAGCTGGATCGACTTTGAGGTTTTGAATATTGGCAGCGCCCGAGTTAAGTGGTGTCAGATCAAGCTTGTATCCTGGCGAACTGACTGAATTCCAAAAAAGAAACTGTTTACTGATGCCAGTCACTGACATCTTTGTTGGAGAGGCCGATTTAAGAACAGCCACAGCTCGCTGCTTGACAAGGAGCACCGAACTTAAACCCCGCCCCACATAGAGCGCTGCCGCGATAGGGAAAATTAGCAGCCAAAGAAATTGGATATTTAGAAGGAGAGCAGCTATCGGCATTAGAAAAACAAGAAAGGCAAAGGCTGCCATCTGGGCAATATGACTCTTCGCCTCTTTGAGATATCGGGGAAGCAAGAGATCGAAATCTGCCGTTGTAGTCGGTGTCATTTTTAATAACCAATAGTAAAAGCGGGCTAGTTAGATTTAGTCTACGGTATACCCTCGCTAAGGATGAAACAAACTTCAAGGTAAATACCCACAACGGTTGATGCCAGTTTTTCCGCCAAGCAACATACTCAAAGCTGTATATTCTGCAAATTCAGAAGCAAAATTTATGAACAGTGGCTGTGACAATAAGATGACCTGCCCAATAACCCACACCCTCGATTTGATTAGTGCCAAATGGACAGTGGAGATATTGCGGGAACTAGCGCTCAAACCAGTGCGCACCAGAGAATTTCTTACCTTTATTCCGGGACTGAGCATGAAATCGCTGCAAGAGCGCCTCAAAGCACTGCTTGCCGCGGGCATGATTACTCGCACCGTATTTGAACAGAAGTTGCCCAAAGTTGTGCACACCATTACCCCCCGAGGACAGCGCCTCTTTTTAGTAATGAGCGAACTCAAAGCCATTGCCAGCGAAATCAGTGAGAGCGAGCAACTGTGCCAATGTCCACTTGAAGGTTTCAGTAAAGATGAGATGGACTGCCCTAAGCGCCGCCCGCTAACGCCACGACAAATGCGGCAAGAACAGGCTACACAGGATTAGGCTATACAAGAATAGACTTAAGCTATCAGCCTTAAGCAAGCCACTATGTGTGCCTTTGTGACGAGCATTAAAAAAACATTTTAGTAACCACCGGCGCTGGTATCAGCCAGCACTGTGCGTTTTTCATAACCTCTAACAAAGGCCGAAGTGCAATAGAAGCCCTGGTCACCTTGAGGTAACCAGTTTTTGTCAAACTTTGGCACTGCTAGACTCCGTTACAAGACTCTAAGAGCAGGATCAAAGCAGCGACTCTAATGACTAATTCGACAAATCAGACAAATCCACTATTAATTCAAGGGGGCATGGGCGTTGGTGTCTCCAACTGGCGACTAGCCCAGGCCGTTTCTAAAGAAGGCCAGCTGGGAGTGGTCTCAGGAACAATGCTCGATACCGTTTTCGCCAGACGACTGCAAGATGGGGACGAAGGCGGTCACATGCAGCGCGCCTGCCAACATTTCCCAGTCAAAGAACTGGTAGATAGAGTATGGCAGCGCTACTATCGAGAGAGCGGCAAGCCAGCCGAGGCACCATATTTAAATGTGCCTATGATCGGAGTTCAACCAACTCTTGCCTCGCTTGAATTAATTGTTTTGGCAAATTTTGCCGAGGTCTATCTAGCAAAGGAAGGCCATCAGGGCAAGGTCGGTATCAACTACCTAGAAAAGATACAGCTGCCAACGCTGCCTTCACTCTATGGAGCAATGCTTGCAGGAGTTGACTATGTCTTGATGGGAGCCGGTATTCCCAAAGCCATTCCCGGTATATTAGATGGTCTGAGCGAACACAAAGAAGTATCGCTCAAACTGAATATTCAGAGCACTGCTTCAAGCGAGGGTGGCAACGACACCACCTATCTAACATTCAATCCCAGAGATATCCTGCTCAACGGCAAGACTCTCAAACGTCCAGACTTTTTGGCCATAGTCTCGTCCCACACATTAGCAGCTAATATTGCTAAAAAGGCATCAGGAAAAGTAAACGGCTTCGTCATCGAAAACCACACCGCTGGCGGTCACAATGCCCCGCCCCGGGGAGCCTTGCAACTCTCCTGCGAGGGAGAGCCAATATACACAAAGCGCGATGAAGCAGACTTAGAAGAACTGAAGAAACTAGGGCTTCCATTTTGGCTCGCCGGCATGTACGGCAGTGCAGAAAAGTTGCAAGAAGCCCTAGCACTTGGTGCAGCCGGTGTGCAGGTTGGCACGCCCTTTGCTTTCTGCCAGGAATCAGGAATTACAGAAGAAATAAAAACAAGCACACTACAAAAAGTCTTAGATCAGACAGTCACTATATTTACAGATCCCTGTGCTTCAGCCTCTGGCTATCCCTTCAAAATCACCAACGTCGATAATTCGCTTTCAGAGTCAGCCGTCTACCAGGCTAGAGAAAGAGTCTGCGACCTTGGCTATTTGCGCTCGGCCTACACCCGCAATGACGGCTCCATCGCCTTCCGCTGCCCCGGTGAAGGAGAAGCTGACTATGTCAAAAAAGGCGGCTTAGCGGATGACACAGTTAATCGCAAATGTCTCTGCAATGCCCTTCTATCGAATATCGGTCTGGGCCAGACTCGCTCCAATGGCTACGAGGAACCACCACTAGTTACAGCCGGTGATCACATTGCCGCACTGAGCCAATTTCTCAGCCCCGGTGAAAGCAGTTATTCAGCAAGAGCAGTGATTGAGCTTATACTGGGCAAGCAGCTGGTCAAAGCCTGACACTACCAGTAGTGCCAAAAAAAAACAAATCAAAACAAATCACAGCAGCAATTACTCTAAGAAGCTTTTCGCGCATCACGCTTAGAAGAAGAAGAAGAAGAAGAAGAAGATGATGATGATGCAGCAGCATGGTCGCGCCAGAGTAAGAGCCCTCGACCAGCTGCTCCCTGGAGGAATTTTTGCAGACGCGTTCGTGCCAAAGCGTCACGAGCAGAATCTATAGCATCAGCAGAAACCACCAACAGAACGTTGTCATCGGCAGCACTAGTCACTTCTTTAAAGCTGGCTGGACGCAAGACGTTGACACCAAAAGCAGAGGACCAGCCCCCCAGAGAAAATCGCTCGGGCTCAATTGCCATCACAGCGGTATCACGACTGTCAAGCAAAACTTCTACAGGCATGGCGAGAAGGGCACCAACTCGAAAAATACTGGCAACGGTTTCTTCGTCAGCAAGGTCTCGAGTAATAAAAATCTGCATTTTCGACCAGCGCTTTGCCACATCGCGCACCACCAACAACGGACAAGGACAGACCTTAGCCAGCTCCTCAAATAATACTCTCCGACGGGAATTAGAAGTTCTGGCATGATAGCCAAGAACCACAAGATCATAGTCAACAGCTCGCTTAGAGATCTCGCAAGCGGGATCTCCTTCGTCTATGAAAGTATCAAAAGACTGAAGTTGGCCGCCTGCCTGACTCGCGTATGAAAGCATTAAGGCTTCAGCAATACCACGCATGATTTGAGTGATGCGCTCTTTAGCATCAATGTATGGCCCGCTGCCAATAAATCCGGCCAAATCATAAGACAAAAAACGCCAAACATCAGCACTGTCAACGACATGCTGAGCGTCAACCTTTGAATTGGTCAAGCTTGCCAGCTGCCAAGCCAGCTGTGCAGCAGCGCGAGACGCTTGAGAACCATCAAGAGCCAACAAGTACGAGCCAGTATTCATGACCAAACCTCCCCAGCGCAAAAAACACTGGAAGCTGAAAATTCCCGAATAGAAAGAAGCCTACTGGGGGAAATGTAATGACACTATTTCCAGCTTGAGGTGAATTGATTCTTTAGACATCAACAAAAAGGTGGATTAAAAAAAGTAACCACTCTTCGTTTGTAAGTAATTAGATAGCGCGCATGCTCTGTACACAAATTACCTGTGCACTATTGCCATTGGCTTCAGCGTATTGCTGGCTGCGAGCGGCTCTCTCACTGGCAAGGAAGGCATACATTGTTGCTGCCATTTCTTCAGGGGTAGCACCACTTTGCTTGCGTCGCAATTTCTCAGAAAGAAAACTAACTAGATTTTGATTGTCATTCATTACCCTAGTATCCCTAGTATCTCGAGTATCCTTAATTTCTTGTCTTGGCACGATAAGAAGCTTTCGACTTGGGCTTATCTTTCTTGCCTGCTGCTTTCTTCTTACCCGCCTTATTTGGCTTAGCTACTTTTTTCTTTGTGGTTTCGAGATTAGATTTTGAATTTGATTTAGCTCTAGACTCACGAACGGGCACCAGCCTTACTTCACCAACTTTGCGCGAAGCGGCCACTTTACTACTGCCGACTTTCGCAGCCGCCCGGACCCGCCTACGCTGCCTTGCTTTAGCAACACTGAACTCGTCGATCACCATATCTGAAACTAGATTTGAATCTGAATCAGTAGCTTGCGGCACTATAGAGACTGTCAATACTTCCTCTACGGTCACCGGTTCGATCGCTATCACGTCTTGCTTGATTAACTCTTGCTCTTCGGCTAAGGCCTGCATTTCTGCCAAGCGACCAGAACCAATATCAATTAATACTGATTCAAGAGCATCAATCATGAAATTGATTTGCGACTCAGTGATGATTAGTGGCGGTTCGATTCTAAATGTGCAGTTGGAATTAAGAGTCGATGCAACAATCACGCCTCTATGGAAAAGCTCAACCTGTACGGCTTCACGCAAATCTTTGCTAGTGAACTCAAGACCAATTAGCAAACCTTTGCCGCGTACATCAAAAATGCGCTCAGGATAACGTTCTTTCAATTCGTTCAATTTACGCATGAAATAATTGCCCATCAAAGCAGCGCGAGCAGGCAGGTGCTCATCAAGCAAAACTTCAATACAGGCAGATGCAGCGGAACAAGCTAAAGGATTGCCACCAAAAGTCGAATTATGAATGGTTGGGTTTGGCTCAAGCACTTTCCAGATTTTGGCCGAAGCCATGAAGCAGCCAATCGGCATTACACCGCCGCCGAGAGCCTTAGCCAAACATAGAATGTCTGGCACAACACTTTCGTGCTCGCAGGCAAACATGCGACCAGTACGGCCCATACCAGTTTGCACTTCATCGAGAATAAGAAGAATGCCGTGCTTCTCAGTAAGTTGACGTACTTTTCTTAAATAGCCTTCTGATGGAACGTTGATTCCACCCTCACCTTGAATAGGTTCGAGAATTACAGCTGCGGTATTTTCGTTGATGGCAGCTTCCATAGCTTCGATATTGCCAAACTCAACATGGCTAAAGCCATTCAGTAAGGGAGCGAATGGTTTACGGAAAACGTCACGGCCAGTGGCAGAAAGCGCCCCCATGCTAACACCGTGATAAGCGTTTTTAGTAGAGATTATCTCGGTCTTGCCGGTGTAAAGACGGGCTAACTTGATCGCCCCTTCCACAGCTTCACTACCGCTATTGCAGAAGAACGAATATTGCAAATCACCAGGAGTGATGGCAGCTAATTGACTAGCCAGGTGTGCAGACCAGGGATTAATCAACTCTTGGCTGTGCAAACAGACCTGGTCAAGCTGCATCTTCACAGCTTCGATTACCCGAGGGTGACGGTGACCAACGTTGAATATGCCGTATCCACCTAAACAATCTAGATAGCGACGACCTTTGTTGTCGTAGGTGTATACACCTTCATCTCTGAACTCTACGGCCCCTTCGGCACCACTAAGCTTTTGCGAATAAGCATTATTGAGGTGATTAATTGAATTGCTCAATGCACTAGAAGCAATCTCCTGGTAATGATTGGAGTTTCGCTCCACCAGCGGAAATTGTTTAGTCTGAGTTTCGTTTTTATAAACTGCCATGATTTATACACTTGGTTGCAGCTATGAACGCGAGGCACTACCAGCAGTGCAAACGCCTGCCGAAATGCGGTTCAAAGCCTTAAGGTTTTGACTTAACTGTTATTGTTATCAGTTTGAGATTGATCTTTGGTTCGCCTGATTCACTGCGACAAAGGCAATGATCGAAATGGTGTTCGGCAAACCGAGCAAGGAGTTATTAAGCCCGCTAATGAAAAGAATATTTCAGGGCTCTTGCCTTGGATACTTTAGAAAGTACTGGTGTTACAGCACGCATAATTCCGGACCGATTTCTGTCTGAGTCTTACCGGGGCACCGGGTTTTCGAAAAGTAGCGGCCTATCTCAGTGCTGCCTGGAGAAAAATCCGCTCTCAATCGCGGTCTCCATTACTTTTTTACTGACCCTTATACATTCAATGTACACCAGAAGCCGACATCGAGACAATGTGCACTCTGTACAAAAACGTCAGCAAGAATTTAGCCACACTGTCTAAGAAATAGCGGGAACTCATGACAACCGGCCGGCGAAGGCTTGCCCCTGGCCCATTTCTTGCGGTTCAAACAGTAAGTTTTCAGCTATTTCATTATTTGCCGGTATTTTGCCAGATAATTAGCGCTTACAGCGTTAAGCGTCCATTTCCACTAAAGCCGCATAAGAGGAACAACCTTTCGCAAAGGGGCGTCTTGGACCATAATTAGGTACTGTTCTAATAAAATCTGCCAATTAAAAGAGCTTCTATATTAGGTACTTTCAGCAATGCCGCATTCAAAATTTTCTTCAAGTAGTCGCAAGGCACATTCACTCTTGCTTTCAAGCCTCCTTGCAAGCCTGCCCTGCGTCACCACTCTTGTAAGTCAGGGGCTAACCAATGCGGCATTAGCCCAAACTAACGGCCCTGTAGCCCAGGTAATGCCCAAGCAATTCTTAGAGCGCTACTATCAAGGTGTCACCTATTTCAAAGCCGGTGACTTAGACAAAGCCCTAGCTGCCTTCAGGGCCGTTGTTATCAGCGCCCCTTACGACCCCATGGTTCACCTCAGCCTAGCGGCGGTCTTGCACCAATCTGGCGATCTCGAAAATGCCATCGCTGAATATCGCCGGGCATTAAGCCTGCGCCCAGCCGATGCCTTTGCCCGCATGAGTTTAGGTGGTTTGTTGCAATCACAAGGTCAGCTACAAGAAGCCGTTATCGAATACGACCAGGCAATTAAGCTGCGACCGGACGTAGTGTTATTCCGCCTTCCTCTCGGTATCGCTTTGCGCATTGCCGGCAACAAAGACGAGGCTATTCACGAATTGGCCCTGGTGGTGGCCGCCTATCCAGAGAACTTAAAGGCGCTCTCGCAACTGGCTGCAACCTACCAAGATAAAGGCCAATACAAAGAGGCCGTTAAGGAATATCGCAAAATTCTGGTACACCAACCGCAGAATTTCTCAATTCAATTCAACACTGGGGCCTGCCTGTTGGCAATGAAAGACTACGATCCTTCCATCGAAGCTCTAACAAAAGCCGTACAGCTAGACGGCTCAGTTCCGGAAGCCCATGCTCTTTTGGGCGCAGCGCAATCAGGACGAGGCAATTACAGTGAAGCTGTCAAAGAGCTGCGTGCAGCCATAGCCCTCAAGGCAGACCGAGCCGAATGGTTCAGCCAACTAGGGGAGGCACTGAATAAGCAAAAAGATACCAAAGGGGCAATTGAAGCCTATCGCCAAGCGCAAATTCTCGACCCTAAAGATGTTAACAGCGGCTACACCTTAGGTTACCTCCTGCAAAACAACGGCGACCTTGATGAAGCAGCTAGCTCGTTCGAGCACGTGGTGAGCTTGAGCCCTAACTTCGCTAATGCCCACTACAACCTGGGTATCATCAAGCAAAAGAAAGGCGAACTTGATACTGCCGAACACGAATTCAAACAAGTACTGTCAATAAACCCCAGCGACGGTCAGGCCATGATTAATCTGGGCCGCACCTTTATCCTAAAAAACGACCCGGGACAAGCAGCAGGCTTTTACCGCCAGGGCCTGAGCTTAGAGCCAAATGACCCGGCCGCCTTTGAAGAATTGGCCGGTGCTCTAATAAAGATGAAAGACCTGGTGGGGGCACGTTCAGCCCTAGAAAGTGCCCTCAATCTAGTACCAGACGACCGCACCGCTATCTTAGCTATGGCCAACCTGGAAAGCCTTGAAGGCACGCCCGGTAAAGCAGAAGCGCGCCTGCGCAACCTAGTTGAGCGCTACCCAAACGATCTCTCCTTGCTTAATTTGTTAGCTGATAATTTAGCCGAGCAAGGCAAGCAAGTTCTGGCAATTGATACCTACCAGCGTATTATTCAGCTGAATCCAAGCTCAGCAGAGGCATATAACGATCTTGGCCTGGCCTTGCAAAAGAAAGAAGATATTAGCAGCGCCACTAACATGTTCAAAAAAGCAATTAGCCTCGACCCGGCCTTTGTCGAACCGCATATTAACCTGGGCAATATCTACCTCACCAGCCGCATTTACAGTGACGCCAGCGCCCAATACCAAAAGGCCCTGGAACTAAAAGCCGATAACCCACTGGCACACTACAATCTGGGCCTCACCTACACCGGCCTCGATAATCCAGAAGGGGCCATGGCAGAGTACAACCTCGCGATTAAATATGACCCGCAATTTGCCAATGCCTACTACGCTATGGGCCTGCTCTACCAAAACAAAAACGAGATCGATCTAGCCGTTCCCGCCTTTGAAAAGTACCTAAGTCTTGACCCCACTGGCCCTTATAGCGATTCTGTTAAGACCACCCTAGAAAGACTGAAACCAGGCAGCACAGCAGCACCGTCTGGTGTAGGCAATTCAAACGGTGTTGCCCCTGGCGCCGGTTCAATGTAATCGCAGATTTAGACCCGATTTTAAGACCGCAATAGTGAGAGAGCGGCTTTGCTGTGGCATAAGACAGTAAGTGGCCGATATTATTGAGGCGGGAATCTATGATTGGCAAAGAAATTTCGCAACCGAACATAGAGCAGCAGTTAGAATTCGAGCCATTCATACCAACCTTCGATTACATCAAGCTTAACGACTACGGACGCCCCCTGGTGGGAGCGGCGGTTTTTGGCCTAGCCTTATCCTGCCTGGTTAGCACCTTAGCAATTTTCGTGGGCGGTCCAATCTTGGCCGCCATGATTTTCGTGCTATGCCTGATCATCTATTCAATTCAATTTCCGATAGCCATACTTTTTTCAGCGATTCTCCACCACGGCTTGCTCATGCACCGTATGCGCAAGTATGGTCCAGTCTGGTACCTGAGACAGCGTGAACTCGACTTGCCCCAAGCTGAAGCTTTTGAACTTTGTCTAGCAGCCTGCACTCAATTTGAACGCGGCCGAATTACTAGCTACGACGAGAAGAAAGGCATAATCCACTTACAAATTAAAGGCAATTTCTGGGTCACCGTAGATCGCACTGTAGCCTTAATAGTAAAAGAGAAAGGGCCCCACTCATCTCTTCTCTATATTGACTCAAAGGTAAAACTGACAAGATTTCGCAGCAAGTTAATTCAACTAACCTGGGGCGCCAAATGGCATCCAATCGTATTTCGCACCGACCGCAATTTGAATTACAAGGTGATGAATACCATCACAAACTTCATTGACTCAGTGCCCAACTGGGATCATCGCCATGTTAGTGTGCAAGAAAAATTAGAAAATCTAGACCAGACGAAAGCAGAAAATCTTGCCACCACCGATGGTGACATGCAGGCAGCTTAGTTTCTTGAAATACAATCCTGAGCTTGTGGCAGTTTTAGTTAGGCGCAGAGATCGCTGAAAAGTTCCCGTTCTTAGCGATAGGCGACAAATTGTCTCATTATCGGCGCATCAGCACCTCGATGTGTTATCTATATCGCCTTGACTGCGCATAGAAAACAGCACGAGGAAAGGATGTAACTTTATGGCCACAAAAAAGAATTCGCCAGCGAAAAGCACTGGTGCTGCTAACAATGAAAAGACAGAACAACTGAGCAATTTCACCTCTATAGACGATGGCGCATTTCTCACATCCAATCAAGGGCTACGCAAAAGCGATGATCAGAACACACTGAAAGCAGGGTCGCGTAGTCCTAGCCTTTTAGAAGATCACCTGATGCGCGAGAAGCTTACTCATTTCGATCATGAGCGTATCCCAGAAAGAGTTGTTCATGCGCGCGGCACTGCAGCTCATGGATTTTTCGAAGCTTATGATGGTGCAGCAAAATATTGCAAAGCCAACTTTCTTAAACCTGGCGTTAAAACTCCAGTCTTTACGCGCTTCTCGACAGTAGCGGGCTCGAGAGGTTCAAGCGATCTAGCTAGAGACGTGCGTGGCTTTGCCGTCAAGTTTTACACCCAAGAAGGTGTCTTTGACTTGGTTGGCAATAATATGCCAGTCTTCTTTATCCAAGACGGAATAAAATTCCCAGACCTCATTCATGCAGTAAAGCCAGAGCCACACAACGAAATTCCTCAAGCTCAATCAGCCCACGATACATTTTGGGATTTTGCCTCCTTGTCTACTGAGACTACTCACATGCTCATGTGGGTAATGTCTGACAGAGCCATTCCCCGCAGTTTAAGAATGATGGAAGGCTTCGGTGTGCATACTTTCCGCTTAATCGACGAGTCTGGAATCTCTCGCTTTGCCAAGCTCCATTGGAGACCAAGTATCGGCACACATTCAATATTCTGGGACGAAGCTTTGAAAATCTCAGGCAAAGACCCTGATTTTCACCGGCGGGACCTCTGGGAAGCCATCGAAAGTGGGGCATTTCCCCAGTGGGAACTAAGTGTGCAACTGATCGAAGAAAAGGACGAATTCAATTTT
>Ga0075444_10000922_pt1 | contig 17831 bp, 14 predicted proteins | sample CoawatmetaG01DNA_FD_76836 | JGI IMG/M metagenome (GOLD analysis project Ga0075444, IMG submission 76836) | Marine microbial communities from the West Antarctic Peninsula - Coastal water metaG017-DNA | ecosystem: Environmental > Aquatic > Marine > Coastal | place: Atlantic Ocean: West Antarctic... | reverse complement strand
TTATAAATATGAATAATATCATTCACCTCGCCTCCGTCAGTTAAAATAAAATAATACTGGTTGCTATGTTTATCTTGAGTTAATTCTTTTATAAGCTTATTAAGAACGGAGATACCACCGGAGTCAGTTATTCCAAGTGCATTTATTAAAACTCTCAAGATCCTCTCCTCTTTTAAAAAAAGTTATCAACTAGAAAAATGATGTAACTTTTAATCAATAGCTGTCGATAGTATTTTTAAGAGCTACAGAGAATTCTGTTGTTGGGTTGTTGGCAACTTTAGAGAATTTTTTTGTACAAGCCCGCCATTGGTATCCATCAAAGCCTCTCAAGGAATTTGAAAAAGTTATATCTTTTTTAATATTAGTTAGTTTGAGTATCTCTTTTGCAATTTCATAGCTACTTACAGAAGTTCCATTCCCTATATTGTATATATCTCCGTAAGGTTTTGTATTTGATGCTAGTATCTTAATCCTATCAACCTGATCCTTTACATAACATAGATCTCTTTCTTCCTCTCCCGTACCAAATATTTCAAGCGTATCGCTATCACTTATAGCTTTTTGATAAAGATCATATACGACCTGCCTTTTAAGACCCTCGCCGAACGTTGAAAAAATTCTTAATGAGCCGCATGATAAGTTATTATCTTTTGCGAATAAGCTTAGATATTCTTCGCATGTATATTTAGCAATAGCATATCCAGACAAAGGTAAACATCTATCACTCTCAGCTTGATAAGGTTGAAGTGTTTTCCCATAGACTGCAACAGAAGATGCATACCAGAGAGTTCCTTTAAAGTTTGTCTTATGCAAAGATGACAAAAGACTGACCAGAGGGATAATGGTTTCTTGCACATCATAAATAGGGTTTTTTTCAGAAATACCAGGATATGGATTCCCACTCAGGAAGAAAATTAAATCAAAGCTATGATCCGTAAATATTTTAGTGAAGCTATCTTCAGAGTAATCGCTTTGAAAAGACATGGCATCTTCATGGATATCATAATATTTCGATGTTTTATATATCTCAACATCATCATTTTTATATGATGAAGCTAGATGACTGCCAATAAATCCATAGCCCCCAATAATCAAAATTTTTTTCATATGCCTTATTGATTAGAAACTATTTCTATAGATTTTACTAAATTATCAAGTCCATCATTTATATCCATATGATGATTACCAATGAACAAGCCATTATTATGGACAATCTCAGAGGATTTTAATTCTCCATAAACTGAATAATCGAAGTATTTTATCATCTCATTGTTCACAATATTTCCACAAACAATTGGCCTTGACTCAATATTTCTGGATGCAAAACATTTAACTAACTCATCGCGAGTAAAGTTAGCAGAATCTTCTATTATCATAGAAAATCCAAACCAAGACGATTCACCAATTTCAGATTGTAATTTTATAAAATTAAATTGCTCCATTCTTTCTTTAAAATTTTTATAATTAGTCCTTCTCTTGTCTATTAATGAGTCCAATTTTTTCATTTGAGCGATTCCAAGAGCACCTGACATCTCTAAAGGCCTCATATTATATCCGGGAAGAACAAACCTAAATGACTCAAAAAAAGGATCAAGACTTTTGGTAGCTACTAGGTTTTTTTCTGGGAGATTTCTAGTCCATCCATGCGCTCGAATTGATAGTAATATATGATAAATTTCTTCATCATCAGTAAGAATCATCCCCCCCTCCATAGTAGAAATATGGTGAGAAAAGAAACCACTACAGCTACTTACAACTCCAAATGATCCTGATTTTTTATTTAGATACTGTGCACCAAGGGATTCACAATTATCCTCTAATAAAATTAAATTGTGTTCGATGCAAATCTCTTTCAATTTTTTGTACTCTGCTGAATTTCCCAAAAGATTTACTGCAAAAATAGCCTTAGTATCTTTTGTAATTGCTTTCTCTATTAGATCCACGTCTATATTAAGAGTATCAAGATTAATATCAACAAATCTAACTTTTAAACCATGATAATATAGAGGTGAATATGTTGTAGACCAGGATACTGCAGGAACAATAACCTCATCACCGCGCTCTAGGTTATTTGATTTTTTAGTGAAAAATAATGCGGCAACCATTAAAAAGTTTGCAGAAGAGCCGGAATTAACCATCACGCAATGCTTTGATCCATGGTAGTCAGCAAATACTCTTTCAAATTCAGCAACCCTTGCTCCCATGGTATACATTCCAGAATCAATTACGTCATGAAGTGCTTTTAACTCTTCATCATCCCAAGTTGAGCATGCCAGAGGTATTGGTATTAGATTTTCCATTTAAGATTTATCCTATATTTGGTCAATTTATATAATGTCATTTTTAAGATTTTGTATTACCAATGATTCAGAAATGAAATTATATTCATTAATTTACTTATTTGATAGTTTATAAATGATAGTTTATAGAATTTAACCTTGGCTGTGAATTTTTTTGAGGCGGTTAATTGTAACTAACGCATTTTTATCATCTACTGTATCAATCTCAACCCATCCTCCTTCTACTAGCACTGATGAGACTTCAATTCCATGATCGATTACTGACTGAAGTAAATCAGTCATATATGCTTCTTTTACCGGCTTCCCTAAAAGATGAATATCTTCTTTTGCTTTATAGAAGATTGTTTTTATTTGTTTTAGTCCTTTAGCTGAGAACTTCATTAGCCCAATATATTGCCCTTGAATTTCAGAAATTGACTGGGGCTTCTGGCCTATTTCAGTTATTCGCCCGTCTGGGTTAAGTCTTAATGTCTCAGCATCGTCTAATGGATTTTCATTTCTTTCTCTCCAGTAATTTTCCCAATCTTTATCAATAATAACTGCTATATCTTTTTCAGATTTAAGTAATTTTTGAAGGATATCTTTTGAGTAGACTATATCTCCGTAACTTATAATAACCTCACCTTCGAGCTCCTCTTCTGCACAAAATAGAGTCCAAACCATATTGGATTCAGCATAAATTGGATTTTGTTTTAATCTAGACCCCTTTCCTTTAAGCATTTCTAATTTATAACCACCAATAAGAACAATTTCAGCTATTTTCTCTTTTTCAAGAACTGCTATTTGTCTATCGATTAAACTAATCTCATTAATTTCAACCATGCATTTTGGTCTATCTAATGTATATGGCTGAAGCCTTTTGCCTTCGCCCGCAGCTAAAATAATTGCTTTCATACTAACCTCCCTTATTATTGGTAAATAATTTTTTAATTCTAGAAATATCATGACTAGAAAATATATCTTCTCTTTCAGGATGCCACATCCAAGCCTCCCAAGGCAGCTGTTTATGTGCTATTGCTTCAATATTGCCATCCTCTGATACTGCCAGTACCTTAAATGATTCAGGACAGCTGACTAATGATTGATTGTGGTAACTATTAACCGTTTCTGGAAAAATTTCATTTACATTATTTAAATTTGAATTTAATACGTGCCTTGTGTTGACATGCCCCTCAACACTTTTAAGTTCAGCTCCTTTATAAAAAGCTATCATCTGCATTCCTCTGCATATACCTAAAACAGGAATTTTTTTCTTTTCTGACCAGTTTAGTAAATATTTTTCTGTAAGGTCTCTTTCTGCTATTGTGCCAATATCATTCCCTCCGGACAAAACAAGAGCATCAATTTTTAGTATTTTAAGCCATGATTCTAGTTCTAGTTGTTCACTATGTGGTTTAGAAATATCCACCAATCCATTGGGAATTGGTATTGGTATAAAACCAGATTGAGAAACCCATCTGATCATTCTTACATCTAGCGAATCTCTTATCTCACCATATTCAATAATTTTATCCACTCTTTGCGTAATACCTATTTTCATTTATTTACCTAGTATCGCTATATGTTTTAAAACTGGATGTATTATGTAGTATGTCTCACCACCTGTATTTCTTTCAAGCTCAAATGAAAACATGCCATCATTAATATATTTTTTTAATGTTTCAATCAATACATTGACTCTAGCCTCAGAGTCAGAAATATGATCAATTTCTGTTCTATCTTGAGGTGGAGAAAATTTTTTTCTTAATAATACAGGTCCACAATCTATATCTTTAGTTAAAAAAATAGATGATGCGCCAATAGTATTTTCATGTATTAAGCTAAAATAATTTGTTGTACTTCCTTTAAAATCTGGAAGATATCCTCCATGGATATGCAAAAATTTCTTACCAGTAGATAAAATATCCTCTCTGAGCAAAACACCCCCAAAACCAGAAAAAATAAATATAGACTCATGCCTGCTTCCAATTAATTGAACTACTTCATTGCTATTAATATTCTTGTCTTCAGATATCTTGTAAGGAATATTATTAAATTCCAATAAGCCAATTAGTTTATTTTCTGATTTACTATTTTCTTGACCAGGTAATAGTTGCTCATCCTTATTTATAAGCACTAGAACAAATTCAGGGAACATACGCTCTTTTATCAACCCATCAAGATAATAAATAGTCCTAGATGTATCAGCTGCTATCATGCCAATACCCTTAAGAAGCATAACTGACACCTGTTTTATCTATATTAATAGTGTTTATAAATTCAAGCTCTGTAGACATAATAAAAACTAGCGCTTCGGAGGGAATATCATTTAAATGCGTATCATCCAATGAACAAAGAAGGTCATTTAATTTTAAAAGGGTACTTAAGTATTTTAAATTTCTTGTTATAGAAAAATTTAATGTTAATAAAAGTGATAATAAGCCATACAATCTAGCGGTATCATTATTTCCTTTACCAGCTCTTAATTCTTTTGAATGATAGGATTCAAAAATTTTTTTTGTTACTTCAAACCTCTGAACAAAATAATCAGTCCAGTTTTTTAAGAGTAAATCTTTATTATTAAATCCTTTATTGAGATGATTTACTATAATAGATAAAAGAAGCTCGTCGGTTTTTATTTCATTTTTACCAGAGAAGGTGTCTATATTTTTTATATTCCCATAATCTTTCATTGGTAACAATTTTCCTTTCACCAAAAAATACTCTGTTGATAAATAAAGATTTTTATCTAAGGTGCTTGAATTTGTCAAATTTTTAAACCTCACTATATGAGATTTTCTATCTTCCACATAAGCATTTATGAATTCTTCGCCATCATATTTTGTATACATATACTTATGGGGATTGGAAATCCTATTGGCTTCGGTATACTCATACTTTTTCATATTTTTTCATAAGAATGTCAACAATAATTTTTGAATGGCTGAGCAAGAATGATTCAGTTTCATCGTTGCGAATAACTAAATCTGCCTTATCTGGAATTGAGAACTCAATATCCATACCTGCTACTGCAGAAATTTCTCCTCTTTGATATTTGCCATATAGTCCTTTAGTATCTCTTTGTATTAAATTTTCTATAGGTGTATCTATGAATACTTCATAATAATTATTAAGGTTTCTTCTATTCCAGTCTCTATTTTCTGGAAAGATTGATAAAATAGCACACACAACATTTATACCTTGATCATCTAGAAATTTTCCTAATTGACATATACGATTAGCATTTAAAAGCCTACCTTCTAAAGAGTAATCAAGGTCATTACCAAATATTTCTCTTACAACATCTCCATCAATTAAAACTGTATTTAAATTTTTATTATTTGCATCTGCTACAACTTTATTTGCAAGTGTTGTTTTACCAGCACCTGATAATCCTATTAACCAAATAACCATAATATAACCCCTTAATGCATTGGCATTATTAATCCAGCAGCACAGTCAAGATGAACTTTGCTTCCACTATATATAGCGTCATAACGTTGCTCGCCACAACCTATTGCTGCTGGTATGCCAAACTCTGCACATCTTATTGCCATATGTGAATTTGCACCACCATATTTAGTTACCAGTCCTGCTATATTTTGTGAAAATATCCAATCAAACCCTGGATCAGCCCCTTCTATCACAACCACCTTGTTTTCAAGAGATAATTCATCAATATCAGATTTTAAAAATACACAAGGTGCTGTAATTTTTTTTGTAGTTATAAAATTAGGATGACTAACTTGGAAAGGTACTATAAAGACACCTGAATCATCGATAAGCAACTGCGGCAAGCGAGTTGCTATGCTTACTTCATTTTTCCCCGCGCCCTCTATTGAGATTTTTCTTAAATTATCTTCAATACTTTTATTATTACTTGTTTTTAATATTTCAAGAATTTTATTTAAAGGAACATGGGATATTTCCTCTCTGCTTAGGTTGTTTTTTGTAGCAAATGAAGCAATTAGCTCAAGTATTTCACTTAGTGTTTTAGTAAAAATGAATTTTCCATACTCTCTTCCCACTGTTGCATCATTTATATATTTAAATAAGTCGTCTGCATAAAAGTCTTGGAAGTCATTTTCATTCAAAAGATTATTTATCTGATCTTTTTGTAATTTTGACAGCTTAAAACTGGATATTTCTTGGTTAGCATTTTGAACTGCAGCACTGTTGTTCGTATTGCTACCAAGATTTCCCATCTGATCATATCTGCTCGACATGATATCATATGTGCCTGGTCTCAGATGCCCATACTTTTTCATAAAAACCTTGTTATCAATATCGCCTGTTTGAAGATCATTCATATCTTTAACTAATTCGCTAGCAACTGTCTGGACACTAGACTGAATATCATTTATTTCATCATTTGATAATATTTTTTTAGCTTTTAAAGATTTTAAGATTATTTGTGCAATAAATCCATGCCGCGCAAGAATTGAAAAGGGAACAGTACCTAGATGAATACAATTATCTAGCTTCTCAAATATCAATGAAATATCATCATTTGAAGTTTGGTTGTTCTGAATATCATTTAATTTATTGATTTTGATCATTGCCATATCAATTGAGCCGGCTGAATTTCCAATTATTAAACTTCTTGTCTGCTCTAGATGAACTTTTTTAAACTCATCCTTCTCTTCAAGTGACAAAGCATTTCCTATTAATTGTTCAATTTTATTATCAATATCAAAACAGTAAGCAGTAATTGCAACATCAAATTCTACTTTGTCATGTAATTCAGGAGATTTTGACAGGCTTTCAACCCAATGATTTACCAATTTCTTTGAAATAGATGGAGAAAGATTTTTAGGAAGGTAGGAATGAAAACTTAATCTGGTATCAATATAGGGTTGCTCTGCTAACATTATCATTAAGGGCTGGCCAACAGGAGTTGAATAACCCATTATTTCTCTAGCCACTCTCCATGGTGAATCAGTAATGATTTCTTTATATAATGAGCTAGCCAATAATCTAGGAGACCTACCAATCATCTCTACAGGATTCCAATCTGGCATTTGACCAAGAATAGTAGTGTCACCATAAATATTCTCAATACTTTTAAACCTTTCTTTTAAGAAGCTTTCCACGCCCACAAGGGATAGATCAATTTTTTTTGCAATTGATCTATTCCAGTTTGGTTTTGTGGTGATAGGCCTGACCTGAAGAAGGTATGGCTTTAGATTAATATCAAGTGCAAATTCAATATCAAGGAATTCACTTTTTAAAATTACTTCAAGCTCATTTACCGCATCGAGCAGTCTAATAAAACGTTCTGATTTTAGCTTCTTCTGTGACGCTCTATGAATGTATAGAGTTCTATTAGAATATTCTCCACTTCCAGAAGTGACAGTATCTGTTGAGCCAGACTCGTCATCATAATTAATAACAAAATATGGCGCGCCGCTATTTAAGTCATGGGTAAAAATGACACCACTCATAGAAGTATTTTCTAGCATTTCTTGAATAATTATTTGATTATTATCCGATTCTTTATGTTTATAACTTTCTATAACAGTTTGGATTGATCTCTTAACATCATCTTGTTTTTTAGGATTAATATTTAAAATAGATTCGAATTCTCCAGCAGAAGATGCGGAAATTCCATCTTCAAATATAGAAGAAGATCTGATTACAATTGTAGAGTGGAATTCATTATCTATTCTAGATAAAATTTTGTTGGGATCCTGCTTAAATTCAAATAAAGAAAAATAGAAAAAACTAGGAACCTCGAAAATTGAAACTTTTTCCCTTAGATCAGATAACATTTCAGCTTTAGTTATATTCATATATTTATTGGTGTAAAAATTAAGTTCTAAAAATGCAGAATGCTCCACTGTGCATCTTTTTCAAACATTTTATACTATTAATCATATGACTCGATAAGATTTTTTATTAAGTTCCCATAATGATCTAAGGCCATATTATGCATTATATCAAAATTGTTATTATGGCTTATTGCGGTATTTTCATCATTGATGTCATGGAAGCTGAAATTATAATTATTATCTAGAATTAACCTTTGATTAAAAATATTCCACGGAACTTGAAAAAATAGAACGTATTTATTGCTTCTGATTGATAATTCATAATCTTGGTTAGGATAAATAGATTCTGTAATTGCATAGCCATTGTTGTGATATTTAATTTTGTCTTTTATATTGGCACTTTTTAATAACATACTTGGGATTTCTCTTATCTCTTTAATTGAAGGGTCCTTTGAGCTTTCTATATTATTTCCTTTTATCATAAAAGCAACTTTTTCACGCTCTTTAGACAGCCTTTGTGTATTTGACGCAATGAAATCAACACCATGATCAGAATGAAGAACAACCGTAGCATTGGAGTCATATTCATTAATTTTATGATATAAATTTTCTAACTTACTATCAAAATGTTTAATTGTGTTTACACATGAATTAAGTCTTTCTTTATCAAAAAGAATGCTTAGACCTTTTTCTTTCCTAATTTGTCTATAAACAAAATCTTCTAAATTATTACTTACTTGAGATGATATTGGTTGCAATTTATATGCCTCATGTATATCGAAGAAGCCCACAAATAAATATTGATTGCCTTTAAAAGAATCGAGCTGTTCTATAGCCTCGTTGATAATATAACTAGAGTCCTTATCTGGTGCTATAACACACCTATCAAAGCCTTTATCAAAGCCATTTAGTGGTGTCAGCTTTGGAATTGATGATATTGATGAAGTGATATAGCCTTCATTTTTTAAAATTTCTGCTAAAGTTATATCATGAATTTTATCACCCCTTCTCGGATCAAAAATTAAATGATCTTTTGAGTACTTTCCCGTGAAAACACCCGACATTGACGATAAGGTCCAGTCTGCTTGAGAATAAGCATTTTCAAATATTGTGCCATTTGAAAAAAAATTATATGTATTCGGCATAATTTCTTCCGAAGCGCTATCAAGTATAACTTTTGAAAGAGCATCTACAAAAATATGAACAATTAATTTTGGTTTATCTAAAAGTTCCTTGGAATCATTATAAAAGGGTCTTCCTACTGCAAGACTGCATTCTTCTGATGCTATATTAATAGTATCTATTTTTGATGATGGCTTGATTGGTAAATAATGAAATCTATTTTTATACCTCAGCTCAATTTTAACTTTTTTATTATCAAAGCTTAAATTAATAATTTTATTTCGGTCATCATTATTTGTTTGATCAAGAATTGCAATTGGTAAAATAAAATCTTTTGTTCTATCTAGTTTTAGATTTTTTGAGGTATTGCGTTCAATAAAATCGATATACAAGACTTCAAAAGGTTTCTCTAGATTATGTCTATTAAAATTATTGACCTCGTCATATGGCAAAATTATTTTTTTAGCATTACCTTGATTTGAAAATGTTAGAAAGATTTCATATATATTGTCAACAAAATTGCGAGGTAGTGTTTTCCTGTCTTTAACTTTATTTTTTACTAAAACCTTATAGCAAAAAAATAAAAACTTAAAAAAAATATTTTTAATTAGCTGTATCAATTTAATCTCATCGTAAAATTTACAATTTTCCTTTTACAGACTCTTCATAGCTCATTACTTTAATGTTCTTGTTGTCTAGCTCAATAACCTTATCGCAGTTTTTTAGAGTTGTTAGCCTGTGAGCAATGATAAGAATTGTTAAATCACCATCTAAAGCTTCAATTGATTCGACTACTGACCTTTCTGTTTTATTATCCAATGCACTTGTTGCCTCATCAAAGATCAAAACATCTGCGTCTTTGTATAAGGCTCTGGCTATGCCTATGCGCTGTTTTTGTCCACCAGAAAGTCTAATACCATGTTCGCCAACAAATGTCTCATACTTATGCTCCCAGCTCTCAATTAATTCATCTATTTGAGCTCTTTTAGAAGCCTCCTTTAGCCTTTCCATGTCAATGTTATCTTTTGATAAACCAAACGCTATATTTTCAGCAATTGAGTTATCTGATAAGTAAATGTCTTGGGGAACATGGGCAATTCTTGCCTGCCACTCCCTGACATTGTCTTCGTTTATTACTGTCCCATCAATTTTCATTCGCCCCTCAGACGGATATATTAAACCCATTATGATGTCAAACAATGTGCTCTTACCGCTGCCAGTATGTCCAATAAAGCCTACTCTAGATCCCTTTTTTAGGGTTAAATCTATATTTCTAAGAACCCATGGCTCTTGATTTGAATATCTATATCCAAGAGATTCAAATGAAATAGCGTTATTAAAATCAATAGCTTCTGGATATGCTTTGTATGCATAACTTGGCATTTTTTGATTGAGTAAGTTTAAAACATCCTCTAAAGAAGCCCATGATCCTTTAATAGCGCTATAAGATCCATAACCCTGTTGCATAATAGGTAAAAGTCTTTGAGCGCCTAGGGCAAGTGCGCCCAAAACAGGAATTGAGGAACCAAGAGCATCGTTCTCTTGATTCTGTGTCATAAAATAAGCCACCAAAGCAATAAGAATCATACCAATAGCTTCCATTGCAAACCGAGGACTTCCACTAATAAATAAATTATTACCAGCAGATTTTCTTAATGGGAGATCTGCATCTCTATAGAGCTTTAAGTAAAATTCTTGACTGCCATGAATAAGCACATCTCTAATACCCATTAGCCCTTCTTGTAACGACTTCACTACTTTAGTTGATTCAATTGCAATTGTTTCACTATTATTTTTTATTTTAATTCTGGTCAAGTAAATAACACACGAGTAAAGCAAAGCAAATCCTATGAAAGTGGTCATAGCAACAACAATATTAATAACAAATAAAACACTAATTATTCCAATTAATAAAAAAAATGAGCTGATTAATATTAATATAGGGTTTAAAACACCACTTATAACTGTACTTGTTTTTGTTACTATTCCATTAATAACCTCACTGCTATTTCTTGTAGAATGAGTTGAATATCCTTGATAAAGACTTCTTCTATAGACCTCTATACTTAAATCATGACCTGATGCAAAAGATAAACGAGTTATTGCGTAGAGTAAGGTTAACCTTATAATCCCTGCAAATATTGTTGCCAATATAAACATTAAAGTAATAGGAAGAATTAGATCTGAAGGCTTTTTTATAGAAAAAATTTCAATTATTGGCTGTATTTCAGCGCTTTGATAAATGCTATCTGGATTAGTAAGCACTCCTAGAAAAGGAATAACTGCTCCAACACTAATAATTTCAGCAAAAGATGCAATAAACATTAATATCAATACCATGAAAAACTGTTTTCTGCGTCTACTACTTAGATGATTCCATAATTCTTTCATTTTTATCAATTTTTTATTAATTTATTCAAATATGCGCCAACCCTATCTTTTGATATTTCTTTATATCTAAGCAACTTTTGAGTTAGGTTCTCTTCAGGCCTAGAGCCGCCGTTCATGAAATTCGTTTGTGCCAGTATCAACTCATTGTATGAAAAAACCTTTTGATGCTCATCAAAATATCTTCCAAATTGAGTTTCATTTACCAGAATTTCATCATATTTAAGGTCTATCTTCTGTTCGTATGATTTATCTCCCTTGATAATAAAACCATCATTTAATGTTCTAACATAAATTTCATTTTTTGTTGCCACGCCCCAAATATCAACATTTTGGTTTACTTCTGGAGCAGATATAGACAGATGGTCCTCTATGACAACATATTCTCTTTCATTTTCTTTTAACAAAGAAAATTCATTATGTAGGTCAAATAAATCATTAATGGTGTGTGTTAAATCCTGTATCGAGCATAACCTATCTTTATAATTTATAGAGTTATTTCCTTTTTCTCTATGAAGTAAAAAAATATTTGTTCTATCTTTATTAATAAATTGGAAGTCTTCCTCAACTTTCATCTGGTAATCAAACTTAAATCCATGGTCTGAGAAAATAAAAATATGATCGAAGTCATCCTTGTGGAACTCTTGAAATACAACATCTATTGATTTCTTGATTTCATTAATAGCAATTTTTTCACCTTTTTTGGTATAGCCCCAATCTTGAAGAGCCCAATGATAATCAGGCAAGCTTATAAAAAGCAAATGGTCTTTTTCCAAAGTTAATGAATTTAAATAGTTATCAAGTCTATAGTCGTCGTTATGGATTCCAATATTTTCTATTCCTGGTGGAAATAAGCCACCCTGCCTTTCATTGGGGTTTGAAAAAAAGTGCATTGCATAGTTATTACTTATAAATGGATCAAATATAGTTGCCTGATTACTATCTAAAAATTTTCCAGGCCATTTAACTCGTGCATTGCAATTATTCTTTAGCGGGGACAAACCAGTATAGAAACTAGCCATGCTCCTAGGAGTGTCTGGGGCTGGTGTAAAGCAGTTCTTATATAAATTTCCACCAATATCTTTAATAAGATGATCCATTGCATTTGGTTCAATCATTTGATTGTAAATATTAAACCTATCAGGTCTTAACATATCTGCAAATAACATTAATATTTTCATAATTTACTGCTGCCTATTTTATAAAGAAGTATATCGTGCTGAAAACAATATAAGTACATACTATAACTATATATGTTAAAAAAAACCTCTTTGCAGATATTTTGTTTAGTAACGGTATCGCAAGGATAAATGATGGCAAAAGATATAAATTCATTCCACCTAATGAAAAAATAGCTGGAATTCCGAACAGCAGAACATTATAGAGGTAATGTCTTGTAATTTTTTTTGATATTATTGTTTTAATATTTATTATTAAGAAGTAAAGGATACATAAATGCCATGCAGCCTGAAGGACTATAGTTGATGAATAATAAGTGGCATATCCAGAAACACTTCCATCATAATACTGTGTCCAAGGAAATGGACCAACTATTAACTTTAGTAAATGATAAAAACTTGATGAGTTTCCCTGGCTAACTAGAGAGTTTTGTTGAGAGTCCTGTGCAATTTTTATAAGACCAGATACTAAATTGTCACTTAAACTAACTGTTAGTAAAGAAAATATTAAAACAAAAAATACAATTGATATGAATCCAGCCTCTTTTTTAATTAAAAAAATATTTCGTAGAAATATACTACCAAGAATAGAAATAAAATAAATCGATCGGTGCTGAAATACTAAAACTAAAGAAATAGTGTAAGAAAATGCTTTCTGAACTCTACCTACTGAAAAGAAAATTAAAGATACAGAAAGTATTACAAAGAATGCTCCAACTATATCTCTCATTGAATGTGATGGTATCCAAGCCAGGGGTTGAAGAATTGTTAAGTAAAAAATCGTCCTTAACTTATTTACATCACGAATATTAAACAACTTCATTGATAACAAAGATAATACAATGCCTGAATAAAATAATGAAAGTATATTAACTGCCTGAAAGTTTAGGGGATAATTATCACCAAAATAAAAGATATCACTTATTAAATAAGCCATAAAATAATTTTTGTGAGGAGCCTCAAGAATATTAATCGCAAAGTAGCCATTCTCAATTCTAGCTTGTGCAATAAGATCCATCAGATAAGTAAAGTAGAAAACATCCCAATAATAGCCATCAAAAAAAATAGTTGTCGCTGCTTCCGTAATATCTATGCCGCTACTACTATCAATAAAATAATTATTATTAATAACAAAAATAAAATGAAGCATCCCTATAAGGGCTTGAATAAATATAATGGACCCAACTATGAAATAATCTACTTTTTTAAAGATTAATTTAGAAAATACATAAATCAATGAAAATATTATTAAGAAGCATGATGACATAACAATAATTAAGCTAGATAGAGCCGTATATCCCTTTCCAAATATTCCAATAATAAAAATGAAAGAAATATATGAAAGTAAAATATAAAATAAATATTTCATATAAGAATTGGGTGCTTGATTTATGTTTTGAGCTAATCCCATAAATTTTTATACTGGTAATAGTGCCAAAAGTATAAAGAGAATTCTGGAAAGAGCATTAAGAATAAAGACTACTAACATTCTTTTTAAACCTTTCAAAGGATAGCAATTCATCAAAGAGCTTTACTGATCCATCAGAAAGTTGGTTGAACAGATTATTATTTTGATTAACTTTTTTAATATTCTCACAGTAATCATCAATATCACCAACTTTTGAGATCATCCCATTTACTTCATTTTCAATAATTTCCTTGTGAATACCAGAATCAAACAGAATAACTGGCTTTCCAAGACCTAATGCCTCAATCATATAGAACTCGCCTGTGGAAGCATAATACGATGGTACCAAAACTCCTCTTGACTTAGCCATGACATCTAAGATTTCTTTATGGGTCTTCAGATAAAGAACCATTTCAATATCTCCACTGTTTACATACTCTTGCAAATCATTATCAAATATAAAATTATCAGCATCTTTCTTTGTTCGCATTATTAATTTAAATTTAATATTTTTACTTTTTTTAATAACATTGGGAATAATATGCCAGCCTTTAGCAGTAATATTTTGACCAGCCATTACAAAATAATCTCCAATGGTACTCTCAATACCCTCAATTGTTTCTTTATCAAAAAAAACAGGCATCTTAATCATTTTGTCCTTAGGAGCACCAAAATCTTCTAAAATATCGAGCTGATCATTGCTATATCCAACTATTTTGTCAGCATTTATAATTCTTGGTTTAGATATAGCAGTAATAACTATACTCTTAATGTAATTTTGTAACTTAAGCCTTGAGCCTAAACACTTATTCTTAAAAGGGCTACTAATTGGTTTTTTAATGCATTCAAAACAAGGTCCATTTTCAAGGCCAGCAAAATCTTTTACACAATAAAATTCTGTAGTTAAAGGAAGATAGGAGTACTTGATCCCATGCTTTATGCAAGTGTCCATTGAAACTTTATTTTTAATAGTTCCCATATAAAAAACAATATCCGGTTGAAAGTCTTTAACAACAGATAAGAATTCATCTTCAATAATTGAATTTTGGAAGTTTTGAACATACGAGTATGTCGTTTGTTCATAGTATGTAAAAGAATTTTTAAGTTCGTTTTCTTGCTCAATAGTATGATTTAATTTTGGAGCATAAACACCAACTTCAGTGCCTACTTGATTGAACACCTTTACTAAATGTTTAGATGACCTATGACCGGAAAGGTCTCCCCATATTGAATCTGGAACAAATAAGACCCTTTTATTTTGAGAGTATGGTGAGCTTTTAGTAATAATATTGGATTGCATTTTGATAATTGAATTGTATTTATTAACAATAACTTATTTAAAAGAATTAATTTTTACTAAATTGAGTGGGGGTCTAGGTGTCTCTTCATCATAAGAGCATTTTACATGAATAAATTTAGCTCCGTTATTCTCATTAGTTAGGGTAATTGATTCATTAAATTTTTGAATATTCGTTACTATTTCCGTAATATTGATGAAATTAGAATTTGTAGCAATGCCTGAATAATTAACATGAGATTGTCCTGTATATTGTCCTCCAGTACTTTTGTTAGACTCGTTATCAAAGAGTATGTAAGTAAGATCAATATCAGCTGAATACCTTCCAGCAGATGTTAACCCTCCCATATGCATTACAAATTCCGCATCGCCACCACAAATAATAACTTTTTTTCCAGCTTTTGCAGCTCCGAGTCCTATACTTAAAGCACCCCCCATATTGCCTGCCATGTAGAAATTATTTGTTTCTGGCATAAAACTATACATTTCCCTAGCCGTGTTTCCTGTGGTGCCAATAAATAAAGTATTTTTATTTTTGTATAGTTCATTTAGTGCTCTAAGATAAAAGCTTCTTGGTAAGTATGGGGATAAATCTAGTTTATTTCCATCCTCCAGCTCAACTTTTGAAAAAGTATTACTCATCAAAATACATATTTTTTTACATACATTGCTCTGATTAACCGATTTTATGGCGCTGGAAATACTATCTTGATCTAAAATTTCATAATCATAACCATAAGCAAGAATAAGATCTGGTAACTTTTTTGCTAGATGCATATGTTGAATTTCGCTATCACCATCTTTGTATGTTCTCCAACTTGTTATAATGGGAAAATTGATTTCATATGGCCCAAGTAAGCTTGTTATACAGCTCCCCATATTAGTCAATCCAGAGGATTGTATTATAACAATCGGTTTCATCCCTGACATTTTCAAGCCTGCAGCTATAGAGCAAGCTACTGCTTCGCTTGCACATGGAATATATTCAATTGAATTACTTTTATTAATTGCAGAATTAATAATATTTTTAGCAAAGCTGCATGGAACAACACAAAGATGTGTATATTTTTCTTTTACCAATTCATTTATAAATTCATTTGAATCTAACATATAATTTTTATTCGATTATCTATATTAATTTGATCATTATGGATTTCACCAAAATGACATATTACCGAACCACTCAGCTCAGATCTGGGAGAATATAAAACAACATTTTCATCAACTGAATGCACTTGGGCTTCCAGATATGTGCATAGCAATGGCTGATTACCATCTCTTACAATGTTTTTATACTTATTTAAAATATAATTTTTACTATTTACAACTCTTTCTTTAAAAGTGTCGTGATGCTTCATAACACCATAAAGTGAAGCAATGGCATGGTAAGGACCTGTTACCATTTTATTTCTATGAGTTTCCATATTAAAATAAAATTTATTACCTTGTTTTGGAGATAGCTCAGACTTATGAGCAATAAAGCATGCCCCAGTTAATCCAAAAAGACCCTTACATGAACTAAAAGCCATTAGATCTGCAAGGTGGTGATCTTCTTCTAGCCCGATAGAGCCGGTAGCGTCAACGTATAATTTGGAGTTATGAAGGTTTGCTTTAGATCTTACTTTATTTAAATCTATTTTAAATGCAACAGAGGTTTCGGTGTAAGCACATAAGACCCAATCAAATGACCCTTTAATATCATCTAAGTCATCATATTTACATTTAGTTAGCTCGCACCCAGATGGCAAGAGTTTTTCCAATCTATCACTATAGTAACCAGTAGAGATTAGCAAAATTTTTCCAGAAATAAAGCTATGCAATGATAGCTCTAATGCAAAAGTAGCAGATCCTTGTGCCATAATCACCTCATCTTGACCACTTAAGTCTTTTATCCAACTTGTAACACTTTCTGACATTTCAGTGTATTCATTGTCTCCTCTACCAAACAATGGCTTGAGATTTGTTAGGTTTTGGTGCAAGATTGCTGCAGGTCCTGGAGTTAGCATTAATTTATTATTATTAATATCTACAATAGATCTCATAGACCTTTCTCTTAAATCTGAGCTACTTATACCCGGAGTCCTTGGAAGAATTTTTATCCTATCCTCATTAATTAAATTTGTATTATCGTCACCATGAATCAGAAGGTCTATATTAAATTGATTAAGAACACCATCATCAATTAGCCATGGCGTAGAGACTACTTCAGAAACATATTTAATAGATTCTAAAATCTCTTTTCTTTCTTTAAATGATATTTCAGGAATATAGCCTTTCTTTTTAAGGATTTCTTCATCAGCTGTTAATCCAATAACAACATCTCCTAGTTGGTGCGCATTTTTTAATAGCCTAATATGCCCATGATGTATTAAGGTCGCTGACATATCT
>Ga0075444_10000920_pt1 | contig 17858 bp, 15 predicted proteins | sample CoawatmetaG01DNA_FD_76836 | JGI IMG/M metagenome (GOLD analysis project Ga0075444, IMG submission 76836) | Marine microbial communities from the West Antarctic Peninsula - Coastal water metaG017-DNA | ecosystem: Environmental > Aquatic > Marine > Coastal | place: Atlantic Ocean: West Antarctic... | reverse complement strand
TCAATTTGAGTTCGGCACCACTTTTAGTGGCGGTTAATTCGAGCCAGAAACAGCGGATGATGTCGCGCCGAAGGATTTATGATGTCACGCCGCTACAGCTAGAGGCTCTCCCGCCCGCCATGTGGTTCAGCGCAAGCAGGAGAACGACTATCAAACCCAGTGACCAGATCATATCCATGACCAGATCGTACAACTAACCCCGGACAAGCCGCCTAGTTCTTGCGCTGCTGCTTTTCGTCCCGCCCAAGCTTAGATAACAATTCGCTGTTCTGCGTTTTCAGAGCGTCCGATAGTCCCCGCAGTTCTGAGGCTTCTTTGATCGCTGCGTCACGTTCACTACGATCAGCCTTGCTTGCTTCTTCCGCTTTTTCAAACAGCCGCTGTATCTCGTCTCGCTTACTGTGCGCCTCTCCCTTCTCTTTCTCTAATTGCTGTGCGGTTGCTTGTGCTTCTGCGATGGTAGTTTTAAGACCTTCGATTTGTTGTAATGTCTTTTCCTGTGCAGCTTCCGCAGCCGAGGTAAGCCGTTGAATTTCCTTCTGACCGGCTGCGCGTTCTTTATCTATTTCTGCATGCAACCGCTCTTGCTCAACTTCCAGAGAGCGCACCTGATGCTGCAATTGCTCAATCGTTGCCTTGTATGCAGCACCGTCACTTTGAGATTTCTGCAAAGCCGCTTCCAGCTCAATTACTCGTTCCTTGAGGCTGTCGATCTGTTGTGCGTCCGCTTCGCCTTCTGCCTCAAGCTTTCCTATTGCATCCAGGGCACCTTGAAACTGATCTTGCGCCGTCTGCACTTCCGCTGCTGCCTTTTCTTTTACTACCAACACAGCCCGCCCGGCTTCTTGTGTCGCTAGGCGCCAAGCGTTGGCAAAAGCAACCTGTACGCTGCCCGGTATTTCTTCAGGCGTTGTTGTCACTGCCTGCGGCTTCTCTGTTTCCCAAACTTCCAGAAGTTTATAGATCGTGCGCAGACTGCCGCCACCCAGAGCGTCGAGGAGCGCCGTTGCCGTCACCTCTTTGCCTTCCGCTACTAGCCTATTTGCCGTCTCAAACAGTTCATCAGCCTCAATCGCTCGCCTGCGCGCCATCTGTCAGTCCCTCGCTCTCGCCCACTTCAATATTATACTGCAATTTACTATTTTTATTTTTACCATTATTTTTACTATTACCATTTTTATTATCATTATTACCAATTTTAGAGCGTTTTTTTTGACGCCTACCCCAGGGCTATCGCGCGCGCGTCACGCGGGCGCGCGTAATAAGCCTCCCAAAACTGGCATTTGGCCGGGCTATGGGCAGAGTGCCACAGGGTCACGCTTTCCAGCCCTTCACCCCCGGTCTTTGATGGCACAAAATTGGCCGAGATTTGCCACCTGTGGGCAATACAAGCATTACAGACTTGACAAAGGTCGTAAAGATTGCTACACTTACCCAATGAACGAACAAATCAAGCCCCGCGCTTTCAAAACAGAATGGTTCGCCAAAGCTGCTAAAAAAGCCGACATCAGCGACGTTGATTTGTGCAAAGCAATTGAGCAAGTGCGGCTTGGACAGTGCGATGACCTCGGCGGTGGAGTATTTAAAAAACGCCTGAACAAAAATATGCACCGCAGCATAATCATTGCAAAAGGCGGCAAATACTGGGTTTATGCCTACTTGTTTGCAAAAAAAGACCGCGAGAATATCGACCAAAAAGAACTTGCTGATTTTCGCGACTTAGCCGATCTGTTCGCAAACAAGACTGACACTGACATAGAGAAAGAATTGAACGGTAATAAACTTGAGGAAATATGCCATGGCGAAGACTAAAAAATTTAAAAGCGACGCCTTCGAAGCCATTCACAGCGCCGTTTCTGGTATGTACGAAGTTGGCACTGTCACCAAAGAAACTATGCGCCGCTTCGACGAAAGCTGTCTATCTGTGCCTGAAGAACTAGGACCGAAGCAGATTAAGGCGTTGCGTGAGAGCTATCATGTAAGCCAGCCTGTCTTTGCTCGCTATCTAAACACCAGCGAAAGCACAGTAGAAAAATGGGAATCTGGCGCATCAAAGCCCCAAGGTGCAGCCCTAAAACTTCTCTCTCTAACAAAAAAACACGGGCTTGAAATTCTCGTCTAACCAATTCCAAATCAGTTCAGTTGCGGTTAGATTGGCGTTCAGAAGCTCCTATAAAAAAATTCGGTTTGCGGTAAATGGAGGGGCACCCGCGCGCAGCGTGGGGAGGAAACCGTTTAAGGAGCAAACCGTACCCGAGGCTTCACCCTCCTGCACAGAATGTGCACCTGTGTTTGACCCCGGAGCTAAACTTGGAGTGAGTGGCGGCGAGGAGGTCAACGGGGATCGTTGCCGTTGAGTTGTTCGCCGTCGCTCCGGAAAGTTGTAAGCGTAGGGAGTCAAACACCCTAAAAAAATTCGCGAAGCGTTCCAAACGGCTAGCTACAAAAAACCGGCGGCCCTCTAGACAAAGAAAGTTTTTTAAAACCGACTGACCAACAAGAACGATCTAAACAAAAGAAACTGAAAAATGGCCGATCAAAAACAAGAGATACCAGCAAAACCGGATCGGAACGTTCTAAAACCAACTCAGAAGAACAAGCAGGTTCTAAAGAGTCTTCCAAATCAGGCTCAGGGGTAGCCCCCCCGAAGCTAAGATCGCCTGGCCCGTTTGACAACCTAAACACACCCCAGATGTCAGCATGTCGCCGGATTGTCTCTCGCTTGCAGCCAGATAGTCGCTCTAGCCCTCTCACTGTTACGCGGCGGCCACTGTCTACAAGTTGCATCAGTGCTGCCCGGATCTTTTCCCTGGCTGCTTCCTCTCTTCCTATATTGCCTTTTTCAAAATCTGCGGGATACCAAACACGACCGGTTTGCTTAGTCAAAACTTCTAGCCGATCGATCGCGCGATCGCTAATCGAATAACTTGCCCGCCTAGGGGTCTCTTTGTCTTCCTGTGCCTCCCAATTACATGACCTGGATATATCGGCGCTGATTCCTTTCCAATCGCCTTTTAAAACCGATTTTGAAAAGCCGTTGTGCTTTTCTTTTAGCCAAGCCTCGATGGCGGCCGTTCTTTTATCTGCCCGAGCAATACCAGGAAGTGCCTTAATGTCTGCGTTTTCGTCGCCGTACCAAAGATAGTGCCCAATACACAAAATCGCCTGATGTCTCTGTCCTGGCTCTGTCAGCCCGTTTTGCCAATAATCGCGGCCAAGGTCATACACTTCTTGGATCTTTCCGGCTTCAGTGAAAAACGCCGAAAAGCCGTCCTCATCTATGTCTTTGCTTTTGAGATCTTGCGCCGGCACGCCGGCACCGGCAGCTAGTTCGATTTGTGCTAAGCGGCTGTTTATGCGGTGTTGTATGTTTTGCCAGTTGTGCGCGTTGGCGTCCAGGGCGTCTACAAAGGTAGCTATTGCCTTATCTGCGGTTAGGTCTTCTCGCCGCAGCTTGATAGCGCCCTGGTCATCCAGCCAAGCGAAGCCGCGCTGTAGTGGCAATCTGAGGCCATTGTTTGAGGGGAATAGTTCTAACTGTCCTTGTTTTATCTTTAGCCCTTCTGCTATAAGCCACTGCCTTAGCGTCTTATGCAGCTCCTCGCAATCAACCCAGGAAGAAAACGAAAGGTACAAGTGCCAGCCTGTGCTGTCACTTGATTGATAAAGTTGCGGAGAATCAAAACCAACAGATGCTAGCAAATGCCTGAGCCGGGCTAGTCCTAGCTCATTGTGGTGCTGGCTAGTTTCGTCTATGTCTAGTACTGCAAATCTTGTTTGTTGGCCCCAGCGGCTGCCCCAAGTGGTATCACTCTCTAAACCAACGGCGCTCAAGATCGTCTCGTCGTCCAGGGTACCGTGACGGCTCATTGTCACCCACTCCTTACAGCGGAGCGGTTTTAATATGCTTTTGTGGCGATTTGGATATAGCGACAAGAAAACTTGTCGATGATCATGGTTAATTTTGCCGCTGTTCGCGGCTTTTGAAAAAGCTGTAGCTCCGGTCACTGTCTGCCTTATGCGTCTTTAAAGACGTGCTTGACTGTGCCAGATCTATGCCGTATCCTTTTTGTATCCGAGGGGAAATTCGTCGCCAAACAAAAGCCCAATTGGATACTGAAAGAAATTTGGATAAATCCAGTCAAAGTCTTTGAAATTCACCGCCCCTGGCGGTGTTTTTGTTTTTAGGGTGGTTCTACTCCTGGTGCCACTGCTGGTGGCTGCTAAAGTCTTGCCTGTGATAGTAGCTCAAGACATCAAACCGGATCAAGCCACAGGCTCAGGGTTTCGGGGATATCCGCAATCACCCAAATAGATATACAACACACAGCACCACAGATAGTGGCTAGACAAGACATGACACATTGTCTATAGTTTCATGCGTAGTCACGACTAGAAATGACACGGATGACATGCCCGAAGAAGCCCACAAATTAACTGTTTCCGATTCAGCAGATATGACAGGTCTAGATGATTTCTTCTCTAGTCACGACAAGCCTGAACAAGAAGACCTAACACTCGAACAGGCTGCAAAGAGATTAAATCTATCAGAACGAACCGTACAGCGTCGACTGAAACAAGGACATCTACGCGGTTATAAGATCACCGGCCCGCGTGGGCCAGAATGGCGCATTCAATTACAGTCTAGCGAAGACACGACAGTGTCAAGCTTGCCGACTAGCGAAGACACGACATTTTCAACTGACGACATGACAGATGTCGAGGCTGTGTCTAGCGAAGACATGACGGGCGATAGCAAACTGGCGGCCGTGCGTGCTTATGGTCAATTTGTGGACTTCTACAAAGATCAGATAGAGTCGCTGCAAGAGAAATTAGAAGCTGCTACGTATAGAAATGGCTATCTTGAGGCAAAGCTATCTACTGCTGAAACGCAGCTACTACTTCTGCCGGATCTGTCGGCTAAAGCAACAAAAACCGATAGCTTGGAAGAACAAATAGCCAAGTTGGAAGAAGAACTTGCTTCTGTGCGAAAGAGCTGGTGGGTGCGTTTTGGCTCGTGGTTTTTAGGGAAATAGTGGTAAGTTTTCTGGCCCAGACGGCGGGAACCTACAAACTTGTAGCTCTGTAGTATTATTCGTGACCCCTGACTGAGGTTCACAAATGCTACCGAATCCTTTTGAACAACAATTTCAACTGTATTTTGCTCATGGAGCGGCTAAACCAGGGGCTCTTTCAATGCTCCATCTTTTAAGGAGAGATGCAAGTCAGTGTTTCGGTTATGACCCAAATGCTTATGATGTGAGACTCAATCCTCCAATAACCACAGCTCCAAAGGTTTTGTTTCCAGGAGTAATGACAGTTTTTGCTGGCATAGACCTAATAGCTAAGTTTTTTGCTGGTAGCGAATCCGAACAAAGTCCTACTGGTACTTCTCCTGCGGATCAGTGGAAGCATGCATCAGGTCCGCGATTAAAAAAATACGCTGAACAAAATATTTGCGGCAATGCAGCAGATGCCGAAACTCTTTACCAGTTGCGTTGTGCACTGGATCATTCTTTTTCTCTATGGGCTCAAAGGCGAAACAATGGAGTGATTTATAGTTTCACGCTGGCAGATCCAGATCCAGCTTATCCTAATACCGTTTTACGGACTAAAACTGGCTCTCTAGGCGAAACCGAAGCCATAGTTTACGTCTATGAGCTGCACAAAAAATTTCAAGATAGCCTTATTAGCTTTGAAGCAGCGTACTATGCGCAGCTCGACGCGGCTCCTGGAGACTTACCGATTTTTCAGGGACTGCTCGATCATTACGGCTTTATGGGCATTGCTCAAGCTAGTGCATTTGGCTGGTAGCAAGGATCTGATAATTTCATACTTTTACTCAAAGCGGACCTATGGCAACGATTCACGCTTTATGTGAAGCTGAGCATAAGCGTGAATCGTTGCCATCCCTCAATACTACTCAGAGCCCTTGAAACATTTCTCCAAGCGTGACGCCAAGAGCGACTGCTAGCCTGGCAATGTAGTGAATCGAGATGTTGTTTTCTCCGCGCTCAATCTCTCCGATATAGTTTTTTGAAATGTCTGCGCGGGTAGAAAGCTCTTCCTGAGACCATCCGCGCTCTTGCCGCAGTTGGCGCAGTCTCCGTCCGAATGTTTTAGCGGCTTTTTTCTCTATTCTCATTCCGCTTACTTTGGTGCGAAACAAGGATTTTGGTCGACCAGCTATAGCTTGCCAAAGGCTATCAAAACACTCTGGTTTTCCAGTATTGCCAATTTACATTTTTCAGTATATTTTGTTGTCTATTGGTTACTGGATGCCTTGCTGATATGCCACGCTCATTGCCAGTTTTAGTAGTTGACGATACCGAGATTTGCCGCATGGGTACAGCGCTCATGCTCGATCAATTGGGGTTCAAGTGTGAAGTTGCGCACAATGGCTTTGATGCACTCGATCTGTTCAAACCGGGCAAATATGCGGCTGTCATCATGGACTACGAGATGAAGGGCATGACGGGTGCAGAATGCGCAAACGAGATTAGAAGACTGGAAAGCGCAAATGAGTGCAGGCTGCCTGTAATTGGCATGACATCGAATGACAGCCTTGAAGTGAGAGCAAAATGCTTGTCTGGTGGCATGGATGCTGTGCTGCCAAAAGATTGCAGAACCAAGGATTTACTGGATATTCTGGAACCCTTGCTATTGCAGGGTCTTAGAACCTGAGCGTCTCATAACACAGCTTTTCTGGGTACTCAAACACCGTCTATCCGAGTCCCGAAGTGAGGGATCTGGCTGACAACACTTGACTAGCCAAAAGCATTCTATACTGGTCCTTATGAAATCGACCAAATCAAAGTTGCCAAAATGGATTTATCACCTCTTGATAGCTCTCCCCTTGGGCGTGTTACTCGGTGCGCCATTACCGCTAATATATTTTCTGAGTGAGCGCCGCGACTGGGGCAAGACGTATCAGAATTATTCGGATTTCGTATCCGCTTATATTAGCTGGGGTGTCCAATACAGCCTAATCGGCACTGTAATTGTCTGGCTGGTTCTGACGTTTTCGACATGTTTTTTTCATCAAAGGCGATTGAAAAAAGCTAGTGTTCATCAGGTTTCGGCAACACCTGACCACGAATGATTGCCAATTGGCGCATAACATTAGCATAGTGCTCTGACTCCTTCAATGTCTCATCAGTGGGCGGTTTCTTCCCTTTTTCACCAGGGACATCGGGATTAAAACTATAGGCTAAAGTTCGCTCGTTGATTGCGTAATGTCCTTCGTAGTCTCTGATGTTATGAGCCAAGACAGCCGCTATTATCATCGGTGCTTGGCGCGGATCAAGCAGTGCTTCTGCCTCATGACCGGCATATTGAGCCATTTGGGAAGGAAACTCACCTTCAAATTTTTTCACACCATCAAGCGATACCTGGCTAACGCCCAATGTTGCCGCACCAGCAGGGCGATCTTTGAAAGGGTATTGCATCGGCTTGCCTGTTTCTCTCATTGATTTGTCGTCCAGGGCATCACCCAAATCATAGAAAAACAGTTCATTTCGGGCAATTGCTTGCATAAGCTCTGTGGCTTGCTTTTCAGTCATTCCGACTTCTTTGAACTGAGGAAATTTATTGTAAGCGTCACTCCAAGCTTGGTCAGGTATTGCGTTCATCGTTTCACCAATGTGGCCTCGAAATTGGTGTTTTACATGATGCTGTAATTCAGCCAGCCCATGCCAAATCTGATCTAGTCCAAGCTGCTCAAAACTTGGGACTAGTGTAGGCGGCGGCATGTAGCCGTCTGAGTATTGAGCAATTTTGGGCTGTTGCGAATCGCTCTGAATATCCTGGTATTGATGCTTCTGCTCAAGATTAGGAGCGTTTGGCACAATGCTTGATGCAATCAAAACTTGATCGGACGGTGACGCTTCAGCGGTACTATCAAACAATTCAAATTTCTGGAAGCCGCCCGCTGCCTTAATTTCAGCTATCCGTGCATCGCTTAAGGCTTCCATAGTGGCAGAGTCTTTTTGAGTGGTTCGATAGTCTACTGTGGCCTCTGACCATGAGTTCTGTTTGTTTTTGTCCGTAAACTGGCTAGCCCGCACTATCTCTTCAAGCGATCTGGCTGCGGGCGGATTTTCAATTTTCTTTTCGACTTCATCAGACATGGCAAAACCTGCAAAAGAGCCTTTACCAGTATAAACGCCCGAGTCGGCCGATGATTGCGGTCCCAAATTTATGTTTGCAGGTCCGTCGCTGGATGATTGCAGGTCGCAACACTTAGGCGGTATCGGCGCGGCTGCGAGGGGCGGGCAGGGGGGAGCCTCAGCCGCAGGCGTCTACTTTTTCAGTTCTTTTTTTACAGGGAAGCAGAAAGAGCTAGCTCTTGCCGAACCAGCTCTTTCTACCGTTAATTCTAGCTCTTAGTCTGTGATATCTTCCATTCGATAGCATTTGCCATCAAGCTCAATCAGCCAGGCGTCTTGTATTTCGCTATCGGCGTTCTCTTGTACACCCATTTGGAAAGCAACAGGATCGACTGCTTCAAGTACAGCCGATGGGCTGTATTCCAGATTTCCGAATTGAATAGGCGGGTAGAGTTCGTCTAAGACTTCGCGGTAAAGCTCGTCAATGTCTACTTCTTCGCCTTCTGTTCTAACGAGATGTTCCATGATCCAATCGGTGCCGTACTCACAGCCGACACCATCGACTTCGCGCATGAGGTCGTCACTGCCGCACTTTGGGCATTTGTAGTCGCCGTCTTCGTTGGCTTCGACCTTGATGTAATCACCGTAGCAGAATGGGCGAGATACTTCTTCGGCTCTCTCTCTGAGCCGTTCTAATACTGTTGGGGTTGCTGTTATTGTCATTGGTTTTTGTCCTCTTAAGAGAGAGGTGCCGCCCGGACACCCCATGCAGGACATGCGTAAAACCAGCGGCCGAGGGTCCTAAAGTCAATGTCTGCCGCAGGCACCCGAAGGGCGTGGGCGTTGACTTTGGGGGGCGCATGGTACGCTTTTTTGCGTGCATGGGAAGGGAGGGCGAAGCCTACCGAGGACGTTTTAAAGTTCGGCGGATATTTAGTGGCACCGGATATGGTGCAAAGATCCGGACGAAATAAGAGAGATGGTGAGACACTCGAGCTTGCTCGAGGTCGGCTTTTAATCAGGCAGTACTAGTGGCTGATAACGGTTCAGAAAACAGTTTTCAAGAGCGAGATCCCGGGGGTTTCACGTACCCCAAAAATGTTTTTGCAGTTTTTCGGCGGAGAGAGAAAAAAACCCCTGTCTGAAGACCCAGACTCAGTAGGCTTTTCCAGCCTCGACCAGCGGCAATGAAACATAGTATTTATTATCAGAACCACTTGACAAAGGTTACTTGGGCTCTTCAAAAAGCTTACCGATTGGCAACCTAAACGCTGCCGCCAACCTCGCCAAAATCATCGTCGTTGGATTGCGCACACCACGCTCAATGCCACTTAAATACGCCGGAGCGATATATGCCTTCTCCGCAAGCTTCTCTTGTGTCCAACGCTTCTTGAGACGTAGCTCACGCACACGCCTAGACAAAACCCTGATTGCTTTTGTTTCTGCTCTCACGTCAGATACTTTCTGGCGTTATTAACGAAAGGTCCAGAAACTAAGAGTTTAGAAAACAGCACTAGAAGCCCACAGAATCACTCGTATAGGGATCGGTTTCTATTTATTTGGACGAGAGGCAGCGCTAGCCGCGCCACCCCTCGAAAATAATGACTTTGTTGAGATTGCCAGATTGTGATGCAGCTTATATGTTGCTTCGTGCAACAAAGCCGCATCGCAAGCCCTTGAACAGTAAGGGTTAAGGGACTTCCCATTTTCACCAATCAGCTCAGGCAATCTTTTAAAAACTCAAACAGGCTCTAAATCTTCAAACTTTTCTCGACACCGTTATGTCAGAGAGGTCTTGATCGCCTGCGTCCTGGTGCGATGAGAAGTTCCACTCAACAACCCTTAAAAAAGGAAAACTCATGAAACCCATAAAGAAACGATGGCTAGGCTTAGTCATCACAGGAGCGCTATTTGCGTTCTTAGGAATAGCCTCACCGGCAATGGCCCAAGACTACGATGGCCCTTGTGCCGGAGCCCCGGACACAATCAACGGAAATGGAACCATAACTGATGGAGCCTGTGCCGGTCGCACAATAACAGCAACCGGGGCACTGTCAGTTACATCAGGTGGACCCGTATCTGCGGCTTCTCTGAGTGGTGCAACACTGACCGTGCAAGGCTCGTCAATAGATGTACCAAGCCTTTCATCCGGTTTTGGCTCAGTTGTCGTCAACGCGACTGGTGGTGCCGCAACCCTCGGAACTATCAACGCTGTTAATGGATTCTTTTCGGTAACTGCCAGTACTTCTGTAACTGCGTCTGGTGCTCTTGTCTCGTCATATGGCCCTAGCGCCATTACAGCGAGCAACGGCGCTGTACTTGTCAAAGATGTGACCGTATCCATTGGCCAGGTAACTATTACCTCCACAGGAGGAGCAATTACAACTGACAATGTTACAGCTTCCTATGAGCTGGATATCAAATCTAATGGCGCTTTTCCCATCAATACCAAGATTCTGACCGCGAATAACGGCTATATCAAGGTTGACTCTGGCTCGACTCTGACTATCGTCGGTCTCACCAAAAGTACCTTGTACGACATCGAGCTTAAGGCCGAAAATGACCTTAAGACTGACATTATTGAAGCGGGCCGAAACCTTTCGGTAACCTCAACGTCTGGAAAAGTTGATACAAAAGACTTGACTGCTGATCAAGGCACACTCAAGGTAAAGGCCGACAACAAAATTACTATTGTTGGGATAACCAAAACCAATAAATATGACATTGATCTTGATGCCAAGAATATTGTTAAAACCAACGCAATTACTTCAGGTAGTCACATTCGGGTCAATTCTACCGATGAGAATATCAACATCACAAGCACCGTTGATTCAAACATCGATGATACGTCCGGTGGCAATATTCTTTTGACGGCTAACAAGAGTATTTTTACTAGAGCCATCAATACCCACAGCAACACTAAACCAGGTTCTGTGAGAATAATTGCCAACAAAGGCGGCGCAAACACACTGTTTATAGTTGGAACAACTGCGACTACTAATGGTGTCAAAGGGACCATTACCACCAATACTGCTACTGGTGGTGGAACTAATCCGTCAGGATTTACATTTGGCATCAGTATCCAGAATGGTGGTACTGCGATGTCTGCCGGTGGCATCAAAGTTGATGCAATGGGAAATCTGAAAGTAGCAGCCTCAAATTCCAAGGCTGGTACGATAATTCTAGATGCTAAAAATGGCACTCTTACCCTGCCGAGTGGCACGATGAACGCTAATGCCGCATCAGGGAAACAAGCTGGTAGCATCGTTCTCATGGCTAAGACTGTAAACACCGCTAGTGGAACTATCTTGTCTGCTACTCAGACTTCCGGCGCACCAGGATCTGGACACAGCATTTCGATTGCCGCTGAGACGTTGAATCTGGCTGGTCCAACTGGCTTGAAGATTCAGACCAACGGTAAGGGTGTTACTGGTTTTCCAGCATTGGCCTCTTTGGGTCCGCAAGGTAGCACCCTCGTCTACAGTGACGATTACTCTGTCTTCTACCCGTATTGGCAATTAGATAATTTTGCTGCAACCTTTACTGTAAAGCCCCTTACTGTCGCCGGAGCAGCACCACTAACAATGATTTCAGACGGCGATGAAAGCCAGGTGCTTGCGTCAGGTCATCCGCTGAAATTCAGCAATTCGGCTCTCACTCTCCAGTCAAGAGGTAAGCTCAATCACAGAGTTGATGTGGTTTTCAACGGTGCTGATGATGGTTCAACCAACATCATGTTTGACAGCACTTTGTCTAATGTAACTCTTGATGCAAACGGTGTAGGCGGTGCGGGCGGCAAAGTCACCGTCTATGGCGACAAAATCGACTTAAGTGCTACGGTTTTCAACATTACTGCAATTGGCCCTGTGACTGGAAATGGCAACGGCGGTGAACTATATTTTCGTTCCACTGCGGCAACTTTGAATCCAGCTTCCAAGGTCACTTTTAAAGCCGATGCCGCAACTAATGGAACCGGCAATGCAATACTTGGTGACGTTGCAACCAGTTCTGCTCCAAAAGCAATTATCTTTTACCCTGGTAGTGTAAATCTCGACATTGGAACCGACGTCGGTCAGTATTCCTTCTCTGCCAATGGAGGTATGACTGCTGGTAATGCAGGCACCGTCGTAATTTCCTCACTGCCAGTAAGAATCATGACTGCTGATGCAATTAAAGCATCAGCACTTAGCGCAACGGGAAACGGCAATGGAGGAGAAATTTACTTTTACTCTAGGATTGCTTCGTTTGACCCAGCTGCAACAATGTCAGCGCTCGGCAAAGGGACTGGCACCGGTGGCAAATTTACAGCTGGCTATGATGCACCCACTGACGGATTGATAGTTAATTCGATCATCAAAGTTGATGGTGGAGATGCCTTAACAACAAATTCTGATGGAAAAATAGAGCTCAATGGGATCAGGTGTGAGCAGTGGAGAACTGGATTTGTCGGCACATCCCCAATTCATGCTTATTGGAACTGCATTGACGGCTCAAGAGCTACCGGTATGGAAGTCCCAACAGCCGCAAACGAGTTGCCTACTGTTATCAAAACTCAAATGTATTCACGAGGTAGTGTCACCCCAAACAATCCCCGTGTTCATTTCTATGCGATGACCAACCTTGCAGCTTACAATGCCTACTTCGGCATGACCCTCAGTACAACGGGTGGTACTACCTATGGAATTAGCACTCCGGGCTATAGAGTAACGGCAGTTTTCTACGATGCGGCGACAACAGCAAACTTCAGGAGAATGACCACCCTACATGAAGCTGGACACCAGATGGACTGGATATGGGGTGTTCGACATAACGATACAGTATTTGTCACCTGGACTCAATTTGACAGCTTTCCTTGCCTTACTGTTTTTGAGCCAGCTGAATGCCCAAACCCATTTGGAAACCAATTAACATTTGGTCGACTAGATCCCGAGGTTCATCCCCTTAGCTCAACCAGAAACGCAGAAATTTTTGCTCGCGTTTTTGCACACCAATTCAGCACAAATACGTCTACAGAATTTGCGCTCTCACCGGCACTTGAGCACATCTACTCATATGTCGTTGATATGAATACCACGATAAACAACTGGCTGACAACGCCACCAACTGCGGTGCAGTAACCTGTGATGTGTAGAGAGTGGGGCTTCGCGCCACTCTCTACACGTTCTTCCAACTAGGAGATTTCAATTTAAAACCTCGTATGCAATATTTTGTAAGTTTGTTCTCAACAAAAACAGTGTCAATATAATTGAACTCTTCAACGTCACCTTTTAAAAGTCTTCGAGCAGGAAGTAACTTATATGTGCGATTAGATTTAGTATTGCCGGTGCTTGGCCCCCATGCTTCCTCGCAGAAAGATTGTGTTATGTGAGTATTGGCAGGAATATTTTCATAAATAAAAGAAGTAAATTTTCCCTCAAGGCGAGGGTTCAGGGTAGCTGAACCGTCGGGCTCGATATGGATAATAGCGACGTTGTAATTGATAGCATCTGGCGTGTTCGGCTTCTTCATTAATATATTTGTTTTTTCTATTTCCGCCATTTCCATGGCTCCCGAACCAGGCCCAAGTGAAGCAGCATCAGCATGTCGAATTTGGAGCATTTTTAAGGAGGGACCGTCTTCTAATAAAATTTTAGGGCGACTATCGGCCATAGCACCATCGCACAGAAGAGGTGCCATTAGAAACAGAATTGCTAAGATATAGTGCGATTTCATCTTGTTTAACCTTACTGTTGTGGAGTCAATGAATTCTCAAGTTTTGGTAAGTACTAAACACATTCTCGTTGATTGCCAACTTTTTGGCCAGTCTGGCAACTTTTTTCCGACACTTAGTCACTATAATATATAGTAAATTTAATAATTACCATACGAACTAGTAAAATTTAGCCTAATATAATTGAAGACGAGCATGGAAACTACCCTTTCTCTGTCTTCTTGTTCTTCAAGACTAACGATGCGCCGAAACCAATCAGCATTCCAGCGACTATCAAAAGCACACCCAGTCTCACTATGTCGTATTCCATCGCTGCATTCCAAAATGGAACCACAATGCTATTACTGATGTTTTTGAAAAAGTTGCTGATGAGATCGTCGCCCCAGAAGCCGTTTCCATTGTTTGTGTCTATGTGCGCTTTCTCATTCCAATACCAGGTCCATGCATCTTTTCTGATCGGAACTTCGCCTATCTCGTTGTAGGGGTTGGGGCTGGAATCGAGGCCACCATTAGCAGGGGGCTGGTTAGTAGTATTTTGAGCTGTTGTTGTCGTGGTACTGGTAGTGGTGCTCTCATTTGTCTGAGCGACTGCAGGCGTAACCGTGAAAAGTAGCATCACTGCAACCAACTGCAGGAGCACGGCGCTTATTCTTTTGCTCTGTTTCACGGTCTTGGCCTCACTGTCCTGATTTCTGGTTGATTTCGTCTAGAGTTTTGCCGAAGCTACTTACTCCGCTCGACGGCGCTAATGGTGTGCTGGTCGGCGTTGCATTCGGAGCGAGCCTAAATAAATTGTTGGTCGATGGTGTATGACCAGGGCTCAATAAACCGTCAGTTCGTGACCCTAAGCCTTGGTTCCTCAAGGGAAATAAATTCGTAGTGCTTGGTTGAAAGGCCGGTGAGGACAAACTAGAGGGTGCTGTAGGGCTCATGTTGACCGGCGCTATTGTGTTGCTGCTACTTTGCTTGTTCAGGCTGTCTAGCGTCGAATAGGGGCTCTCCGGCTGGTCCGTTGGTGGCGGCGCCGCCTCTCCAAATGGGCTAGTGGTTCGTGTTGTATTGATGTTCGGCGATTGCTGATAGGGTGGGACATAAGTGTTATTAGTCTGCGGCGGCGGGGTCTGCTGCTGCGGTGCGTGATCGCGCTCCCACTTCCAAGAAAAGTCATGCCACCATGATTTTAAGCTCGTGCCCGCCCAACCAAAAACAGATAAGGCTATCCAGGCGGCACCTAAGCAAACCGATACCTTCCAGCGTAAGCGCTCGTCTTCTAAGAGCTTAGCTTGATCAGCTGCTTGCTGGGTGGTCTGCTGTGCTGGCTGCGGGTTCTCGGCTGCTTGTTTTTGACGCTTCTTTTCTGCTTCTTCTGCGGTGGCCTGTTGTTCTCTTGCCTTGCTTCTGCGCTCGGCCTCTGCTTCTTCGTTGTCCGTCTCTTGGGTGGTTCTGCGCCGCCCTGGTCCTGGTCCGGTGTGACTGCTGCTCTGTCCTGCCTGTGAGGTACTGCCAGCGCTGGGCTTACAGGGACAAGGCCCGCTAGTCTTGTGCTCTTTCTCAAAGTGATTTTTCAGATCGTCTTTCGCGTTGTTAATTTGCTTCAGCTCTTCTTCTGCTTCCTTCTTGCCGTCAGCCGTCGGAAAGCGGTCAGGGTGCCAGACCATGATTAGACGCTTGTGCCGTCTTGTTACTTTGTCTAGCGCTGCGCCGGGCTCAAGACCCATGACAAAGTAGGCTTTTTGCAGTTTTTCTTCTTCTGTCATTTTCCAAAAACCGCCGTCATCACATCGCCAAATAGCCCAAGAACGCCAAAGGCGCCTAGCCCTATCAGCCACCAGGGCGGCGCAGGTATTGAAGTGTCAGCCGGGTCGCCTGCATCGCTTCCCGGTCCTATTGCCGCTTCTGTCTCGTTCACTATTCCGGCTATTATCGAGTCGCAAGCGTGAAAGGCTGCGCCCTCGACCTTCGGCACAAAATCAAACTGTACTACTGTGTTGTCATTTGGCTCTTCTTTGAATTGTACGTCTAGCTCTAAAAGCCTCTGTACACGCTGGGTTCGGTGCTGAATATTGGCTATATTCGTTCCGTCAAATCCTCTTGATTCCTCTTCTGTGAACCTCAAATTAGCCGTTATTCGGCGCTGTTGAGTGTCTGCCGTAGCAACATGCCACTTGTCACCGAAGTTGTATGACTTCTCGCTGATCAACTGCCGAACCTTCGCAAAGGCTTGTTTTATCGGGATCTTGTATCGCCTCGGTACTGGGTGCAGGAAGTTATAACGCTGCACCCGCCCTTGATGGAAGAACGGCCAAGCCGCCCAGACACCGGCTACAAAGCCCTCAAATACTCCGGTCTGAGGCGTCTGCAAGACGTAGGTACTTGTGCTGGCCCCAACTAGGCCCCACACAAATAAGCCGAGAACTATTCCGACTCCGATCATTCTTTTGCCTCGCCTGCTGCTTCTTGTATATCAATCTCTAAGGTCATAGTCCGGTGGACTCTCTGAACGTTTCGGATATGGCTTGCGCTCCGTGTTCTCAGCCTCCGCTGGCTTCTTTGGTCCGCTTCCTCTATCAAATCGGTTGCCGGATCGCTGCTGAGAGTTGTTTGTATTGTTCTTGTTAGAGCCTTTTGGCTTAGGGCGTGGTTCTTGCCGCGCGGCGTCGTCCTTGGCCGTTCGTCCGCGCTTGCGTACAAAGTCGCTAACCTCGTGCTTCTCGCGTGTTGGCGGGTCGTAAGATAGCGCCTGTTCGTAGGCTAGCGGGTCTGTCAGAGCCAGCTTTAGCGGCTTTGTGTCTGCCGTGAAAACTATCACCTCTTTATTCAGGCTGATTAGTTCGTCCGGTGTGATTAAGTGACGCCCTTGTATAAACTCTTGGACGCGCCCGCTATCGCTCACTGTTGCTTCTTCTACTGTCGTTCGCCCGATGGCCTCGCTCAAGTCTCGTGCTTCCTGAAAAGTCTTTTGCTTGAAATAAATCTGTGTTGCCGGTTGATCTATAATGATTTTTGCTTCCGCTCTACTGTAGACCTGCTCTAGCTGTGAATAGTTTTGGAAACCTAGAATCAAGCCGATTTTGTTCTTGCGAATAATCGAAAGAGTGTCACCGATGCCAGAGATTTTGCCGAAGTTAGTAAACTCGTCAAGTAGCATGGTTACCGGGTATTTCATCTGCTCGCGAATTTCTAAAATATGGTCTAGCAGAAAATTGACCATGAGAGATCCGATTAATTTACTGTCTCTCGACCGGCTCGGCACGGCAATATAGAAGGTGAAAAGCTGCTGTTTTAGGGCGTCTAAGTCTATATCTGTTGTCTCGGTCAGCGTGATCATCTGGTCTGTCATCCAAGGATTTAGCTTTGTTATCAGTCCAGAAAATACACCGTACTTAAAATTAGTTTCTCCTGAAAGTCGCATCCAGCCTTCAAACTCCATCTGTGCTACGTCCGACGGACTTTTATAAAGTTCCTCTGCTAACCTGTCCGGCCCTTTCAAAAGCAACCAACGCAAGGCGCCAAAATGCCCTTGTTCAGGCTCTCCGGCTGCGGCATGCAGAATGAGAGGAATTAGTAAAAGCTTCTCTGAGCGGTTCCAAGTTTGGTCGCCTCGGCCCTCGCTGCTTTCTCCATTCATGATGATCAGATCGGCTAGCTTCTCGGCTAGGTTTGCCTTTTCCTCTTCCGGTGCTTGCCTTACTCGGTCGATTGGATTGATCCGGTTTGATGTCATATCGGAGGGATTGAAGCAATAAATTTGATGACCGGCCATTTTTCGCCAACCAGAAGTTAGCTTGTATAGCTCGCCCGCTTCATTTCCTGGTGTTGCTTCCGTCACTACCATGCAGGTAGCAATGCGTTCGATAAGTTGAGGGAAGAAGAAGCCGCGCGACTTTCCGACACCAGTACGACCGCAAACTAGCGCGTGGGCATGGGTCCAAAACTCCGGCACTTGAATGTATTGATTGTCTGGAGTTCTACCAATGATGAGTCTTTTCGGGTCTGCTGCTTTCTGGAAGTAGCCGCGATCTCTTAGGTCTTGCTCTGTG
>Ga0075444_10000918_pt1 | contig 17861 bp, 10 predicted proteins | sample CoawatmetaG01DNA_FD_76836 | JGI IMG/M metagenome (GOLD analysis project Ga0075444, IMG submission 76836) | Marine microbial communities from the West Antarctic Peninsula - Coastal water metaG017-DNA | ecosystem: Environmental > Aquatic > Marine > Coastal | place: Atlantic Ocean: West Antarctic... | reverse complement strand
GTTTATATTGCGCCCGGGCACCGCGATTTTTATACTCGCAGCTGTCTTTACACAAACGACATGCTCTCAGCTCGGGGCTACCGCCATTGGCCAGCCAATGTACACATTTTCACCTCTGAACACTTTGCCGCCGTGGCCCACCCCAGTCGCAGCGATGTGGCCTTCATTGGCCGGGCGTTTTCTAAAGCTTCCCGGCGCACCGAGCGCATTTTATCTGGCAAGTTACCCAAATTGCCCACAGCTAAATTCAATATCGGCGTGTTCGCAGGCACTCTCGAAAGCCATCCATCAGTAATTGCTGATGCCAGCAGACAACAAGTACAGAAGCCTCTGGTCTATCCTTTTTCGGAAGACGAATTAGCCAATCAAGACTTGACCTATGCCGCCGTTGGCAATATCAAAGAAGCCTATCAAATCACCACAAACGATGAAAAGTTACTTGGTGCCTACGCTGGCTGTCTTGCCGGTGGAACATTTGACGAGCTAGGACCGCGCTATGCCATTCTTGGAGAAATTGAGATTGATAGTAACGGCCAAAGCGTCGTTAATTTGGTACCGCAAGAACTAGATGTGCGGCGCATGATGCTCGTTACAGTAGATGTGTCTGGCCTCGGAGATGAAGATATTAGAGACGAGATTCTAGTCAATCTAGAAGAAAGCGGAGTCAGAGCAGACTGCGATATCATCGCCATCAATTTAGAAGGTCGCCACAAGCCAGGAGCCAACCCTAAAGAAATTGCAGACCAAATGGCTGGCGATTTCTATCACCTCCTGGTAGTCGACAATACTCGAGCCGACTACTTGGCCGAGCGCTTTGACCAGCGCACCACTGAATGGAAATACATTGAAGCAATGCTGGAAATGAAAACAAGAGCAGAAAAGGCAAAAAACCAAGAATTAGGTGGTGATAGCCTGACGGGAATTCCTGGAGCTGACGTTTCCGGCAAAACTGTAGAAGATGCCCTGTATTACGGCCTCGATGCTTTGCGAACAAAAAAGGTAGTAGTAAAAAATGTGGGTTGAGCGCGTTGAATTAACAGGCTACGGTGCCATACAGGGCGAGAGCGTACTCTTTGCTCAAGAGAAACTCAACCTCATGGTTGAGCCAAACGAGTACGGGAAGAGCACCATGGCGACTGCCATCTGGTCAATTCTTTTCGACTTCAATGATGAGAAACAAGCTGTCGGCCAAGAAACTGCTGATCATCTATCGCAAAGAGAGGCCCGCAGACCAAAATCTGGCGGCATATATTCCGCGCGCATGGACGTTAGCGCCCTAGATAGAAGACTGACTATTGTTCGTGATTTCCAATCAAAAACATTCCAGGTATTTGATCGTGATCGCAATAATATCGAAGTCACCCATCAGTTTAAGAGTGAAAGCGGCGCAGACGAAATTGGCCTTAAGCTTACCGGCATGTCCCGTGAACTCTTCCTTAGTACTTGTTTTGTTGGTCAAAGAGAACTAGACGAACACGCTTTTGGTGGGGCCCAAGACCTAGCCACATTGGTTCAAGGTATTGCCGATTCCGCCAGCCCTTCCGGCACCTCAGCGCAAGCTGTGCGAGTGCTTGGCGATACCCTCAATCAACTGGCAGTTGGCGGTCGCAAAGTCAAAGCAGATAATCTAATTCGCGACCTGGAACTGGTGAGGCAAGACCTTCTCAATAAAATTCGTGCCTTTGAAAGAGACCGTCAAGACGTGGCTGCCTCCTTTGACCGTCTAATGATTATCAATCGAGTGCTGTCGGGCGACAGTAGCCGCTTCAAAGCCACCGAATATCAAAATCTCAAGTTTCAATTGAACGATGCTCAAGGTCGCCTCAATAAACTGCGCGAAATTCTTAGTCGACACAAAGAAGTGAGCACTAGACTTTCTCAGCTTTCAACAGTCGAGCCTTTTCCTTCTGAATTGAAGCGACCAATAGAAGATCTAGTGGAGCGTCGCCTGCACAAAGCCGAAGAAATAGAGCGCATCACCCGTGAGCTCTCGCCTCAGCAAGCAATGTACGAAGAAAAGAAAGCGAGCCTTGTTTCGCGTTCTAAGGGTCTCGATACTTTCAGCCTGGATGAAATTCAACAAGTAGCTTCAATTGCCGGCACCATGAGCGTAATTGAAGAAGAAATAAACGATTTAAAAGCAAGAAGAAAAAGCGAAAGAGAAAAGCTTGCCGGCGCCGATGCCAGTGAAGCTGAGATAGATGAAATAAGACAATCAATGCAATCGTTAGAAGCGGAAGGTATTGAAAATGCACGCTCTTACAATTCACTGATTTTAGCCTTCCAAGATCAAATAACCAACGGCGAAAGAGCCCTTCATCAGTCGAGGGCTAAGCACAAAGAATTTGAAATTAAACGCAAACAAGAAGGCGACAAGAAACGCAATCTAGCCATTGTCCTCGGCCTGACATCGATAATCATGGCAGTGCTGGCCATTGTTCTCATGATTACAGTCAAAGCTGCGGCCTTTATCGCTCCGGTTCTTCTAGTGCTGGGAATTCTCGGTATGGCCGGAACAGGCTTTGTGGCAGTACCAGTATTTAAACCAGAAGTGCTTTATGCCAGCGATTTTCAGTCGATAGAAGCAGACAAGTTACGCATCATCAACGACCTGGAAGAGAAGCATAATACTGTCGGTGCTCTTGAGCTAAAACTAGACACCCTGGCCCGCAAAGTTGGATTAGCTGCTAGAGCCGATCTATTAACCAGACTTGATCAATATGCGGTGCAAGCGAGCAAGCTAAAAGAACTAGAACTAATAGAACAATTGCTAGATCAAAAGCAAGCAACTTTAACCAAGTTCAAAGCTGACCTGACTGTCTTTGTCACAAAGGTGGGCAAACCTAACGCTCAACTGACAGCCAATACCGCTAAGCAACTCAGTCAAGGTCTTTCAGCCTACACCGAAGAGGCCAAGAACTTAGAACAGACATTCCAAGACGCTAGTAGTTCTGCTAGAAAACTAAGCCAACTCAAAGACGAACTGGACGACACAGACCAAGCCCTGGGCAACATTCTGAACAAAGTAGGCATGGAACTAGATCTTAGTTCTGCAGACGCCATAGCTCGGGGCCTTGAAAATATCAGTGAGCGCATCAATTCTCACTCGGCCTACACTAAACTGACCGACGAATTGAGCAGTCTTGAGCAGGAAAGTGGCACACCAATAGCTGAACTGCCTACGGTAGTGAAGGGTTTGGAAGACTACCAGACAAGAGTAATTCAGCAGCTCGATGCTCTTCGCAGTCAGTTTCCCGGCATTGAATCAATGCCCCCGGTTAGCGAGGAAGAAGCAGAAGGAGAGGAAGCTCCTCAAGATCTGGCTAAAGTAGAAGGCTTGAAGGAAGAAAGAGAAGAGCTACTGCTGCGAGTAAGAACACTTTCGGGCAATTGCGACGAGCAGTATCTCACTTGCCTGGAAGAACTTGATCTCACCGAATTCAAGCTTCATAGTGCCAAGCGCGCCAAAGTTGCCCTAGAAATTGCTCGCGACACCCTTAAGCGCTTAAGCGGCGAAAATTATATTGACTGGGCCACCAACCTCAATAACATTGGCAAAGAGATGCTAGGCAAGCTCGGCCTCGACTATGAAGAAGTACGCTTCGACCATGAGCTAAGACTGGTGGCTCGGCGCAAGAACCAAGCAGAAGACATTTCTTCTGCCGAGATCATGAATCAACTTTCTATCGGCACAAAAGAGCAGTTGCACTGGCTGGCCCGCATGATCGTTGCTCGCTTTCTCTCCAAACAGAACTCTCTGCCGATCATTATGGATGAGCCGTTTTCAGAAGCAGATGACGACCGCTTCTTGAAGATGATGCGCTTCTTGATCAATGTCATCGCTCGCGAGCACCAAATTATTCTCTTTAGCTGTCACCAACAAAGACACAGCTGGCTGCGCAGCCAACTGGATGACCCGGAAAAAGGACGCTTGCTCTTCTGTCGCCGCTCTAAGTCTTAGAATATCGATAGGCTGGTTTTTTCCACGACAGGTCTTTCCCACAGCGGCTCTTCCCCCAAGCCTAATTCTAAGAAGGTCTGGCTTTAAGAAGTTCTTTTCTTGTCTCAATTTCACTTAAAAAATGAGACAAATTCTGGAATCGCGAGATACTATTCCAGGCACTTTTGTCTAAAAATACGTTTTCCAAGAGTGTCATTTTTTTTGCAAAATTTATGACACTTTTGGCAACGACCTGAAGAGTCTACAGGTGCAAAATCTCTTGCTATAAATTCTTGTTATAGACTCTTGTGCGCCTTTATCTCTTACCGGGCCGGGCCAAAACTCTTGATGCCATGGCGGTTGAGATAGCTCGATACCGATTTGATACGGCCGTCGGCACTATAGGCACTCTTCCTTGTATCTTCCTTGGTGCCCAGTTCTGGCGCGAAGCGGGCACTAGAATCAACTTGGCCGCGAGAATTACGATAATCTTCGTGTTTATCATATTTTTTCTTGCCATAGTCAGAATAAGCCGTCACATCAAACTGCGAATAAGGCAGAAAAGGTCGCTGTGACATGCGTTCGTGCATAATTACATCGGTAGTTTTGAAGGCACCAGGGGGAGCCTTGCCTCCCATTTGCAAAGTTTGAGCCGCTAAAGCGGTATTTAATATGGTGTCAGAGGTATTGAGGCGAGTGCGCGCTTCATACTGCTGATCAAAGCCTTGCATCTGACTTCTGGCAACCATAGCCGGCGAATGTTTAGCTATATGAGCCAACTGCATACGAGAAAATGTCTGGCGTTTCTGTTCAAGGGAGCCTGACGATAACCAGACTTGATTGAGTTGTTGAGCGAAACTAAGCTCTTCAATCAAATCTTGCGAATCCCAATAACCTGGCAAGCAATGCAAAACCGTACCGTCGGCTGCTAAGACAAACATCTGAATATTATGAGGCCCAGCCCCGTTGCTAGTGCGCACGGCATTACCATTGATTTCGTGGCGGCCCGACATACCAGCATAAGGCTGACCAGTAATATCGTAAGTGCCACAGACATAATTGTTTTTGAGATAAGAGAGAACTGATTCATTAGAGAGCGACACGGCCCTCAGGCTATTGCCGGCACTTCACGTGGCCCCGTCGATTTTGCCGAGGATATGCATCCAGAGCAATGGCTTGCCTTTTTGCCTGGCCGAATCTTCAGCATCGCGCAGATTACTAAACCAATAGACTTGCTTCGTAAGGTTGTCGACATTGGTTCTAGCTTCGCGGCCATCGATCACACCAGGTGCAGCATTGGCCATACCAGAAAAGCCAGCGCTGAGGGCTAAGGCCACGGCACAAAAGAGCTTTAGATTGAAAGGTCGCATAAGCATTTACCTGGAAGCTAGAGAAGACAGATAACAAAAGACAGATAACCTACGTCCATCATCTACCTACTGGTGCAATTTGTACAACTACCAGAGATTAATTTCCAAATCCAAGGCAGTACTGAAGCCCAAGCAATATGAGAGCATAAAAGCCGTTTTGAACCGTCACTAAGGGCCAATTTAGCAGCTCCACTTGTTATGATTGTGGCCAATAGTTTGAAAAGCGGAGAAAAGTCGGTGGATAAGCGCCCTCTCACAGAATTAATTAGCAACGACCCAGCCTGGCCCATGGTCAAAGGATGGCTGAGCGAAGCGAAAAATCTGGTAGAAGTTTTACCGGCTACGGCACCACAGAACGCTGAAGCTTTAGTGGCCACCCAAGTAACGACTAGGTCTTCTATGGGTTCCATTATTTACGAGACCGGCGGCATTTTGGTTGACCACGGCTGGATACGCATCCTCGGGTCAGGCAGCAGCAAGCTTCCTCGCACCCTTCCAGGCTGGAACATCACAGCCACTGGCAGCGGCCCGGGCGAAAATGACTTCCTCTTAATTGCCGATGATGTTATTGGCGGCTTTTTTGCTCTCAATGGCGGCGGCCTGCCAGGACAAACTGGCAATGTCTGCTACTTTGCCCCAGATACTTTAGAGTGGGAAGACCTCGACATTCCTTACAGCGGTTTCTTAGAGTTCTGCTTGCACGGCGACCTTGAAACTTATTACAAAGCCTTCCGCTGGACAGGCTGGCAGACCGATGTTGCCGCCCTAAACGGCGACAAGGCTTATTCTGCCTTCCCCTTCTACTTTACCGAAACAGCCGACACCAAGCGCGATCGCAAACCGGTCACCGTTGCTGAACTCTATGAGTTGTTAGTGATTTACTGGCCCAATCAAATTGAAAAACAGCGCCTCAAGCCCGGTCAGCAAATCAAAATTCAAATCAGTGAGTAGCTAATTAGCATGAGCAGCTCCGGCCAAATAACAATTGAAGACTATCGTCCTGAACATTTTCAGGCAATTCAAGGCTTTGTCGAAATTATTCAAGATACAGAGAGCGGCCTTGTGCCCGGTCTTAAAAGTGGTGCTGAAATCAAAGAATGGTATGCTCAATCTTTAGTAGATTCTATAAAGTCGAAGCAGGGTGTCATTCTCGTTGCCCTAGCTGAAGCTGAAGCCATTGGCTTTGTTTGCGCCTGGATAGAAAACGATGACAAGCTGGTATTAGATTCGGTGCGCAAGTGTGCTTACATATCTGATGTTTGCGTCAGCTCCAGTTGGCGCGGACACGGCGTAGCAAGGCAGCTCTTAGATGCGATTGAAAAGGCCATGCAAAAACTTGGCTGCCAGCGCATTCGTCTCTGCGCCAAACGCGGCAATCTGGCTGCCATAAAATGCTATGAAGGTCAGGGCTATCAAACTTACGAGACGGTTTTAGCAAAACGACTTTAGCAAAACGACTTTAGCAAAAAGACTTTAGCACCGAGGCAAATAGCTTAGTGCTTATCAGCCATTTTGCGCTCAAGAATTTGGAAGCCAGTCAGCTCTACTAGTGCGTCCATAATCTCCCAGGTTTTTGCTTCCAGATCATCGCCTGGTTCAATTACTTTGCCGATATTGACTCGGGCTGGGCCAAAGCGTTTATCAGTGCCGATGATGCCGATAGGCAAAATCTTGCTATTCGTCACCTTGGCAAAATAAGCAGCGCCAACGTGTGGTCTACCAATTGAGTTAGGAGTTTTACAACGGGTTCCTTCAATGAACATACCAAGGGACCAGCCAGTTTTCATAATTTGGCGGATGAATTTGACTGTCGATAGTTGTGGCTTCTCACGGTTAATCGGCAAAGCACCGAGCCAATCGAGCAGACGACCCATATATTTATTGTTCCAAAGCTCACTCTTAGCCATGTAGATCATTGGCCTCTGAGTAACATAAGCGAACAAGGGCGGGTCGAGAGTGGAGATATGATTGGCAACAACAATCAGAGAACCCTCTTTGGGAATATTCTCTCTTCCGTAGACCTTTAACCGGGTCATGATGAAGTGATAGGGCTGCACAAACTGATTGCCGACCATCATCTGCACAGCTACACGCTTAGCGTCAAAACGTGCGGCATCCAGTGGCGCTGCAATGATTTTGGTACTACTCGATTTCTCTCCGGTAGATTTCTCTCCGGTAGATTTCTCTTCGGCAGACTTTTTTTCGGCAGATTGATCTGCTTCAGTTTTAACGTCGGACATCAAACAATTCCTATTGCCAGCTAGTTTCTATTGAGTGCGAGCCATTGGGCGAGGCAGTGTCAAACGCACCACAGAGTTGTCTATTTGTTGGCTGACAAAGAGGTTGCCCTCTTTATCGAGAGTGAGGTAATAAGGCTGCTTGAAGCCGGTCCCGATGATAGTGGATACACCAGCAGGACTAATTCTAGCCACCGTACCGCCATCATAGTTAGCGACATAGATATTGCCACTTTCATCGGCAGCAAGACCAATTGGCCCTTTTAAGTTAGAGCCTGAGCTAAATTGCATGCGGGTGCCATCAGCCGAAATACGGTCAACAGTATTGCTCGTAAAGTTAGCAACATAGAGGTTACCGAGGCGATCGAAGGTCAATCCGCTTGGAGCGGAAAATCCGGTAGCGATGACACGAGCCGAAGAGTTAGCCAATACAGCGGTGGGCACGCCGGCCCGGGCTGCAGCAACAGGAGCGCTGGCAATTGCCACCGGTCTGACGGCTTGAGTCTGCTGTACTTGTTGAACCGGCTGAATCTGCTGTACTTGCTGTACTTGTTGCTGAGGCTGAACTACATGGCTGAGAGTGTTGCCCGACGGATTATTTGAGATTGTGCTGTAATCGCGCGGAGCGGGCTGGCCGTCAGTGGCCACCGGGTTCAAATTCATGGCCTGGTTAGTTGAATTATTGAAAACATTGGCAGCCGGTTGAGCAGCACTAGCATTGGGGTTATAGCTAGGTGAAGCCACGGTAGCTCCAGCGAGCTGGGCTTCACAAGTCTGAATGCGTTTTTGCGCGTCAGCAAAGTGGGGAGAACTTGGAGCAATAGCCTGGAGATGACTTTTAGCTTCTGCCGCACGGCCCATGTCCATCAAGGCAATACCTAGCTGGAAGTGAGCGTCTGGGTCGGCTGATTTAACCCTGAGCACTTCCTGAAAGCGTGGAATGGCTTCCTTCAAACGGCGCTGGCTCTGGTAGAGAACGCCCAGGTTGTATTGAGCATCGGCCAGATTGGGGTCCATATCAGTGGCGCGGCGGAAGAAGATGATGGCCGACTCTAAGCTGCCCTGTTTGTAGGCAGCCAGACCGAGGTTGTACATACCGACAGCCTGCTGAGCTGTGCCGGCCCCGCCCTGAGGAGCTTGGGCTGATGCTAGAGGGGCAAAGTTTATAGAAATAACGCCTACGGTCAAGGCACAGGTGGCCGATAGAACCGAGCTTAGGGCTGAGCGAGACAATCCAGCGAAAAGCTTCCCTTTATGGCCCATAGGCCCCAGCGCAAATTGCATTTGTTCTAAAACTCCGAAATAAACTCTATACACACGAAAACTGCGTAAAAAAATGGCCACCGGGTATATCTAATTGATGGTCTCAGATACTGAGGGTAAAAACCGCTACAAGTGACGATTTTATCAAGGATCAGAGCAAATTAGGGAATCTTGAAAGTATGCGAACCGTCGGACACATCATCACTTCAGCAGGCGTAAGCTGCGCCAGTTACTATGTTTACAGGTCTCGCAAGGCCGCATTGGCAAGCTTTCTGGTAGGTTTTCTAATCGACCTTGACCATATTTTTGACTATGTTCGGGCTCATGGCTGGAAATTTGACTGGCATATGTTCAAAGAAGCCTCCCACGAGAACTACAGTGGCAAGCTCTATTTGCCTCTGCATTCCTATGAGCTACTGGCCCTTTTCTTCCTTTTGTTCAAAGGTAAGAGCCGCCAGCCTTACCGCGTAGGCATAACCGTTTCCATCTTGACCCACCTGCTTTTAGACCAGCGCTGTAACCCTTCAAGAAAAGTCGGCACCTATTTCTTGGCCAGCCGCATTCGCAAGCGCTTTAACGCCAATCAAATTCTGCACCCTGACTATCGCACGGCTTCTCATAATCATGCTCACAAGCAGGGTCACGCTCATAAGCATCTCAATAAACGCCCCAAGTCTTAGGCCAAGAAACAAGTCTGCCCGCTATTCCGAACGCTGGCGAGAGAACTAGATTAAAGCAAACAAAAAAGGCCTCCGGTAAGGAGGCCCTTTTTGCAAAATAGTTGCATATACAACTATTTTGTTTTATGCACATGTTTCAAGCTGGCTTTTTTAAGCCGGCTCTAGTTAAGCAGGAACGTTGAAGCTACCTTCACCGATTGGTGGATAGATATCTTCTTCTTCTTCTTCTTCCTCAACCGGCATTGCATGGCCTTGGAAGCCAGTACCTGCTGGGATGAGTCGGCCGATGATGACGTTCTCTTTCAGACCACGCAACCAGTCTTTCTTACCTTCTACAGCAGCTTCAGTCAGAATTCTTGTGGTTTCCTGGAATGATGCAGCAGAGATGAATGATTCTGTATTGAGTGAAGCCTTGGTGATACCGAGCAATACATCAGTGTATGTAGCGCCTTCTAGACCTTGTTGAGCCGATTTCTCGTTCTCTTGGTCAATGTGATAACGCTCCATTAACTCGCCTGGAAGCATGATGGTGTCTTTTGGATCATCAACACGAACCTTACGGGTCATTTGTCTGACGATAACTTCGATGTGCTTATCGGCGATTTCTACACCCTGTGAACGGTACACAGACTGTACTTCATCTACTAGATATTTCTGAGCAGCTTCGATGCCTCTCAAGCGCACGATGTCGTGTGGGTTAGGAGGACCGTCTGTCAAAGGCATACCGAGAGTTACGGTGTCGCCGTCTTCGAGAATGATGTTGAGACCTTGAGGAATTGGAATTTCTTCTTCGGTACCATCACCAAACACGATGTAGAGTCTGGTTGTATCGTCTTCAGTCACCATTCTGGCTTTGCCTTCGCGCTCAGCAAGGATGGCAGCTTCTTTCGGCTTTCTAGCTTCCAGAACTTCTTCTACACGAGGAAGACCCTGAACGATGTCTCCAGTTTTCTGACGTTCGAAGATCAAGGTGGCAAGCAAGTCGCCCCGTTGAACCAGGTTACCGTCTTCGCACTGCAACTGAGTATTGACTGAGATCAGGTATGGACGACCTTTTCTTAGCACCACTTCCGCACCATCAACTGAAACAATTTGTCCAGAGATAGAAGCGCTAGAGGCCTTAGATAGTGGGTCACCAAAGCGAATCAAATCGCCTTCTTTCAAGTTACAAGTGCCTTTGATTTTCTGGTGCACTTGTTGCTCTTCAGTCACCAACAAGATTCTTCTTTCGTCGGTCTTGGAGAGTTGAACTCGAGCATCAGTTCTTGTGAGAACTTGAGTAGTGGCAACAGCAGCCTTGGCGTCAATAATCTGACCGTGTTCAACAGACAAGAGAGTGACGTTGAGATCTTGCTCACGGCGCAAGAGAATATTCTCTTGAACAACGATATTGAGATCTTCACCCATTTCTACAATGCCCTTGAGGGTTTGTAGGTGGCCTTGCATTTGTAGAACCAGTGAGGTTCTAGTCAACTGAGCGCCTTGGATGTGTCTTACTTTCTCTCTGTCGCGGAAGAGCAACTGAGTGACTGAACGGAGAGAGATTTTCTCGTCGGTCGCTTTGTGCTTGAACTTAGTTTCTCTAGGTTCAATCCAATACTCTTCGACTGGACGAACAATGACGTAGCAGGAACCATCTTCTTTTTCGAAGAGGTTAACTAGCTTGCGCTCTTTGTAGGTATAGCCTTCAACAATTTCCGTACCAGGCTCAACGATTTGGCCTTCAGGCACTTTCACTTCTGATGGATCACCGATTGGAACCAAGTCGCCTGGTCTGACGATTACTTCGTGGATGATGTCGTTATCAGCGATGATCTCGACGATACCTTCCATGTGAGCAAAGACGTCTTTTACAACTTCTTGACCGGCTGTAACTGTTTCACCAGTTTCAGACATTTTCAGCGAACTATCTTTGGAGATGAAGTGAACTTCTTCAGGAACGAAGAGCACTTTACCGGCCTTGGTGACAACGCGGCGGTCATCGATTTCTACGCCATCGTAGATAATCTCGCCACCACAGCTGACTACGTTCAAGCCATCATCAACTAATTCAGCAATAATCTTGCCGTTCTCAACAACTTCTTCGTTCACTACTTTGATAGCGAATGATTCTTTTTGTTTTTGAACGCGCCAGATATGACCTTTTTGACCAGGCTCAAGCTTGGCATTGTTAGCACCGACTGAAGCAATGATGACATTCATCTCTTTGCCCTTGGTCAGTCTAACTTGCGATTTAGTCTTACTGACTTTGACAGTTTCAGTTTCGATTTCTGGTCCGAATCTAACTTCACCACCATGTTCGGAAGTGATTTGAATTTCGGCCAATACATCGAGAGCGTTAACGTCTTGACCATCCTTGACCACTACATGAGCGCCTGATGGCAAGTTGTATACGTCACCTTCCAATACCCAAATGATACCGGCGCGGTTAGCTGTTCTAGAGATGTTGCCTTGGCGGTCTCTCTTTTCATCAGCTTGGAAGTTCTGGAACATGATACGGCCAGAGATATCAGCGGTGATATCTTTGCTAGCGCGCTCAGTCAAGTTCTTCTTCGAACCTGGTGGATCGTATTCAGCAATAATTTGTCCGGCCACAACTTCCGAGCCTGAAGGCAAGAAGAGTAGAGTTCCGACTGGAACTGGGAAAGAATGCTCTTTCTCGCCAACCACAACTTTCATCACGCCATCACGGGTAGTTTGTTCCATAACGTCACCGTAAGCGGTACGCATAGAACGGCTCTGGATCTTGAAGACCACAGTACCCTTAGCTGGAGCTTTGACTTGGTTACGTGACTTACCACCAGAAACAGCACCACCAGTGTGGAACGTTCTCATGGTTAGCTGTGTACCAGGTTCACCGATTGACTGAGCAGCAATAATACCGATTGCTTCACCCTGGTCAACAGGACGGTGGCTAGTGAGAGCCCAACCGTAGCACTTCTGGCAAACGCCATATTGGCTTTCGCAAGTAAGTGGGCTGCGCACCATCACAACTTTGTTTGGCTTCTTCAGAGTCTTATCTAAGAGAGCGGCAACCTTACGGCTGATCAGTTCGCCAGCGCGAACTAAGACTTCACCGGTTTCAGGGTCGACAACATCAATAGAAGCAGAGCGGCCGAAGATTCTCTCTTGCAGGGTGACAAGGTCTTTGTCGCCTTCTGCAATTGGTTGCATGAAGATGCCGCGAACAGTTCCGCAATCTGGCTCACGCACGATTACGTCTTGGGCAACGTCAACTAGTCGTCTGGTCAAGTAACCAGAGTCGGCTGTTTTCAGAGCGGTATCTACCAAGCCCTTTCTGGCGCCGTAGGAGGAGATGATGTACTCAGTTACGTTCAAGCCTTCACGGAAGTTGGACTTAATTGGCAAGTCGATAATCTGACCTTGAGAGTCAGCCATCAGGCCCCGCATACCAACTAGCTGACGAACCTGGGAGATGTTACCTCTAGCTCCAGAGAAAGCCATCATGTAGACAGGGTTCAAGCGATCGAAGTTGTCTACAACTTCTTTGGTGAGCTGGTCGGTGGTAGCTGACCAGGTATCGATTACTTTGTTGTAGCGTTCAACTTCAGTAATATCGCCGCGCTCATAGCGACGTTGTGCTTCTTCGATTTCTTTTTCTGCAGCGGAAATCAAGCCTTTCTTGGCTTCCGGTACATCTAAGTCGTCGATTGAAACAGTTACGCCGGCTTTGGTGGCGAACTTAAAACCGAGGTTTTTTAGTGAGTTGGCTAGTTCAGCTGTTCTGGCTGTACCGAATCTCTCATACACATCTGAAAGAAGATTACCGAGCTTCTTCTTATCAACAGTTGTGTTGATGAATTCCATTGATTCTTTCTTCTTATCGCCTGTGACCATTGGACCCTCTTTAGGTAAAGTCTTTAGATAAAGGTTGATGCTTGCTCTAAAACTTGACAGCTCTAGTTAACTACTGTGATTGCTTCGCGTACAACTTCGTTGAAGATGACACGACCAGGAGTTGTCTCAACCATTTTGCCGTCAACATCGCGTACTTTGATTTTGGCGTGCAGATCAAGAATTCCGGCTTCATAGGCTGATCTTGCATCAGCTAAGGAAACGAATCTCATGCCTGCGCCACGGCACACTTTAGGATCATCATTGCCTGGCTTTTCAATGGTCAGGTAATAAATACCAAGCACCATGTCTTGAGTAGGTGTGATGGTTGGTCGGCCAGTAGCTGGAAGTAGAGTGTTGTTTGAAGCAAGCATTAGCATGTGGGCTTCAGCTTGAGCTTCAACCGACAACGGAACGTGCACGGCCATTTGGTCACCGTCGAAGTCGGCGTTGAAGGCCGAACATACAAGCGGGTGCAACTGGATAGCGCGACCTTCAACCAATACTGGTTCAAAAGCCTGAATACCGAGTCTGTGCAGTGTGGGAGCGCGGTTCAAGAGTACTGGGTGGCCTTGAATTACTTCTTCAAGAATTTCCCAGACAATTGCTGAGCCCTTTTCAATTTGTTTCTTGGCTGACTTGATGTTCTGAACAATCTGTCTTTCGATCAACTTATTGATCACGAATGGCTTGAAGAGTTCCAAGGCCATTTCTCTAGGCAAGCCGCACTGGTGCAACTTAAGCGTAGGACCAACCACGATTACAGAACGTCCTGAATAGTCAACCCGTTTTCCGAGCAAGTTCTGACGGAAACGACCTTGCTTACCTTCAATAATGTTAGATAGTGACTTCAGTGGACGGTTGTTAGGACCAACCACCACGCGACCACGTCTACCGTTATCGATCAAAGCATCAACGGCTTCCTGCAACATACGCTTTTCGTTGCGCACGATGATTTCAGGAGCGCCCATTTCGAGCAACCGAGCGAGACGGTTATTGCGGTTAATAACCCGTCTATATAGATCGTTCAAGTCAGAGGTAGCGAAGCGGCCACCATCGAGTTGCACCATTGGGCGCAAATCTGGTGGGGTAACTGGTAGATTGTCGAGCACAACCCAGGTTGGGTCAGTGTGGGAATTTACCAGGGCTTCTACCAAGCGCAAGCGCTTGATGATTTTTGCTCTCTTCTGTTGGGAGCCACCGGCGCCAGCCAGTTCTTCACGAAGTTGCTTAGATAGTTCTTTCAAACCAGGAAGTTCGAGCAAACGACCGCGATCGTCTTTGTTATCTGGGCGCTCATACTGTGGTCTGGCGATATCGAACAAAAGCTGTTTGACAGCTTCAGCACCGATACCGACGTCGAACTGCATGTTGGGGTCTTCTAAAAGCTTCTCGTACTCATCTTCAGCAAGAAGTTGATTCTTGTGCAAATCAGGAGAGTTGCCTTGGTTGGTTACGGCATAAGCATTGAAGTAAACAACTTGTTCTAGATCGCGCAAAGGCAAGTCGAGAAGCAGGCCGATATAACTTGGAATACCTTTGAGGAACCAAATGTGAGTCACAGGAGAAGCCAGTTTGATGTGGCCCATACGGTGACGACGAACTTTAGAATCGGTCACTTCAACGCCGCAACGTTCGCAAGTGATGCCCCGGTGTCTTACCCGTTTGTACTTACCGCAGTAGCATTCCCAGTCTTTTGATGGTCCAAAAATGCGTTCGCAGAACAAGCCGTCTTTCTCTGGTTTGAGAGTACGGTAGTTAATGGTCTCCGGCTTGGTTACTTCGCCGTGTGACCAGCTAAGGATACGCTCAGGTGAGGCGATCCCAATTTTGATGTAGTCAAAGCGGTCAATACTCGTAGTCATTTTAGATGACAGTCCTCTCTTTGAATTAGTTAGGCTTGATTAGGCTTCGTCAGAGTCGTCGATCAGATCTTCAGGTTCAGCATCTACTGAAAAATCTGGTGCTTCGATGGCTCCGATCAGGGCCTCAACTATTGGAATGCTAGGAGTGAGTACGTCAACGACACCTTCATAAGAGTCGCCAACCACATCAGGATCTCCATCTTCCACTAGCTCGTCAGAATCTGCAGTTGCCACAGCCGAAGCTGGGATAGCAGTCTGGCGTGAAAGCTCAGCAAGTTCTGACTCGAGGCCAATCTCGCCAAACGGACTGAGTCTTCTCAGACCACGTGGACGTACTTCCTCAACTTCAGTCATCAAGTCAACTTCAACTTCTTGGCCTTCGCGAGTGCGCTTGGCCACAGAAACGTCGAGACCGATAGATTGAAGTTCGCGCACGAGCACTTTGAACGACTCAGGAATACCAGGACGTCTGAGGTTTTCACCCTTAACGATTGATTCGTAAGCCTTAGAGCGACCGTTTACGTCATCTGACTTAATGGTGAGCATCTCTTGTAGTGAGTAGCCGGCGCCGAAAGCTTCAAGAGCCCAGCATTCCATTTCTCCGAGACGCTGACCACCGAACTGCGCTTTACCACCCAGCGGCTGCTGAGTAACCAAGCTGTAAGGGCCAGTTGAACGAGCGTGAATCTTGTCGTCTACAAGGTGAACAAGTTTCATCATGTAGATTTTGCCGACAGAAACAGGATTTTCGAAAGCATCACCAGAGCGACCGTCATAGAGAGTGACTTTACCGTCATCTCCAATCCAATCAAAACCAGTCATGGCCTTGCCTTTAACTACTTCACGGTGAACAGTCATCGATGAAGCTTCTTTTTCATACATTTCATCGAATGGTGGCACTTCGTAGCGCTGGTTGGTGAGCATTGCTGCCAAGCCAAGCAGAGTTTCGAATGTTTGACCAACGTTCATACGAGAAGGTACGCCCAGCGGATTCAATACGATGTCTACTGGTGTGCCGTCTGGCAAGAAAGGCATGTCTTCGGTTGGCAGAATCTTAGCGACGATACCTTTGTTACCGTGACGTCCGGCTACTTTGTCGCCCACAGAAACCTTACGTTTCTGAGCGATGTAGACGCGCACCACTTTGTTGGCAACAGGAGGAAGTTCATCGCCTTTTTCGCGGTCGAAGACTTTAACGTCTACAACCCGGCCGCCTTCGCCGTGTGGAACTCTAAGGGAGTTATCACGAACGTCGCGTGCTTTTTCGCCGAAGATGGCGCGTAGCAGTTTCTCTTCTGGTGGGTGTTCGGATTCACCTTTAGGGGTGATCTTGCCGACCAGAATGTCATCTGGATAGACTCTTGAACCGATGCGGACGATGCCATTTTCATCAAGGTGACGAAGAGATTCTTCAGAGACGTTTGGAACTTCTCTGGTGATTTCTTCAGGACCAAGCTTGGTGGAACGAGCGTCGATCTCGAGTTTTTCAATGTGGATAGAAGTCAAAACGTCTTCAAACACAAGGCGCTGGCTGATCAAGATGGCATCTTCAAAGTTGTAGCCTTCCCATGGCATGAAGGCCACGAGCAAGTTACGACCTACGGAAAGCTCACCAGAATTGGTAGCAGCACCGTCGGCGATGACATCACCAGGCTTACAGTGGTCGCCCACACGCAAGATTGGTTTTTGGTTCAAGCAGGTATCTTGGTTTGAACGTTGGAACTTAGATAGTCTGTATTTGACCAGACGCTTATCTTTAGTGCGAACGTGTATAGATGTAGCGGAAACATATTCAGCCACGCCTTCTACATCGGCCACAATCACCATGCCTGAATCTCGAGCTGATTGACGCTCGATACCAGTTGTAACTAGTGGACGCTCAGTACGTACCAGAGGTACAGACTGACGTTGCATGTTTGAACCCATCAAGGCGCGGTTAGCGTCATCGTGCTCAAGGAATGGAATTAAGGCCGTTCCCACTGACACAATTTGAATGGGGCTAACGCCGACATAGTCAACTTGCTCTGGTCCAGTCTCAATGAACTCTGCGCGGTAACGCACAGGAACTAGAGGGTGAACGAAAGTACCGTCATCGTTAACAGGCGCGTCACCTGGAGCCACTCTGAAGTTATCTTCTTCGTCAGCTGTCAGGTAGTGAATCTGGTCGGTAACGAGACCGCCTTCAACACGGCGATAAGGAGTTTCGATGAAACCATAAGCGTTAACACGGGCATGAGTTGCTAGGGAGCCAATCAGACCAGCGTTAGGACCTTCAGGAGTTTCTACAGGACAGATACGTCCGTAGTGACTGGGGTGAATGTCTCGAACGGCAAAACCGGCTCTTTCTCTCGACAAACCACCAGGTCCTAGGGCTGAAAGTCTGCGCTTGTGCGTCAATTCAGCAAGAGGATTGGTTTGGTCCATGAACTGAGACAACTGCGAAGATCCGAAGAATTCGCGGATGGCTGCCACCAATGGCTTGGTGTTGAGCAAGTTAGCTGGGGTGAGGGTATCGGCGTCTTGCAAAGTCATGCGCTCGCGCACAATTCGCTCAAGACGAGTAAGACCAATTCTGAATTGGTTCTGGAGCAATTCGCCAACTGATCTAATACGACGGTTGCCGAGGTGGTCGATATCATCCACGTGACCTT
>Ga0075444_10000917_pt1 | contig 17887 bp, 18 predicted proteins | sample CoawatmetaG01DNA_FD_76836 | JGI IMG/M metagenome (GOLD analysis project Ga0075444, IMG submission 76836) | Marine microbial communities from the West Antarctic Peninsula - Coastal water metaG017-DNA | ecosystem: Environmental > Aquatic > Marine > Coastal | place: Atlantic Ocean: West Antarctic... | reverse complement strand
CGATGCCAACCTCAACACCGTGTTGTCTGCTGAAAAATATTAAAGCCACTATAGGTATAAGGGTCTCTGGCAGGGCCGTACCCACCGCGGCCAGAACACTGCCAACGACGCCCTCACTGAGCTTTAGACGCTGCCCCAGCCATTCAATACCATTTGTAAAGAGCTCGGCACTGGCGACAATGAAGACCAAAGTCAAAACTAAACTAACTATCTCTATGACGAACCCAAAGTTCACAGTTCACACCTATCGCTCTTTCTGCGAGAATACCAGAAGATTGATTACGTTGCCTAACATAGAAACTTGCGCTGCAAACTAATATAGTAAGTAGATGATTACTGTCAAAGATGTCGAACATGTTGCGAAATTGGCCAGGCTTAGCCTGACCGATGACGAATGCCAGCGCTTCACCGAGCAGCTGGACCGCATTATTGGCTACTTTGACGAGCTCAATCAGGTCGACACCACCGGGGTCGAACCGATGTCACATCCCATCCCTGTCTTCAATGTAATGAGGGAAGATGTTGTCATAAGCTCTCTCGGCAGAGAAGTGCTCATGGAAAACGCGCCTCTTAAAGAGGGCGCTTTCTTCAAAGTTCCCAGGATTGGGGAATAGCTAGCAATGAAAAACAAAGCACGCAGATTGGAGGAGGGGCCGAGAGACGGTTTAACTCCCCCTCCTAAACCTATGGCAAACAGCCATTTGGCAAAAAGAAATACATTTAGATTAGAAAGCAAGGAGGCTATATGAACACCCGATTCGTGTTTGTCACTGGTGGGGTGGTTTCTTCCCTAGGGAAAGGCATCGTAGCCGCTTCATTAGGTCGCCTACTGCGCGCACGCCAGCTTTCTACCAGCATCGTCAAGCTTGACCCGTATCTCAACGTAGACCCGGGCACCATGAGCCCATACCAGCACGGCGAGGTTTTCGTCACCGAAGATGGAGCGGAAACTGACCTCGATCTTGGTCACTACGAGCGCTTTATCAATATAAATTTGAGCCGGATGAACAATATTACGGCTGGAGCGATTTACAAGAATGTACTAGAGAAAGAACGCCGGGGCGATTACCTGGGCGGCACAGTGCAGATGATTCCCCATGTAACGAACGAAATCAAAACATTTTTACGCAAAGGCGCCACTGAATCGAAAGCCCATGTGGTGATAGTGGAAGTCGGCGGTACAGTTGGTGACATTGAGAGCCTAATTTTCTTAGAAGCAATTAGACAGATGCGCAAAGACATTGGCCGCGACAATGTCTGCTACATCCACGTCACCATTATTCCAAACCTGCGCACTACCAACGAACTAAAAACGAAACCAACACAACACAGTGTAGACACATTGAGAAGCCGCGGTATTCAACCCGATATTTTGGTCTGTCGTACGGAGAAAAATCTTCCCTCTTCTGTACGGGAGAAACTGTCTCTGTTCACAGACGTTGATGCCGACTGCGTAATTCAATGCCAAGACGTTCAACATCTTTATGAAGTACCACTGTTCATGGAACAGGAAGGTCTGGCTGGTCGAGTACTCGAGCGCCTGCACCTACCCAATACCGAGCCTGACTTACATGCATGGAAAGAGCTAGTTGAGCGCGTTAAGCGACCTTCGAGACAAGTCACTGTCGCCATAGTCGGCAAATACGTTATGCTCTCGGATGCTTATATTTCTGTGGTTGAATCACTAAAACATGCAGGCGCTCGCCATAGCTGTCAGGTCAATATCAAATGGGTGCTCTCAGAAGACGTGGAGAAGCATGGCGCCAAAGAATATCTCACTGATGTCGACGGCATTCTTGTTCCTGGCGGCTTCGGCGATCGAGGCATTGAAGGCAAAATCATGGCTGCCGAATTTGCTCGCACACAAAAGATTCCATACTTAGGTCTCTGCCTTGGTATGCAAATTGCTGTGATCGAATTTGCTCGCAACGTGGCCAATATGGCCAAAGCTCACTCAACTGAGTTTGACGCCAAATCACCTTTCCCTGTAATTGACCTTATGCCTGACCAGCACAACGTCACTCACAAAGGCGGCACAATGCGCCTCGGCCGCTATCCCTGCGTCCTGACAGAAGGCAGTTTGGCGGCAAAAGTATACGGCAGCACTGAAATTTCTGAGCGCCACAGACACCGCTATGAAGTAAATAATGATCTCCGAGAGGCTCTAAGCAAGCATGGTTTGCTCTTCTCCGGCCTTTCGCCCGATCAAAGACTGGTAGAAATGATTGAACTTCCAGATCATCCCTTCTTTGTTGCTTGTCAATTCCATCCAGAACTGAAGAGCCGTCCAGATAATGCTCATCCACTCTTCGTTGGTTTTGTCGAAGCGATGATCACCGAATCTGAGCGTCGCGCCATAGCCACCGGAAAAGAAAATCCCAAGCCAGAAATTGCCTCCAATAGCGGCGCAATCTCGGGCAAGAGCAGCGCAAAGAACAGTCCTAAAACATCTATAGCGAAAGCATCCAACAACTAAAATTGGGTTTAGAGCGAACCTTCAATTTTTTGTGGCAGTTTTTTCGTCTACATTAGAAGTGGCGTCTTCTTTGACGATCTCTTTTACGATGTTCTCATGCGATGAAAATCGATCTGAACGGAAGAGTAAAATCAGCATTAGTGTTGAAGTGAGCGCCATCAGGGCCAAGGCAAAAAAGTAGCCATAGCTCCAGCTCAATTCAGGCATGTTATAGGGAGAATCAGTATGAAAATTCATACCGTAGATTCCGGCTATTAATGTTGGCGGTGCACAGATTGTAGTTACCACAGTAAGTGTTTTCATCACCTCATTGAGGCGATTAGAAATACTAGATAGATAAACGTCCATCAGATCAGAGCAAAGTTCGCGATAAGTCTCAATTAGGTCAGTAATCTGAATAACATGGTCATAACAATCGCGCAGGTGTAGAAGAGTTTCAGCGGTGAAATTGGCTGGACTTGTGCGCAAAATAGAACCAAGAGCCTCGCGCAGAGGGAAGAGTGCGCGACGCAATCCTAACAACTCACGTTTGGCGATATGAACTTGCGAGACTATGCGCTTGCTCGGATCCTCAAGAATACGATCCTCAATCACTTCCAAGCGTTCACCAAAGACTTCCAGAACCGGGTAGTAAGCATCGATGATACTGTCAATGATGGCATAAGTTAGATAGTCGCTACCGCGACTGCGCAAAAGCCCACGTGCTTTGCGTAAGCGATCAAGCACTGGTTTAGTGGCATCAACTGGCCCTTCCTGGAAGGTCACCACAAAGTTGCTACCGACATACATACTAATTTGCTCGGTTGCCACTATCTCCTGCGAAGCCAGATGATTAGGAGCGCTAGCTTTGCCCTCGATCATATGAGCGACCAAGAAAAAATTCTCATCGTATTGCTCAAACTTAGCCCTTTGATGCAAGTGAATAATATCTTCCATGGCTAAAGGGTGGATATTGAAAATTTCACCCAGTCGCTTGATAATTTCGGGACTACCTAGGCCTTCGACATTCACCCAGAGCACTGGCCATTTACCAAGATTTGCTTCAATGGCAGCCAAATCAGTGACAGCCTCTTCCTGAAGCTTGTCGCCGTCATAGGCAACATAACTAACTTGAGACTGTGGCGCCTCCGGATCAAAAATTACATTTTCAGGACCAGAACCCACAAAAGCAGCATGCAAAGTACGTCGGCGGCGTTTTTTCGAAGCATTGCGCTTACTCATGGTTACGCATCACTTTCGGGTGTTGGCACTTTTCCACTACTTTGACCACCCTTGGTCGAGCGATGATCTAACGACTTCCATGTCTCAATTGCCCAGAGCTGCTCTGCTTCAGTTTCAAAGCAAATTGTGATTTGAGCAAAAGTTCCATGGGCCGCCGACACTCCACGAAGCATCCAGAAAGCACTCTCTTCTTCTGCAACTCTCTCGAAAAATGCTCTGCCATGAACCGGTCCATGTTCATACTTGAGTGGATCATCAATCACTTTGATCTTCTGCAAAATATCCAGCGCATCTAAGCTATTACCGCTACTATCGCTGGCTGACATGCAGGTGACACGTACGTTTCTTGTTTCATCAAAGGCCAGAAAAGTTTGACCTTCCTCAAGCTCTTCGACAAAATTACCAGGAACAGCAACAGACCAGCCGCCACCAAGATTCTTGCGCACACCCTGCCGACGATAGCCTACAAGTCTGGCAGCCATAGCCTTTTGAGCCATGGTTTCAATTTGATCCTCTAACTCGTAGTCACAGCCAAGAAACTCAATTACTTGAGCCCATTCTTTCCAGGGATACTTCAAATCAGGATCGAGGCTATAGGCGCTATCAAGGTGTTCCATAATGCGCTCCAGAAGCTCAGCTTCCTTCTCCGTTAGAGGCTCGCGCCAACGCACGGTGTTCCACATATAGCAGAGCGCACGGCCAAGATGATACTCAGCCCCGTGGCCATCTTCCCACCATGGAAAGATATCCCGGCCACTCATAGGTTCAGCAGAAACAGACTCAAGCCAATCCATTGAACGGGGCCCTAGCTGCGTCAAAATTGGCTCTGGCACATCAAACTGGTGACCATCAAAGGGCATGGCCAGGTGAAACTTGGCACCATCTTTAGACAGCTCTTTCACTCTTTTTGTGAGAGCGCCAATCCAAGATTCAAACTCGCTATATAGCCTAACTTTATCTCCGGTTTCAAAATAGCCAGTCTCGTCGAAATATTCTATTTCGTCGTCAGCCACCCATTCGATACCGTGTACCTGTGAGAGTTTGCGTACCAGGTCACAAACAAAAATGTGATAGCCCGGTCCGGCTGAAGAAGTGGCCGCCGCCACTAACAGAGACCCATCTTCACAGGGCGAGAGCATTATCGGCTCAGCACCGGGATGGAGCAATACCATTAAACATGGATTGCCTTCATCGTCTTCGGTCCACTGACTCCACTCTAATTCATCAAAAGCGACATTAGTAAGCCATGTCTCAAGCTCTTCTAGCTTCTTGCGATCAAAAGCTGGCGCTTCAACAGGGTGTCGCCCTGGCGCATACTGACCTTTTAAGTACAAACCGAGACTCATGGCTTCCTCCGCAACAATCTGATTCTACACCGCGACCAAGGCTTACTCAAATCGTTGCCAAGCGGAAAATTCAGAAGAACCGGGAAAATCAGTTTAGCTAGCAAAGGTACTACTGAGTCTCACAAATCATCCAGACCTTATCAAAACGACGGGCAATAAGGTCTTGCTCGCGGATGGCGAAATAGAGCCTGCCGTTGTCTACCCACATCATTTGTGTCAGAGCATCACTATCTAACTGTAATAAAAGTTGCCACTGCTCCGAAGCAAGAGCCAATTTCTCACCCTCAGTGCTGCAAAAATCAAAATCATCACCAAGGTCTAGATCGCGACTGGCTATCTCACAATCAAGACGAAAATCACCAGCAATATCTTGAGCATAACCGAACATTCGGTGCACAACCGAACTACCGTATATCTCTTCAGCGGCCTGCAAGTAGCCCTCGTAGGCGCCATAGCCTCCTTCGCTAACAGCAGCCATTTCAACTGTGACGGCGTTATAAGAAAGCTCTTCTTTAAATGACACCGCACACGGTGCAAAAATCGAGTTAGGCGGTAAATCAGAGGGAAAATCAGTGTGCTTAAGCACTGCCACATCTTCAAAATATTCCACGCGCCAACCGAAGTGATCATCAGAGCGATTACCCCAAGGACCATCGAAGGCATCGTAGAAGAACGATAGTAGGCCCCGCTCTGGCAAGTTAGCATAAGCTTTAAAATTGCTAGCAGTTAAATCAATCTGGCCAAGGAAGGCCAGGGGAATCTTGGCCCTCGAGCGGGGCCACTGATAACCAAAGGGCAAAAGTGGCCGACCGCCTAGGCGAGAAAGACTTTTCTCCGCTTTGTCCGCCCTTAAGGTAAGACGCAGAGACGGGAGCGCCTGGTCGAAGAGCCCCTTAAACTCTGCCAAATCGTGTTTTTCTAGAATCTCTTCGATCGTCGCACTAGCCACTCTGTTGTTGCCTCCAGTTTGATTTATCAATCTTGCGATAATCACTAGAATCCTTAATGCTCTCAAGATAGGCTGCCAGATCGAGCAATTCTCGATCTGCCAAATCACCTAAAAATTGGCGTACACAAATAGCATTGGCATGCTGATATGACACTTTGCGCAATTCATCATCGACCATCAAAACTTGGCCAAGATCAACACCTTTTGCTTGTACTTTGCGTAGGTCTTTAATGTAATACTCATTGCTCTTATGAAAGTCATAGCGCACCGTACAATGGCTTCTATCCCAAACGAAGAGGGGGTCAGGCAGGCCTTTCCAAACAGCTCTGACAATAGGAGCGATGTAAGCTATTGTGGCAGACGACCAAATTGCCAGGGTATAGTTTTCATTGCACTGAGCAAGAAAGTCACGAACATGAGGTCTGAAATAAACGAAATAGTGAGCCAGCTCCATCTCAGGTGCTCGGTCAAGCGCTTTAGTGGCGCCTCGAATCAAAGTTTCATCAAGATCAAGAATCAACAGCGGTCGATTTAACGCCTTACTCATGGCCTTCACCAGAATTCATACTATGGCGCCCCGGTCTCAGGGAATAGACCGACCCATTCATGCTCCAATTCAGTATCAAAGAAAAGCAACCAGGAATTCTCAGAGAGCTTCTCGCCCTGTGCAATCTTGCGCAGCACAGCGATTGACTCATCAATCTTCTCTAAGGCCAAATCGACAAATAAATAGCTTGCCTCAGACTGAGAAAGACCACTCTCGCTGATGCTTTGACTAAGAGTTGCAGAACGTCCATCAAATTTAGGACTTGTCCCCCAACCGAAAACGCAACCGCACTCTTCTGCTCTCAAGCTATCATCAATTTTTTGACGCAAAACAGCGAACTGTTCAAATGAACTGATTTGATCAGTCTCAGCAATCTTCAAATAGCAGAATTTTTCACCGTGCTTGGTAAAACGTTCTGAGTAGAAAATGCCATTGAGCACAATCGATTCAATAATATTGCGCTTGGCTGAAACGAACGAACGACGTAGGGGCTGCAGCTCTTCATCTTTAAAAGAGACGAGAGTTGGAGTGACTAGGTTTTGCAAGCGCAGCGGCTCGTCATCAATTTGTACTTTAATCTCAAGAACAACCTTATCTACTGCCTGGGCAAATTCAGACAGTGATTTAGTGTGCGAAATATCAAGTTGCTTGTCACGACCAAACAAATTGACGATACGACTAGCACTGGTGTTTATGACTTCAGTTGAGATATTACCTATCCATTTATTGAGAGTATCTTCACCCAATAGATATTCACAAAGACAATAAGCCGTCTCAATGTCGTCGCGATCATTGGCACCGCTAAAAGAGTCCGAAAAGAATGTGACATCAACCACGTTTCGATTTGAGCGCTGGCAAGAGACCTTTGTCTCCGGAATGCTCAGACCCGTTCGCGACTCAAAGATGCTCTCGAGCACATCAACACTGAGAGCTGGGCGCACAGGAAGAAATGACCAGCCTTCTATCTCAGGCGCCATTTCAATGATTGTTTTAACTAGCGGCCGCTTAAAATGATCTAGTTCGGGTGTGATGATAAACAAACAAACATCGTTTTCACCAGGCCATAACTCCCAGAGAAGATTCTCATTGATCTTGGTCAGGCCATCATCAACCCACCTGGCCAATTCTTCGATCGGCAAGGGACGACGACCTTTTATGTGTGACTCAAATTCTTTAGAACGCTTTGAAAAAAGCTGCCACCAGATCTCAATTTGATCAAGCACACGCCTTCGATAAAGCAATTCTGTTTCTGATTGATTATCGATGTATCGCCAGCGCATCAGATTTTTCGAGGACTTCCAAAATGAGTAGCAGGGGCGCTTGACATGCGCCTTCCATCAATAGCTTACTGGAATCAGGAGAACTCTGTGTGAAATTCAGAGCTCCTGTACACTTATTAAAATAAGCAGCCGCTCATTTAGCTCCCGCGAACTAGCTAATTTACTGGCGCCATCTAACTTTGAGCGATTTTCGCACTAGCTCGAGATCTCACGGCTCTTGCCTCTTCAGCACGACTGGTAGCCTGCAAAAGTTCAGCATAATTATCAAGCACATTGGCGAACTGCTGATTTGAGACACCGCTGCTACCGTCATAAATTGCAATTGCCCGTTTGTAGAGAGGCTCAGCATCGGCAAATCGTCCCTGAACCCGATAGAGAATAGCCAGATTATTACAAGCTGTCGCCACAGAAAGACTATCCTTGCCCACAGCCTTTTCATATATGGCCAAGGAGCGCAAGAAGAGTGGTTCGGCTTCAGCATTTCTCTTCTGCGAACGCATAAGCTCAGCTAAGTTATTGCAAGCGTTGGCGACATCGATACTTTCTTTTCCTGATGTGCGCTCAAATACAGAGATAGACCACTTAAATATCGGCTCAGCTTGTTGATATTTCCCTTCGGAATAATACAAACTGGCCAGGTTATTTCTCACGTTGGCGGCCTCAGCACTCTCTGCCCCTTTGACCTTTTCGTAAGTGCCAATTGCCTCTTTATACAGAGCTTCAGCTTGAGGATAGTGAGCAGTCTGGAAATAGAGCTGCGCTAAACTATTTTCACTTTCAGCAATGGGCAGAGCACCGGCAGGCAAATTATCTTCGCGAATAGCAAGAGCTTGTTGTAAGACTTGCTCGGCAGCCACAAATTTCCCTTGCCCCATAAGAGACATACCTTTGCCGTTGAGACTAGTGGTGAGGGCAACCAATTGCGGGGCCATGGCCTTTTGCTGAATATCACTGGCGCGATCGAAAAGAGTAGCGGCTTCCGCATACTTTCCTTGCCTGATATAGAGATCACCTAGAGCAGAAAGAGTTGGCGCTAACTGAACATCGTTCGAGCCATTACTTTGCTCTTGGTCAGCAGCAGTCTTTTTCAAGATTTTTTCGGCTTCCACTAAATTATTGCTCTTGATCTGCTCATCGGCCTTGGCGCGCAAATCGCTTGGGCTGCTCATTGAGCAACTAGCCAAAATCAGAGACGTGATCGAGATGAAAGCAATTGAACTAAATAATGGTACCGATCTAGCCTTTATTGGCAAAGCTACTTTTAACATCACAAATCTCCAGAAATTATTGTTGTCGCTGACTTGAATATGGACACTGCCGAATCAAGCTATCTCAAGTTCTTAAACAGGCCAACTCCCAGACCTACAGCGGCACCAACTCCAGCCCCCTGCCAGGCTCGCTTGCCTCGACGGCTAGAAGCAGCTCCGAGACCCAGTCCAGCAATGGTACCGGTAGCTGTATCGCGAATAATTGGATGCCTTTTCAAAGTCGTACTGCTTCGCACCAGACCAACACCAGCACCGCTACCAGCGCCAATGGCAGCGCCACGCACAACGCCAGCGCCTGACACGAGTCCAGTGAGAGCACCGGCTCCAGCTCCCACGCCAGCACCGATAGTGACAGCCTTCACCTTAGGATGCCGCTGGAAATAGGTGCGATTATCGCGCACATACACTTCTCTATATACAGGTCTCTGCACTACTACTGTTTTTGTCTGTACAGCCCCAGACTGATAAGGAGAGCGTTGTGTATTGACAATAGTGACCGGCGTTTGCACTTGCACTCGGTCTAATTGCGGCACCTGCCGGACTAACTGCGGCATGGCATCAGAATGCACCTTCCCGCTCAAGACCGTAGTCTGCGCCTGAGCCGCACCTATTGTTTGAGAAAGGACTATAACAGCTATACAACTAAGACCAGATGCGATTCTCTGAGATCGACTAAACATAATACTCTCCCGCCTTGACCAGCGTACAGTTAGGGAATTCTGCCAGTGCTGCTAGTAAGATCTTTCTAGATCTAGTTACTAGTGACTTTTACGCAGCAGCTAGGATGACGCTGCTAACCGGGCAAAGTTCCAAATATGTTTCAATTCGCCTAAAAAACATTTACAAGCGGAACCAGAAGCATTAACGGCTTGTCATGTAAACTGTGCAGCGGTCGACCTCAAAGCCGCTGTTCTTTTACGTTTCAAACGGAGTAATCATGGCCACTTTAAATCGCAAAAAAATTCAGACTCTGTCTTTGGTATCGCTGCTGGCACTTCTTCCGCTAGTCAATACGTCTGCTTCAGAGGCCAAAAGCAACGAGCAACCTCTGTTAATCGCTGCAAAAACTGAGCAGTTCAAAATGAAGCAAGGCTTCGAGCGCAAGCCTAAAGACATTATCAACACCCTCAATGACAATGAAGTAACCGCCTTCCATATTTTCTTAGACGGCCTTGATCAAGCCTTTTCTCTTGATGATACCTTGAAAAACAAAGGCCCATTCACAGTCTTTGCCCCGAGTGACAAAGCCTTCAATACCATTCCGGATGATGACAGAAAGAGCCTTTGGGCCAACAAAAAGAAACTAAAGCAAGTCCTGCAATATCACATTGTGCCTGGTTCATTTGATGCAAAAGCACTAGGCATGATGACTTCAGTTAAAACCTTAGAAGGCCACGAACTAAAGTTGAGCAAGAAAGGCAACGACCTGTACGCCGATGCCATTCTAGTCAGAACTACTGACATTCCCTGCTCAAACGGTGTTATCCACGTCTTGGATGGCGTGGTTATGCCGCAACTGAGCAAATAGACCAGCGGACAGATTTCGGCAAGATTAGCCGAGCGACTCTTGCTCAGCTAATCTTGCTGCCATTATTGGTCGAGCCTGTAGCCTGAGGGTCGGCAGCGAGCCATAGAACCAAGCAGCCAGCATCAAGCAACTAAGCCCGCTAATAAAGATTGTAATAGGTACACCGATAGCCGTGGCCGATGCACCGGCAATCAAACTTCCTATAGGCATCATTCCCATAAAGCACATGGTGTAGATGCTCATGACCCTACCGCGTTTATCTTCTTCCACCAGAGTCTGCAAAAGAGTATTAGTGGCAGACATTTGGAACATAACGCCAAAGCCAATCAGTGAGAGAAGAAAGAGAGCGACATAGAAACTAGAAGTGAAGGCAAAGATCATCAGACTACTTGAAAAAAGTACCATGGCACCGCTGAGCCAATAGCCAATGCCTTTCATACTATTGCGCGACGCCAGTAGTATGGTACCGGCCAAAGACCCAATGGCTGAAGCCGACATCAACCAGCCTAAAACATCGGCACCACCGTGAAAGGTCTGCTTCACCAGCGCTGGCATTAAAGTGCTGAGTGGCATACCAGCCAAGCTGGTAATCGCCGAAACAATCAAAAGTGTTTTAATCGGTCCTGATTGAAAAGCATAAACAAATCCTTCTTTCATATGCGAGAAAACAGTTGCTTTCTTCTTGATCACAGGCGCCTTAGCAGCAAAACGCATACAAAGCAAGGCCGCAATGACAGCTATATAACTGATCCCGTTAGCAAGAAAACAAACTCCTTCACCGAGACTAGAAATAACACCGCCAGCGATGGCTGGTCCGATTAGACGAGTTAGATTCATCAATGACGAATTGAGAGCAATGGCATTGGGCAAATCTTTCTTATCGAGCACCATATCAGTAACAAAAGCCTGACGGGTAGGCATATCCACAGCATTGACTAGGCCTGTGAGAATACCCAAAACAAGAATCTGCCAGAGCTGAATGTGACCTAATAAAGTCAATGCAGCCAGTGTAAAGGCCAAAAGCATTGCTGCTATCTGGGTACAAATTATCAGTTTATGCCGATTAACACGGTCAGAGAGAACCCCGGCAAAGGGGCCAAGAAAGAAGCTTGGTGCCGTACTGGCAAAAGCCACGGCACCAAGCAAAAGAGGAGATGACGTCAGGCGGTAGGTGAGCCAGCTCAAAGCCAGCTGCTGCATCCAAGTACCAATCAGTGAAACCAACTGCCCCGAAAAATATAATTGATAATTTCTACTAGAAAGAGAACGGGCAATATGGCCAAAAGGTGATTTTGAAGCGTCCATTTAGATAATCCGTCGTGCTGGCTTTTTAGTTGACTGGTCTTTCACCAGCAACTTATTACTAGACGGTCGGTCGACTAGAAAGTTTCAAGAAACACTTAGCCAGGACAAAGATACTCGGCGAATTAAGCTTCGTTGGCCGAGCGCCGGGCTTCCAGGTCTTCCCAACGGGCAAATACCTTGGCAACAGCAGCTTCAGCCTTGTGGAAATCTTCCATCATCTCGGCCAGCTTGACGTGATTGGCTGCAATCTTGGGATCTTCCATTTGCTTACGCACGGCCTGTAAGGCACTCTCGGCCTCTTCAACTTTGCTACCAATCGAATCTAATTCTTTGCGCTCATTATTAGAAAGGGGCTTTAGATTTTTCTTGCTGCCGTTATTACTAGAGACACCACTGGTAGAGCTGCCAATTTTACTGCCCGACTTTTCGATTTTTTCAGCCTTATCCGATTTACCAGCGTTGCTCTTATTCTTCGAGCCACTCTTAGAAAATCGATTTGATTCCCACTGCGAATAATCGGCAAAAAATTCCACTCCACCGTCGCCGTCTAAAGCCAGTATGTTGGTAGAGATTGTATCGATCATGTAGCGATCGTGGGTAACCAGAACCACAGCACCAGGGAAATCTTGCAAGCTCTCTTCCAACACCTCAAGCGAAGCAATATCTAGATCATTGGTTGGTTCATCCAATATCAAAATGTCTGCTTCTTGCAGCATTAAGCGAGCTATTAAAATTCGCGCTTGCTCGCCACCAGACAAATAACTGACCGGCATGGGCAACTGGTCTGGTCTAAAGAGAAACCGCTTAGACCAGCTCATGACGTGAATTTGTCGGTCACGATAGACAACAGAATCTCCGCTAGGACAAAGGGCTTCCTTCAAGGTAATTTCTTTGTTGAGCTGATCGCGATTTTGATCGAACCAAACAACTTTAAGCTGATCAGCGCGCTTTACAGTGCCACGGTCTGGCTCTATCTGCCCGGCAAGAATACGCAGCAATGTCGTTTTACCACTGCCGTTTGTGCCGACCAGGCCTAGCTTCTGCTTAGGTGTTAATACCAGATCAAGACCGGCAAACAACTCCCGACCACCCATTGACTTAACAACGTCTTTAGCGACGAGCAACTCTTTGGTACGCCGCCCCGATGAGCTGAAGTCGATATTGACTGAGCTATTCATATTGTTGCGAGCTTTCACTTCAGCGAACTCGTCGAACAATTTACCAGCCTCACGGATACGTCCCTGTGACTTGGTTTGCCTAGCTCTAGCTCCACGCTGCAACCAGGCAACTTCTCGGCGCATCTTACTAGCTAGAGCTTGCTGCTCATTTGATTGAGCAGAAAGATACTCAGCTCGAGCGACAAGATACTCGCTGTAAGGCCCTTTGCAGCTCAAGTATCCATCTTTATACGCGGCGTTCAATTCAACAGTGCGATTGGTAACATTCTCAAGAAAATTACGATCGTGACTGACCAAAATAAAGGCAAAAGGTGCGGACTTAAGCAAGTCTTCTAGCCAAAGTACGCCTTCAAGATCTAGGTGGTTGGTTGGTTCATCCAACAGCAAGAAATCCGGTTCCTTCACCAACTGAGCTGCCAGAGCCAAGCGCTTACGCCAGCCACCAGAAAGGGAAGAAACAGTGGCACCCAGATCTTCAAAGCCAACGGTGCTAAGAGTGTATTCCGCACGATTGATACGCTCAGCCTCGTCTATTGACTGGCCATATAAAGAGGCGGCAACGACATCACGCAAAATTGCATCAGGTGGATAAGGATTGTCCTGAGCTAAATAAGCAATGTTGAGAAACTTACGTGTGGTTATAACACCATCATCGGGCGAATAAAGACCAGCCATAATCTTGAGCAAGGTTGACTTACCAGAGCCATTAGGGCCGATCAAGCCTACTCGTTCGCGATCATCGATTGTTATCGAAATATCGCGAAATAGTGGTCGGGCACTAAATGATTTGGTTACAGACTGGCAACTTATAGCAACTGGCATAGTTTCTCATTATACTGGCTAGGGCGCTGTCAACCCAGCTTCATGGCTATTTGTGACGCTGTTGACAGTGTGATTGACGTCAATTGGGATGATATTGTATTCACATGGTTGCCGAAGCATGAAAATTTGGGTCGACGCAGATGCCTGCCCTGTGCCGGTTAAAGACATCGTCATCAAGGCTGGTCACAAGCTAGCTATTAGCACTATTTTCGTAGCCAACAAAGTAATCGCCTTGCCCCTCTCACCCCACCTCAGCTTTGTACAGGTGGCGAAAGGAGCAGACGTAGCCGATCAATACATTGTTGACCAAGCAACAAAAGACGATTTAGTAATCACACAAGATATTCTGCTGGCAGCCCAACTAGTTCCCAAAGAAATAGTGGTAATCGACCCACGCGGTCATGCTTTTACCGAAGAAAACATTGGCGAACGTGTCTCTGTCCGAGCGCTGATGACAGACCTGAGAGACAGTGGCGACATAACAGGAGGGCCCAAACAATACACTGACAAAGACAAACAACGCTTTGCCAGTGCTTTTGATCGGGCCATCACCAAGCTCAATAACAGAGCCGGCAACAAATAGAACCAATTGTTATGGTTCTGATTCTTTGCTGCCAATCAAAATGATGTTGGTACCAACCTGGTAAGCGGAACCATTCTTAGGATTTTTGATTTTACCGTTGGCGTAGAAGCCTACTGAACCGGTCTTAAATTCTTTACCGTCAGCCTTGATGGTGCCCCATATTTCGCCCGAAGTGGTTTTGAACTCAATGATCAAAGCGGGTGGCGCATCGGTATCTACTTTTTTGGCCATCGTGATTCCTCCTAATGAGATTATTCAGATCAATCATCCAAATAGACAATATCCAATCTGACAAATCAAGTTTACAGGATGAAGCGGCCACTGCAATCAGCTTGCCAAGGGAAGGCGCCGGCTTAACCATGATATTTTTCAGCTTACTGCGCCCCAAAATATATGCCATACTCCCCCTTAAGGCAGCACGAACATAACGCCTGCTGCACCAAATAGTGTTGGTGCAGACATCCCTGGAGATTAGATGAAGAATAAGCTATTTGTAGGCAATCTTTCCTACAACCTTACTGAGACCACCCTTGAAGAACTTTTTGCCGAGTCTGGCAAGGTTGTTTCAGTAGCAATACCTACAGATCGTGAAACTGGAAGAAAGCGCGGTTTCGCTTTCGTCGAAATGAGCAGCCAGGCTGAAGCCGAAGCCGCAATTGAGAGCTTGAACGGCAAAGACATTGAAGGGCGACAAATCGTTGTCAATGCCTCAAAACCAAAAGAGAAAGCCTACTAAGCTTTCCCTGCTATTATTTTTGGGATTTTTAGGACACCCCGCACCTCTTTTACGGTCTGGGGTGTTTTATTTAGAGAAACAGCTGAGGGAATAATGTCAAAACCAATCAAATTAATTTGCGGCGGCCTGTTATTGCTTTTGAGCGGCTGCACCTCAACAGCTGATAAAGAAAAAGAAGACCTCAAGCGTGACCTCTTAGAAGCGCGCTCCGAAACATCAGCCTTAAAGGGCGAGCTTAATAGCCTCAACAACATGGCACCGCCAGTAAAATCGGCAGAGAAAAAAGAAGACGCCGCAACTACTGGTAGTGGCACACCTATCGAGACAAAACAGGGCTCCGCAGAACCTAAAAGCAGTGACTAAATTACGCTTAGTGGCCGACTGCGCCTAGGTACTCACCCTTCGCCGGAATAAAGAAGACCCCGACCACACCCAGTAGATAGACAGCAGACACTGTCGATGCCGCCATGGCATAAGACCCACCAAAGGTCTGAATCAACATGCCGCTACCAAGCGCTGCTACAACCGCAGCATAGCGACCGGCATTGTAAATAAAACCAAATGCGGTGCTGCGCACTTTGGCCTCGTACAACTCAGGCAAATAGGTCCACATGATGACAAAGGGCAAGTGAGCAAAGAAGCCCAGGGCTACGAGCCAGCAAAGCAGAGCTGGGCCGAAAGAATGCACGGTATTGAACATTCCGTATGAAAGAGCAAAAGCAAGAAGGAAGGAAGTACCAAGCGCTAGACGATAACCAAGCTTCTTGATTAATATGCCACCAAGCAAACCAGAGAGAATCATGCCAATGTCTTTAGTGAACATAGCATGACTGCGTTGCTCAACAGCTAGATCGCCAGTAAGCTGATTAATCCAGGCTGGTATCCAGGCAATAACCGCCCACCAACAGACGATAGCAACACTGGCCACAGCAGCTACTGAGATAGTTTTTTTGCAATTGGCCTTAGTGAATAACTCTCTAAAACAGGCACTAGCATTGGCAGTAATGGTCGTCAAAACAGAGGCACCGGTGCGAGCACTCTCTTTGTCACGAGCCTCTTGCAAACGCACGAACTCTTCTGGTTCGCGCAGCTTAAAGCGCATATAAACAGTAAGAAAAGCAGGAACGATGCCGGCCATGAACAAATAACGCCAACCAAAATGACCGAGCGAAAGATTGAGCGCCGCAGTCAACAAATAACCAGTACCCAACGATGTTGCCAGAGCACTAACAGCAAAGACCCGCGACTTGGCGGGCCAACACTCTGAAAGCAATACGGCTCCGATACCCATCTCGCCGCCGATACCAGCTCCGACCAAAAAGCGATAAATACCAAGCTCCCACCAGTTGCCGGCAACAGCACAAAGCCCAGTACATATGGCATACAACAAGATTGTTATGCTCAGGGTCTTGGCTCGACCAATGTGGTCGGCCATAGCACCGAAAACCATGGCACCAAGCGCCCAACCCAACATAAATAAAGCAATTATGTATGAACCATACTGACCCACCACCGCATGCGACTGGGTGTGCAGTAATTCAGATAGTGCAGGAAAGAGAACCATGGCAAAGATAGAAGAATCCATACCGTCAAAGACACCACCCAACCAGGTGGCAATCAAGACATGCCAGCGCGACGGTCCACTCATCACAGTAGCTACATGCGGCTGATGCTGAGCTGATGAGGCCAAATCAATATTCTCAAGGTCAGAAGAAGTGTCAACAGGAATATGAGCAAGGGATTCCGGTGCCGCTTCTGGCGGAACCAAAGTACTGACCGTTTGCATGGCATCTCCAGATACTTAAGGACCGCTAATAATACTGGAAGCGGCACACCCTAAGATCTGTCTGAACATTTATTAAGGTCACTTAGAAACCTTGGCAGAACCAGCAGCCAGCTCACTGCGAGCTTGAGCGATAGCCTGTGGCTCAACATACAAGCCCTGTCTCTCGTATGTCTTCCAAACTTCAGACCAGCGCATAACAATGAAGCACTTCTGCGAATACTTTTTGACCAGCCTCGTGATTTTGGCATTACCGCTCGGAAGAATCTCCAAGCCCTCAAGCCCTGCGCACTTACTGCAAAAAGCGCGTTGCTCTTCCAGCCCCTGCTCAAGCTTGACGATCTCGCCTTTCTCAAGCTTGCGATCACAGCCGTGGCAGCGCGAAACTCGATAAAGGGCATAAACAAGCTGTTCAACCTTTGGCGCTTTAGCTGGTTTCTCAGCTTTAGCGGGCTTCTCCGGTTTCTCTGCCGCAGCGGTGTCGACGGGCTTAACTGGGCTTTCCTCGGTCACAAACCTCTCCTCTTTTTCCAAGCCTTACCAGCTGACGCTTGAATACGAAACAATTTGTAGTTTACACCCAAGGGGCCTAGTCGTAACTAGCGTGACTAGCGGCACTGACAACCCTTGAACCCTCGCTTTACTTTGGCGATAATATGCCCAAATAGGCCTAAAAATAGAATCAATGGCACCTGACTAATTAATGCTCAAAATCGACGCTTCATCTGAAAGGTATAGTCATGAATTTCCCAGCAGCAGTTGAAAATGCCACAAAGACACACAGTTACCCACTGGTGTTCGCCACCGTCTGCGGTGCCCACCTTACCGGCCTCGCTTCGCCAACTTCACCCTATGAAATTCGCGG
>Ga0075444_10000914_pt1 | contig 17899 bp, 17 predicted proteins | sample CoawatmetaG01DNA_FD_76836 | JGI IMG/M metagenome (GOLD analysis project Ga0075444, IMG submission 76836) | Marine microbial communities from the West Antarctic Peninsula - Coastal water metaG017-DNA | ecosystem: Environmental > Aquatic > Marine > Coastal | place: Atlantic Ocean: West Antarctic... | reverse complement strand
TTCTATAGTTATAAATATAAATATAAATATAAATATCAATATTAATTATTAGAACTTTTAAGCGTTGTTAATATCTACTAACGTATAGCTCATGAAAAATCTTCATATCATAACTTCTGGCATTGAGGCTCAAACTAGGCCTTTAAAAATTATAAAAACCCTTATTGATGAAAATATTTTTACCAGTGTTACTATTGTTGGAACAAATGATGGTTCATTAGATAAGGTTTCATCTTTGATGGACGGCATTAGATTCATTGGTTTAAAACGTATAACCAATTCTGACGGCACATCTTCATTTTTGACAAAAATTTTTCAAACTTTAATGTGGTACATTAAAGTGTATAAATTTACTTTATCTGAAGATAATTATGATTGTATAAACGCGCACAGTCTTGCAGTATTGCCTTTGTGCCTAGTCATAAAATTAAGGATGAATGCTCTTCTAGTATATGACACTCACGAGCTAGAAACAGAAACACACTGCAGCCATGGTTTTCGAAAGATTATTAGCAGGTTATTGGAGCGTATTCTGATTAAACATGTTGATATGACAACGGTTGTTTCCAATGAAATTAAACAGTGGTATAGTGAATCGTATAGAATTAATTCTGATGTAATTTATAACTATCCAGCTTATAAGCAACAAGTCCAGCGGACAGGTAGGCTTAGGCAAGATTTAAAATTAAATAGTAATGATATCCTTTTTGTAAATCAAGGTGCTCTAATAGAAGGGCGTGGTATTGAATTATTGCTAAATGTTTTTAGTAAGCTTAGAAATACAAATAATCATATTATATTTATTGGGTTTGGAAGCTTAGTGGGTGAGATCAAAACATATGCCAAAACCTATGAAAATATTCATTTCCATAATGCTGTAGAATTACCTGAACTTTTTGAGTTGCTCGCAGATGCAGATATTGGGATTCATCTTATGCAGAACACATGTTTAAATCATGATTACGCCTTGCCAAATAAGATTTTTGATTATTTAAATACCCCAATGCCAATTGTAGTGAGTAATTTAAAGGCGATGTCTAGTATTGTAATAAAAAATGAATGTGGATGGATTGTATCAAATGAGGTGAATGATATTGTTGCTTTGATACTTGAAATAGATGCTCATGATATCAAAGAAAAGAAAAATAAGCTTTTGGCCTCAATTAAAGTATGGGAGTGGTCGACAGAACATACTAAAATAGTAGAAATATATCGTCGCCTCTTGCTATAATTTTCCCTGATATGTATTGCCAAAAAATTAATAATAATATTAAATATTAATGATTTTAAGACAATTAAAATCTATTAATTACAATGAGGTGTAAATGAAACGTCTGATCAGTAAAGATAAAAGAATTCGTTTAGCAATAGTAGGCTGTGGACGTATTTCAGCAAATCATTTTAATTCGATAGAAAAATATAAATCTCACCTTGATCTTGTTTCAATTTGTGATCATAACCCCTTAGTATTGAGTCATTATGAAAAACAGTATGCTGTTAAAGGATACCTTTTGTTGGAGGAGCTTCTAGAGAAAGAGAGTTTAGACTTGATTGTAATCTGTACACCAAGTGGAATTCATTCAGAGCAAACTATTTTGGCTGCAAGCTATGGTGTGCATGTTATGACAGAAAAGCCTATGGCTACTAAATGGCAAGATGGTGTTGATATGGTCAAAGCCTGTGATGAAGCAGGTGTCCGTCTTTTTGTTGTCAAGCAAAATAGAAAAAATTCAACATTACAATTATTGAAACGTGCAATAGATGAGAAACGGTTTGGAAAGATTCATATGGTAAATATTAATGTATTTTGGACACGCCCTCAAGAGTATTATGATCAGGCAGAATGGAGGGGAACTTTAGAGCTTGATGGCGGAGCATTTATGAATCAGGCAAGTCATTATGTTGACCTTCTTGATTGGTTAATTGGACCCGTCGATAAAGTTCAAGCTATGCTTAGTACTTTTCGTGATATTGAAGCTGAAGATACTGGAGTCTTGAATGTACGATGGCACAATGGTGCAGTTGGTTCAATGAGTGTGACTATGCTGACATACCCAAGTAACCTTGAGGGCAGTATTACAATCCTTGGTGAAAAAGGCACTGTAAAAATTGGAGGGGTTGCTGTTAATGATATCCAACATTGGGAGTTTGATGATTTAGCTGATTATGATAGCGTTATCCAAGATGCCAACTACCAAACAACTTCAGTTTATGGTTTTGGCCACCCGTTATATTATAAAAATGTGATCGAGGTTTTACGTGGTGAATCAGATCCAGAAACTGATGGAAGAGAAGGTCTTAAAACTCTTGAGATTTTGATTGCAGCCTATCTTTCTGCAAAGGACAATAAAACAATCTCCCTTCCTTTACAGTATTGATTGAAAATATACAATTAAGACTAGTCTTGTTGGAAAATGATTACAATATTATGTGTTCCTGCTTGTTTTGATATAAATTGGTAAATTATGAATAAAACTACTATCCACTCTACAGCGATTATTGATAAGGGTGCTAAAATCGGAGATGGTACTCGTATTTGGCATTGGGTTCATATTTGTGGAAAAGCAAAGATTGGAAAAGACTGCTCCTTTGGGCAGAATGTTTTTGTTGGTAATGATGTCATAATTGGTAATAATTGTAAGATTCAGAATAATGTCAGTATCTATGATGCTGTTAGGCTTGAAGATGATGTATTTTGTGGGCCAAGTATGGTCTTTACTAATGTCTATAATCCTCGTTCTGAGTTTGAAAGAAAAAAAGAATTTCGGCAAACAGTAATAAAAAAAGGCTCAACTATTGGTGCCAATGCAACTATTGTCTGTGGCGTAACCCTAGGTTATTATTGTTTTATTGCTGCAGGCGCTGTTATTAATAAAGATGTAGAGCCCTTTGCGCTGATGGCTGGTGTTCCAGCAAAAAAAATTGGCTGGATGAATAGACTGGGTGAACGAGTAAATAACCAACCTTCTTTTGATAACTGAGACCTAACTCTTATGGATTTTATTAATCTGAAAGCTCAACAAGCTTCAATTAAGCCCGAATTAGACCGAAGAATTGCAGATGTTTTAAAGCATGGTCAATACATCATGGGTCCAGAAGTTAAAGAGTTAGAAGAGAGATTGCAAATATATACTGGAGCTAAATATTGTATTACTGTCTCAAGTGGGACTGATGCTCTATTGATTAGCTTAATGGCACTTGGAATTAAGTCGGGTGATGAAGTTATTACTACACCTTTTACTTTTGTCTCTTCAGTGGAAGTTATTGTTAATCTTGGTGCAAAGCCAGTATATGTAGATATTGAGCCAGATACTTGCAATATTGATGCATTGAAGATTGAAGAGAAAATTACTCCAAAGACTAAGGCTATAATTTCAGTCAGCCTTTATGGACAGACGGCTGATATGGATTATATTAATGCTTTAGCAGAAAAATATGGAAATATTCCAGTAATTGAAGACGCTGCTCAGAGTTTTGGTGCAATATATAAAGGAAAAAAAAGTTGTAATCTCTCAACTATTGGTTGTACTAGTTTTTTTCCAAGCAAGCCACTGGGGTGTTATGGTGATGGAGGCGCGATTTTTACCAGTAATGAGGATATTGCTATCGCATGTCGTGAAATTCGAGTCCATGGCCAAAGTAAGCGTTATTTCCACACAAGGGTGGGTATCAGTGGTCGCATGGATACGCTTCAATGTGCAATCGTTCTTGCCAAAATGGAGCGTTTTGAATGGGAGGTTAAAAAGCGCCAACAAATTGCTGAACGCTATACTCGACTAATAATAGACAATTGTAGTTTAGTTATTCCACCTACTATTGTTAAACATCGCGTAAGTGTTTATGGCCAATATACAATTTACACAAAGCATAGAGAACAACTCTTATTATTATTTAAAGATGCTGGAATACCTTCAGCTGTTCATTATCCTTTACCAGTTAATGAGCAGCCAGCCTATAAAGAATTAATTGCCTTAAAAACTCCTATTGCTCATCAACTTGCAAAACAGGTAATGAGCCTACCTATGTCTGCAGACCTTTCAGAAAAAGATCAAAATTTAATTATTAATTATTTATCCTTAAAAGGTTGAATTTCATAGAATTATGAAAATAGTAACAATTGTTGGTGCAAGGCCTCAATTTATCAAAGCTGCTACTGTATCTCGAGTAATACATTTATATAATCGTAGCTTTAATAACCAAATTAGTGAGGTTATTATTCATACTGGACAACACTTTGATAAAAATATGTCAGATGTTTTCTTTACAGAGTTAGGGATGTCAATGCCAAACTATAATCTGGAAATTGCAAGTATGCCTCATGGTGCAATGACTGGAAGAATGCTTGAAAAAATTGAGTTAGTTTTGCAAAAAGAGAAGCCAAACTTAGTATTGATTTATGGGGATACTAACTCTACTCTAGCAGGAGCTCTAGCAGCAGCAAAAATGCATATCCCTGTTGCCCATGTAGAAGCTGGTTTACGCTCATTTAATATAAGAATGCCTGAAGAGATAAATCGAATTGTAACTGATAGAATTTCTAACTACCTATTTTGCCCAACTCAAACTTCAGTAGATAACCTTAATAATGAGGGTATTGTTCAAAATGTATATAATGTTGGTGACGTAATGTATGATGCTACTCTCTATTATAGGGAAAAGGCAAAACAGGATATTCAGTTAACTCAATGGGGTATTAAAGATAATGATTATGTTCTTTGCACCATTCATCGTGCAGAAAATACTGATAATATTCATCGACTAGAATCGATATTTGAAGCGCTAAGAGAAATCTCTTTAGAGACTCCAGTGATACTTCCAATTCACCCTAGAACAAGAAAACTTCTTAAGGAGATTGGAAAAGAAAATTGGTTAAGTGGCATCACAATTCTTGATCCTCTGCCATATCTTGAAATGCTTAGGTTGGAGTCAACTGCAAAAGTGATCCTAACAGATTCAGGTGGTATCCAGAAAGAGGCTTTTTTTCATCAAGTTCCATGTCTTACTTTGCGTGATGAAACAGAGTGGGTTGAGACCGTTTCCCATGGCTGGAATAAAATTGTCGGATATAGGCGTGAAAAGATAATGAAAGCATATAACGAAATAGGAAATATTACTGGTATGCAAGATATAAAACCATATGGAAGTGGCGAAGCTTCTAACAAAATCGTTGAAATTATCAGTAAAATAAATTAAGGAGTTTTTTTAAGATAATTCTTTTAATTCTTGAGTGGAAATCTACAAGACAATTAGATTGAAATTTAAATATAAGGTAGTAACAAATTAATATGACTAAAACTAAACTAATCGAGAAACTAAGTAAAAGAAAAGCAACTATAGGTATTTTTGGATTGGGTTATGTAGGATTACCACTGATGATTCGTTACGCTGAAATAGGTTATAAAGTTATCGGGTTTGATGTTGATATAGAAAAAGTAAAAATGATCAATAATGGAGAAAGTTATATTGAGCATATTGCTTCTACAGATATTCAATCCTTTATTGGTATGGGTGTTGAAGCAACTTTAGATTTTTCCCGAACTGTAGAGGCAGATGCGTTAATTTTATGTGTACCAACTCCCCTTAGTAAATATAGAGAGCCTGATTTAAGTTATGTTAAAAACACTATAGATCAGATTGTACCTTATCTTCGTAAAGGCCACATTGTATCATTGGAAAGCACCACATATCCAGGTACAACAGAAGAGGAGCTTTTTCCAAGGATGGAATCTACGGGGCTGCATCTTGGTGAAGATGTGTTTTTGGTCTATTCTCCTGAAAGAGAAGATCCAGGAAATCCTAACTTTACAACACGTACGATTCCAAAAGTTGTTGGAGGTCATACTCAAGAATGTTTAGAAGTAGGCCAGGCGCTCTATGAGTCAGCTATTGATCAAGTTGTTCTTGTCAGTTCTACCAAGACAGCAGAAATGACAAAGCTTTTGGAAAATATTCACCGTGCAGTAAATATTGGCCTTATAAATGAAATGAAGATTGTTGCAGATAGGATGGGTGTAGATATTTACGAAGTTATTCGTGCAGCTGCAACAAAGCCGTTTGGCTTTACACCTTATTATCCCGGACCAGGTCTTGGAGGGCACTGTATTCCAATTGATCCGTTTTATCTTACATGGAAAGCGAGAGAGTATGATTTGAATACTCACTTTATAGAGCTGGCTGGTGAAATAAATACTGCAATGCCATATTGGGTTATTAGCAAGGTGATGGATGCGTTAAATGATCAGAAAAAGCCTCTTAAGGGAGCAAAAGTTCTTGTACTTGGCATAAGCTATAAGAAAGATATAGATGATACACGTGAATCACCATCAATTATATTGATGGAGTTATTGGAGGAAAAAGGAGCGATTGTTGAGTATACAGATCCGCATGTGCCAATTTTTCCTAAAATGCGTAATCATTTTTTTGATCTCTGCAGTGTCAACCCAACGCCTGAAAAGATTGCAGATTATGATGTATTACTTCTTGCAACGGACCACTCGAAATTTGATTATGATATGTTCAAGAAGAATGCAAGGCTTATTATTGATACCCGGGGCGTTTATCGTAAATTAGCAAAAAATATTATTAGGGCTTAATATGGCTAATTTTTTCATAAAATATTTAAAATTCTCGCTTAAAAAAGTACATAAAAATTTAATAAAATTTCTCGCAAGAAACATTCCATTTCTTTATAAGTGGTTGCATTTTTTGCCAAATAATAAGTTAGTTCTATACAATTATAAATCGAACAGGTTCAGGGCAAAGGTTGTCTCAATTATTTCATTAACAACTGTATTATTTTCGAGATATAGTAAATCCAGGGATGTTGTTCATAAAAAAGTAACTTTTAAATCTACTTTTTTTGATTTCAATCTAAATCTAGATTTAAATGAATTTACTCAATGTGGCTATTATTTTGATATGCCAAATAATGATTTGATTCAGTTACTAAAATTAGGTGGTAATGTGTTTATTGATATAGGTGCAAATGTAGGTTTTTTCTCATTGACAGCATCTCATACATTTAATAAAGTTCTTTCGTTTGAGCCAACACCTAGTTCATTAAATAATCTTAGAGATAATATAAAACTTAATGGATTTAAAAATATTGACGTATTTGATTGTGCTTTATCTGAAAAACCGGGATCCTCAAAGCTTTATGTGAACCCATTAAATAGCGGAGGTAATTCACTTATTAACTTTTCAAAAGCAATGACTAAGAAATCAGGTATAGATGTTTGGGAAAACTTTGAAGTTACTGTAAATACTTTAGATAATATAATAATGAATAAAGATACTTCTGTTGGTTCTCTAGATTTATTAAAAATTGATATTGAAGGCCATGAGGTCTCTGCAATTAAAGGTGCTAAAAATACTATATCTTCTTTTAAGCCACTAATTTATGCAGAAGTATCTAAATCAAGAGAAAATATGGAAAAAATATTACAGGAGCTACCAAAACTATATTCTCCTTTTTACCTCCAGAAACTTGAAATTATTGTTATTGGAAAGGGCGATGATGTTCCACTGGACGTATTGTTTATACCCAGTGATAAGCTAAATAAATTAAGACAAAAGCTTAAATCATCTTAATTAAGTTTAAGTATGTAGACTACGGATTTTGGTTGACAAAAATAACAATTTCTAATACAAACTACGCTGGTGATAGAGCCTTAAAATTCATGGATAATGATGTATATTTAGATTTGCAGTTACATGGTAACTAAAATTGATTAATGCTGAATAAATTTATGTTTGTGTTTGTGAGTACGACCCTTTATAAAGTAGTTTTTTGAGGAATTTTTAATTGATATCAATAATTGATTGTGGAATCTCAAATTTTGGCTCTATTCAAAATATGCTTAAGAAAATTGGTGAAGAATCTATTGTTATCACTTCACCTGTTGAATTAGAGAAAGCTACAAAGGTAATATTGCCTGGTGTTGGTTCCTTTGATCACGGCATGGGAGCCTTAAATGAAAGTGGTATGTCTGAAGCTATATTGAAAATTGATAAAAGTATACCAATTTTAGGAATCTGTCTTGGGATGCAGCTCATGAGCAAGCGAAGCGAGGAGGGAGTGTTAGATGGTTTGGGGATTATTGATGCTGAGTGCAAGAGAATTCATGCCCCTAAAGAAGCTAATCTTAAGGTTCCTCATATGGGTTGGAATACAGTTCATCAAAGAAAAAAAAGTTTGTTATTGTCTAATTTTGAAGAAGATTCACGATTTTATTTTGTTCATTCTTATTATGTTGAATGTAACAATGAAAGTGATGTTCTTGCCTCTTCTTATTATGGCGTGGAGTTTTCTTCTATGATCCAGCACGGAAATATTTATGGAGTCCAGTTTCATCCTGAAAAGAGTCATAGATTTGGTATAAACTTGTTTCAAAAGTTTTCAAAGTTATAAATGTTACATGTTCGTGTCATACCAGTTCTTTTGCTACTTAATAATGGACTAGTTAAAACTGTTGAGTTTAGAAATCCTAGATATATAGGGGATCCAATAAATGCTGTAAAGATTTTTAATAATAAAGAGGTTGATGAGCTTACTTTCCTTGACATTAATGCCTCTACTAAGGGTAATGGACCAGACTTTCAATTACTAAAACGAATCTCAAGTGAGGCATTTATGCCATTTAGTTATGGTGGTGGTATACGGAATATTGAGGATATAAAGCAACTTTATGGACTTGGTATCGAAAAAATTATTTTAAATAGTTCTATTATAAATGATCATAGCATAGTCTCTGATACCTCTTCAATTGCAGGAAGTTCAGGAGTTGTTGTTTCAATAGATGTAAAAACAAACTTGTTTGGTAATTCATTAGTTTATTCCTTTGGAGGAAAATTAAAGACCAACCAAGATCCTGTTGAATATGCTAAAGAAATGGAGTATCTTGGTGCTGGAGAAATTTTACTAAACTCAATCAATCACGATGGAAAGATGGCTGGATATGATTTGGATCTTATAAGTTCAGTTTCATCTGCTGTGTCAATTCCAGTGGTTGCATGTGGAGGTGCTGGTAAATTGCAAGATTTTCGAGAAGCTATTAACTCTGGAGCTTCTGCAGTTGCTGCTGGAAGTATGTTTGTTTACCATGGAAAGTTCAAAGCGGTATTGTTAACATATCCAGAATATAAAGTTTTGAGTGAGTTATTTAACTAAGGTAATTAAATTTGAAGTTTTTTATTATAGAGGAAAAAAATTGAAATCCTTATATAAGGTTTTAATTTAAGAAAATAGAAATTTAATCAACAAAACATTATAAGGAAAAATAATATGATAAAAATTGCATTAGTTGGTTGTGGACGAATTGCTCAACGCCATTCTGAGTTACTAGGATTTAAAAAGATAGATGGGGCAGACTTAGTAGCAGTTTGTGACAATGTATATGAAAAAGCATTACATATTAAAAAAATATTTAATATTCCTGCATATGAAGATATGGATGAGATGATGAAAAATGAACTTATTGATGTTGTTGTTGTATTAACTCCAAGTGGTCTGCATGCTCAGCACGTAATAAATCTTGCAAAATATGGTAAACATATTATGGTTGAAAAGCCTATGGCATTAACTATTGATGATGCAGATGCAATGATTCAGGCATGTGATGAAAATGGTTGTAAATTATTTATTGTCAAACAGAATCGATTTAATATACCAGTTATTAAATTGCATGAAGCGATAGAAGCGGGTCGATTTGGAAAGTTAGTTTTGGGGACAGTGCGTGTTCGCTGGGCTCGCCATCAGGAGTATTATGATCAGGATGAATGGAGAGGAACTTGGGCAATGGATGGTGGTGTATTGACTAATCAGGCTAGTCATCATATAGATATGCTTGAATGGATGATGGGAGATATAGTTAGTGTTTTTGCTAAAGCAACAACTGCACTAGCAAATATTGAAACTGAAGATACCGCTGTAGTAACTGTTAAGTTTAAAAATGGAGCATTGGGTGTTATCGAAGCAACAACTGCAACAAGGCCAACTAATATAGAAGGTTCAATATCAATACTTGGAGAGGGGGGGACAGTTGTTATAAGTGGTATTGCTGTTAATAAAATGCAAACATGGTCTTTCGAAGAGGTTGACAATAATGATTCTGAAGTTATTGAAAAATATTCTGATAACCCTCCTAATGTTTATGGTTTTGGCCATCAGGCATACTATGAACATGTTGTTAATTGTGTTGTTAATAACGGCCAGAATCTTGTGGATGGGTTGCAAGGGCGTAAAAGTGTTGAGTTGATAAATGCAATTTATGAATCAGTAGAAACAGGTAAAGAGGTTTACATTCACTTTCAACCTAAAAAATGTAAGTTAGGGTTAATATAAATTTTTTATAATGTCAAAGGAATTAATTTTGCTAATACGAAATGAATCAGTAAAGAACTTTGGTGATATCTTAAATTATTACGCAATAAAAACACCAGATAAGTTGTTTTTAATTGATATTGAGTCTGAAAAACGTTTTACTTATTTTGAATTTAATATGCTAGTTAACAAAACTTCAGATTTTTTGGCAAAACAAGGAATGTTACAGGGTGATACTCTTTCCATTGTTTTGGAAAATTCTTGGCCTTACCTATGTTTTTATTTCGCATGTATGAAAATGGGAATAATCGTCAACCCTTTTCCCATTAGTCTAGAGCCTCAAGACTTAATAAGATATATTAATTATGTTGAGCCAAAATTAATTGCTACTAATACTAGTATGTCTAAAAAACTATCAGAATTTAAACATCCATACAAAGTGCTAGAGGTTGAAGAAAATAGCTGGACTAATTTTATTGAGAATTACAATGAGTTTAATTCTTTTCCAGAATGTAATTTGGATGCACAGGCATGTTGTTATTATTCATCAGGAACCACCGCTAATCCAAAAGGGATTATGATATCTAACAGGAATATGTTGACAAATATTCGATCAATTGTTGAGGGGTTTAGATTTAATTCCCAAGAAAACCATCTAATTTTTCTCCCTTTAGGTCATACCGCTTCTATTAATTATTCAATGCTACCCTGTTTATTTTCAGGAGGTACTATTACACTGGCAAAATCAATTTGGGAAATCAGAAGTGATTTTTGGACAATAATTGCTAAATATCGAATTACTTTTTTAGAAATGGTACCTACTTCATTAATTATTATATTAAATATGAAAAAGTTGGATAAAGAGTTAGATATTTCCTCTTTAAAATGGATTGGATGTGGGTCTGCGCAATTACTTGTGAGTCAGCAAATTGCATTTAAAGAAAAATTTGGGATCCCAGTTGGAAATCTATATGGACTTTCTGAAACTGGTCCTAGCCATATTGATTATCCATTAGAGGATAATTGGGAGTCAGGATCAATAGGTTTTCCACTTTCTGTAAATGAATGTAGAGTTCTTGACAAAAATAACGTCGAGTGTGTTGTAGGAGAGATTGGAGAAATTGTTCTCAAAGGAGAAAATATTTTTATTGGGTATTTTAAAAATAAAAAAGGTTATGTTGACGCAGTTAAGGATGGTTATTTTTACACCGGAGATCTAGGCTACATTGGGACAGATAATAAGTTTTATTTTTCAGGTAGAAAAAAAGACTTAATAATAAAGGGTGGAGTAAATATTCTTCCTGCAGAAATTGAAGAAGTGTTGAGTGAACACATTAATGTTGAAGATGTTGCAGTAATTGGTATTCCAGATCGTATTGTCGGTGAAGAAGTTTGTGCTGTAGTCAAATTAAAAGATTGGATTGATGAAGAATCGTTACTGAATTTCTGTATTAATAAACTTTCTGACTACAAATTACCAAAAAAAATAATAATTGTTGATGAGCTACCCAAAGGCACCTCCGGAAAAATTCTTAAAAGGGTTTTAAAAGATAAATATGTTGAAAAGGTTGAGAAAAATGAACAAATGGGATAAAGAATTAAAAAGTGCTATTTATGCAGTTGAAAAAGCAGGCCAATTACTTAATGATCATTTTGAGAAAAAAATGTCTATTATTCGAAAATCTGCTAAAGAATTTGTTACTGAAATAGATTTAGAAAGTCAGTCAATTATTATTGAATCACTGAAAAATGACTTCCCTGAATATCATTTTTATACAGAGGAGTCACGGAATAATAAGCCAATAAAAGGCCTGACATGGGTTATTGATCCAATAGATGGAACTCATAATTATATTTCAGGGCTAACAAATGTTGGCATTTCTGTTGCGCTTATTTCAGAAGAAGATTTTCATGTAGGCGTCCTTTTTTTTCCCATGAAATCTATGATTTTATATGCAATCAATGGACAAGGTTCTTTTTGTAATGGCGACCCTATCCAGGTGAGTAAAAATAAAGATTTGTCTAAAAGCATGGTGGCTTATGACAATCAGTTTCATTTATCTCCAGATGCTTTTAATAAATTTGAAAAAATTACAGCATCAATATTTACTATTAGAATTTTTGGAGTTGCAACTTGGGATATTGCTTTAATTGCCATGGGAAAAATAGATGCACGTATTTGGAACAATACTAAGTTGGTTGATGTTGCAGCAGGTTACGTAATTCTTAAAGAGGCAGGCGGTCAAATGACTGATTTTAATTCTCAAAGTCTTTCGTTGAATCCTTTTAATCTTATTGCATCCAACGGCTATTTACATAAAGATCTTGTAAATATCTTAAAGGATTGATTTATTCCTATAATTAGTTATATTAAATTAATATTTAATATAAAATTAAATCTTCTGTTAACGTTCTACATAAACTACTATTGCAGATTTTTTTAGCAAATTTTGAGTTTAAATTAACCATTTATTAAGGAGAAATATAATTGATTATAGGAATAAATGGCTTTGGGCGCTTTGGCCTTCATCTTCTTAAATACTGGCTGGATAGAAGCAGTGAAACAAGTTTTAATATTAAATATATTAATGATGATTATCTTTCTATTGATCAGGTGTATAAAATTATTCTTAATGATAGTTCGGTAGTTTTTAATAAATACAAGGTTCGATATGTAGGCGATATGCTAACATTTATAGAGCCTAATGGATTAATCCATGAGATTCATTTTAGCAACTCTTCAGTTGATAATATTCCTTGGATTGGTATTCCTGAAATGGTATTTGAGTGTTCAGGTAAGAATACATCAAAAGATGATTGTGAGTTTTATGTTCAGGGAAACACGAAAAGAGTATTAATTTCTGCTACTTCATGGGATGCTGACTCTACGCTTGTTTATGGATTTAATCATCAAGAATATAAATCATCTCATCGTGTAATTTCATATGGATCATGCACTGTTAATGCTTTTGTTCCTTTAGCTGACTTTATAAATAAAAAATATGTAATTAAAGATAGTGATGTTAGTGTCATTCATAATATCCAGCATTTTAGGTTGAAGGAAAACCAAACATTAATTAGAAAATTTTGTACACTTGAAAAATCAGGCCCTATTCTATTGGACTGTATAAATGTCAATAACTTTACTGTAAATTACACAGTAATTCCTTATTCTGGAGTGTCAATGATTGATTTTAGATTCCAGTTAGAGAATATTTCAGATAAATTAAAAATTATTGATGATCTGGAATATGCATTTGCAAAAGGTGACTTAAAGAATTTATATGGTCTTGATGAAGCTGATATTGGTCCAGAGGTATATAACTGCTCAACTCATTCGACAGTTATTATTAAAGAAAATATAAGAGTTATTGGAAATAATCTTTATCTTCCTGGCTATTTTGATAATGAAAATTCTGTAAATCGCTATTATGATTTAGCTGAATATATCGTCTGTCAAGAAAAAGTTTAGCTTAATTAAATTGACTTTATGAAAACAATTGATCAGTTGATATCGGAAGCTTTTAAAATAGACAAAGACTTACTTTCTGACGATATGAACTCGAGTAGTATTTTGGATTGGGATTCTTTGGCTCAATTTAATTTAGTTGCTAGTATTGAAAACACATACCAAATTATTATTGAAATGGAAGATCTATTTAACATGCAGACTATTGGAGATATCAGGTCTATTGTAGAAAAGAAAAATTCTCTAAGATAAATTCTTAATTATTTCAGTTTGTTATTCTTTAAATTTAATAGATTTAAAAAGTTATTTTTAATCTACTTTAAGCTTCTATCTAATTAGATACTTTTTATATTCATTAATATATTAATTATGAAAGAAAATAACAAAATTGTATTTAGGTTGTTAGAACCTAAGGATATTTGTAAATTTCAAGAATATATCTGTGAACATTGGAACAAAGATCATATATTTGCAATTAACACCCAATTGTTTGATTGGCAACATAAAGGCAAGTATTCATATCATCATATGGTTGCAATCCAAAATGACCATATTGTTGGAGTTCATGGATTCATACCCATGCAACAATTTGACAATGGTTTGCCATCAGATCAATTATTTTTGGCAATATGGAAAGCACAAGAAAATAATACTGGCTTAGGGCTATATCAAAATATATTGAAAAAATATTCCCCTGTATTTATTTCGAGTATAGGGATAAGTTCAGATGTTATGCCATTTTATCAGTGGCAAAAATTTGATTGTGGATCTATGAATCATCATGTAATTTTATCACCCTTTATTAAAAATTTTAATATAGCCTCAATTCCAAGCTTAAAAAATTATATTAATAACAAAAAAACTAAAAGAAATGATTTACATTCTTTCTTTGAAATTAATAAAGACCAGCTAATTCGCCTAAATACTGATAATATTTATTCAAATCAAACACCTACCAAATCAGATACTTTTATTATTAATCGTTACTTTAATCATCCAAGCTATGATTACAAGATTTATGCATTGATGAGTAAAGACAAAATCGATGCACTATGTGTCTTAAGACCTGTTTACTTAGAAAATAATGCAGTTGTATTACGCTTTGTAGACTTTATAGGCCCAAACCAAGTATTTCTAATACTTTATGATTATTTGATTGACATTCTGAGTGAATACAATGCAGAGTATATCGATATATACTCTTATGGTGTCCCTTTAAATATTCTTGAGGAGTCAGGATTTTTGAATAGAAAAAAAATTAAAAATCTTATTATTCCAAACTATTTTGAACCTTTTAAAAGAATTAACATAGATCTAAACTATGCTTATAAAGATTTAAAAAAAGATTCCCCAGTTAGGTTGTTTAAGGCTGATGGTGATCAAGATAGACCAAACTATTGATTCATAATTATATTGTAAAGCTTAAACATAGTAGATAATAGTCACGAGAGACAATAATAAGATTGTTTAGAGGATTGAGATGCATAATAATAGTGTACTAATCGTAATGTATCATTATGTTCGAGAAATTAAAGACTCAAGGTTCCCTGATATTAAGGGGCTTGAAATAGATCATTTCAAGCATCAAGTTGAATATCTTATTAGAAACTACCAACCTATAAGTGCTTTCGATTTAATTGATGCTATCAAAGGCACTAAGAAACTTCCCCATAATGCTGTATTATTGACATTTGATGATGGATATTTAGATCATTTTACTTCTGTTTTTCCAATACTTGAGGAAGCTGGTATTAGTGGCTGCTTCTTTCCGTGCGCTAAAAGTGTTCTGGAAAACAAAGTTCTTGATGTCAATAAAATTCATTTCACTTTATCTTCAGTTACTGACAAGGCTTTATTAGTTGAAGCAATTAATGAGCAGATAAAACACTACTCAAAAGAGTTTAATCTAAAAACTATTGAAGAATATTGGATAAAATTAGGTAAACCTTCTCGTTATGATTCATCAGATGTAATGTACATTAAGAGAATGCTCCAGGTTGAACTTCCAGAATCACTTCGGAATCTAATCTGTGATAAGCTCTTTAAAGAATACGTTACTGATAACGAAGTTTCATTTTCTAAAGAGCTTTATATGAATTTAGATCAAATTCGGTGTATGAATAAACATGGACATTATTTTGGCAGCCATGGTTATAACCATGTCTGGCTTAATCATCTTGATCCTACTAAACAAGAAAAAGAAATTCAGCTCTCGTTAGAGTTCTTGAGAATGATTAATCCTAAAATGAAAGATTGGATTATGTGCTACCCTTATGGTGGTTACGACGATAGCTTAATATCCATTTTACAATCTAGTGGCTGTGTTGCAGGTTTTAGTACAAAAGCTGAGGTTTCTGATTTAATAAAACATAATAGATTTAGATTGCCTCGTCTGGATACTAATGATTTACCTAAAAATGCTGACGCTCTTAGGTTAATTTAAATTATTAACATATTTCATGAGTAAAAAAAGTATTCAAAAAAAACTCATTTCAGAATTCATTTTAGTAAAAATAAGTTTTTTTTAAAATAAGGTAAAAATGAAAATAAAGTTTTTAGATCTTCATGCTCAATATCTTTCAATTAAAGCTGAAATTGATTTTGCTATTGAATCCATTATAAAAGATAGTGCATACATTGGTGGTAAGCATGTAAAACAATTTGAAGAAAATTTTGCAAAGTACCAGGACGCAGATTTCTGTATTGGTGTTGGAAATGGTACTGATGCTCTTGAGATATCACTTGAAGCGCTAGATTTACCAAAAGGAAGTGAGGTAATTGTTCCTGCTAATAGCTTTATAGCAAGTGCAGAAGCGATAACACGCTCAGGATTCAAAATCATCTTTTGTGATGCTTATCAAGATGACTACACGATTAATATAGAAGATGTGAAAAAAAGAATTACTAATAAAACATCTGCGATTATCGCAGTCCATCTTTACGGCCATCCTTGTAATATGGACCCGTTAATTGAGCTAGCAAAAAAATACCATTTAAGAATTATTGAGGATTGTGCTCAAGCTCATGGGTCAATGTATAAAGGTAAAAAGGTAGGTACTATTGGTGACATAGGTTGCTTTAGTTTCTATCCAGGAAAAAATCTTGGTGCATATGGTGATGGTGGTGCAATATTAACAAATAACCAAATATTAGAAAAAAAATGTCGAATGATTGCTAATCATGGTCGAATAGCAAAATATGATCATGAGTTTGAAGGAAGAAATTCAAGATTAGACTCCCTTCAGGCCGCAATATTAAATGTAAAATTAAAATACTTAGATGCATGGATTGACCATCGTCAACAAGTTGCAGATACTTATTTTGATGTCTTGCATAACTCTAGTGATATAATTCTGCCAGTAAAGCAAACTTGGGTAAAGCAAGCTTATCATTTATTTGTTGTGAGACATTCAAAAAGAGATAACCTGAGAAATGTTCTTGAGAATTCTGGTATACAAACTGGTATTCATTACCCTATAGCACTCCCAAAACTTAAGGCCTTTCTATATTTAAATCAAGATAAAGAAGATGGGTTTTGTTGGACAGAAGATGTGAAATTATTAAGCCTTCCTATAGGGGAACATATAATTATTCCTGAATTAAAATCTATACTAGAGGAAATTTTTTACTAGATAGTTAAAGGTAAGGTTGTATGAAAATACTAATTTATCGATAATTTTTATTGAATATTTAATTTTTAAGGGGTGTTGATGCCAGATATATATAGACAATGCGTAAGATGTGTTATGGATACAACTGTCAAAGACATTCATTTTGATAGTGATGGGATTTGTGGTTATTGTAAAAATTATCTAATCCGAGTTAAAAGTGAACAAATATCTAATAAAGTTGAATCCTTTGATAAGCTCATAACTCAGATAAAAAATGAGGGTATTAATAAAGAACATGATTGTATTATTGGTATAAGTGGTGGCGTTGATAGTAGTTATGTTGCTTATTTAGTCAAAAATTGTGGACTTAGACCATTAGCTGTTCATTTAGATAATGGATGGAACTCAGAACTTGCTATATCAAATATTGAAAAAATATTAAATGCTCTTAATATTGATTTATATACTCATGTAATTGATTGGGAGGAGTTTAAAGAT
>Ga0075444_10000907_pt1 | contig 17933 bp, 27 predicted proteins | sample CoawatmetaG01DNA_FD_76836 | JGI IMG/M metagenome (GOLD analysis project Ga0075444, IMG submission 76836) | Marine microbial communities from the West Antarctic Peninsula - Coastal water metaG017-DNA | ecosystem: Environmental > Aquatic > Marine > Coastal | place: Atlantic Ocean: West Antarctic... | reverse complement strand
TTGATCAATGAAGGAGAAAGAAAGAAATTCTGGAAGTTTATTAAACCTTCCGGAGGTTAATAGGAACTAATTAAATGAAAATATTTAAAAGACTGATACCCTTAGCTTGCGTGGGTTTAGTCGCTGCATCTATTGCAGCTGCTAATGATATTTACATTACTCAAGTCGGTGATACATTAGACTTGGATATTGTCCAAAATGGACAAAACAACGTGATCGGTACAACCGGACAAGCTGTTGTACTAAATGGTGATGCAATGACCTTTAGCATAACTCAAACAGGTGGCTCAAACTCAATTGCGGCAAATATAAAAGGCGTAAGTTACACGGGCACGTGGGTATTTACAGGTAGTAATAACTCGGTAGCCTTATTGTGTAGTAGCGCATCAGCTGCAAACTGCGATACAGTAGTACTCAACATTACTGCAGTAGGCGATGACCAAGCATACGATATTAAAATTGGTGAAAGCGCTAGCGCAGATCAAGCAACAATTAACTTTACTGTAACAGATGACAATAACATTATTACTACTGATGTTGATGGTACTAGTGCAGTGATCAACGTTACTATTAATAAAAACTCAAGTACAGCAGGTAATAGTACACTAGACATTGATTTAGCTGGCAACGGAGATATCAACGGACACACTATAACCTTTAACGCTCTTGGTCGTGGCCACGCTGTTGTACTTAACCAAAGTGGGATATATGATAATGTTATCAACTTGTCGACTAATGGCGATAACCACGCTATTAATATTAATCAGTCAGACTAGTCTTGCTAACATAGGTCGCATCGCCGCCGTGGATGGTAGTGGAGCGATTGAACGTGGTGTAGATGCTATTGACGCAGTAAAAGGTACGGGCATTGATTTGCTCGATACCGCCGTGACCGCAAATGCAACTATGCGCATTGACTTCGTTGATGATACGCGAGTAGATATAACTGAACACTCACGATTAATAATCGATGATTTTGTATACGATCCTGCAACAGGAACTGGCTCATTAGGGCTCAAAGCAAGCCTGGGAACAATACGATATGCATCAGGCCAGATCGCTAAGAATAGCAGACAGAATGTAAAGATTAGAACTCCGTCAGCAACGATCGGTGTACGTGGAACTGATTTTATCATGGTAGTAAACGAAGCCGGTGGTTCTATGATTACACTGCTTCCTAGCTGCAATACTGATGGAATGTGTTATGTTGGTGAGATAACCGTCGAGACAGATGCTGGCTTTGTTATCATGAATCAAGCATTTCAAGCGACTATGGTTTCTCATAGTATGAACAAACCTTCAAACCCACTTGTATTAGATCTCAGTGAAGATATGATTAACAGCCTTTTGATTCTTCGCAAGACTAGTCCATATGAGGAAGTAGAGAAACTCGAATTAATTAAACGACAAAAGGGTGCAGACTTTTTAGGCTTAGACTTTTTACAGTATGACGGATTAGATTATGAGATGCTCGTAGATTCTATTGAAAGTATATGGGTAACTGCTCTTGATGAGACTGATTATATGCTTCAAGATATGTTGTATGATATGCTAGACCAATTAAACCAACAACTGATGAAGCTATTTGCTGATGAACTTGCATTACAGAATGCATTCCTATTAAGACAAGAAGGAAAGATCTACGGATTCGATCCTGACAGTGGTATTACGTTAAAGGATTCAAACGGATCCTGGACATTTATCAGAAGAGATTATGATGAAGGCGGTTACGTTGAATTAATATTAAACAATGCCTATGGTTATTCCATAGACTTACAACAGGGAGGCTGGGAATTATATGACTATAGATTGGGCGATACTATCGTTAATAATATTAGGATTATTCAGTCCCAGTAAGACTGAGGCCAATGATATTCGGGTTGCGCAGATTGGAGACAACATTATATTAAACGTTACACAGGATGGTAAGGATAATAAAATAACCGGTAAAAATTGGGGTAACTCTAATGCCTACATGAATGGTAGCAACTCAGTTGTGAACTACAGCCAAACCGGTGATAATAACAGACTAGGTATATACACATATGGCAATAATACAGTTATGAGCCTGACACAAACTGGCAATAACAACACCTCGAGTATGGATGGCCATGGCTCAAACCTTATAATGTCTGTCACGCAGAACGGCAATAACAACACTTCATATTCCGAGATGGGTAATGGTGGAGATGATAATAACTCTATGACGGTTACACAAGATGGTAATAACAACTACACTAATCCGAATATAAACGGTGACAATAATCTTATTGTTATAGATCAGGATGGTAATAACCATTATGCAACTAGAGTTGGCACATGGTCTGGTGATAATAACTCAATAGCTATTACTCAGAATGGATCACAACATGAGAATGCTCAGCTTGGTATGAATGGAAATAGTAATACGGTGGATATATCGCAGGGCTTTAGTGGCGAGAGTAACCTTACTAGATCAATTATAGTAGGCGATAGTAACGCATTAACAGTATGGCAAGGTAAGCGATTTAGCGGATACACTGATACGACTGAAGGTGGTGACCACGAAGCGAATTGGACAATAACTGGCAATAATAATTTGGCACGTAGCTATCAAACAGATGATGCAACTAACTGTTGTGCATCGGCTCATCTCACTACAAACACTATAGAGGGTGATGGCAATAGTGTTACGGTAAGACAACGTGTTAGTGAAAATGAAGGTTTTGTGCAGGTTGTTGGAGATAGTAACTTTGTTGACTTATATCAAAGTGGCGGCGGTAATGCATATGGAAATATCACGGCCACCGGCAATAACCATTCTACGACGAATATACAAAAGGGCGGAGGAGTTCATAGCATAACACTAAATATGACTAATGGAGGCGGAGCTTATAATATCAACACTCTTCAGGACAGTACTAGCAATCAAAGCTATACATTGGAAGGTACGTGTTTTACAGGAACCTGTGGAATATCGGTAGTCCAGAATTAAGGAAATGAAATGAAATACTTGACACATTGGGCATTAGCCTTTGTTACTGCTGCAGCAGTATTACTATTCCACTATAACGACGGAACTGTTGTACAAACTTTACGGCTTAAACAATTCGACTTATTGCAAGAGTATGATACACCAGTAGTAAGCGAAGATATTGCTATTCTTACTATTGATGAGAAAGCAATAGAGAAGCATGGGCAATGGCCTTGGAAGCGTGATGTGCTTGCTAACGTCATATGGCAACTGAGAGAGGCTGGTGCCGGAGTTATAGTACTACCAATTTTATTCAGTGAGTATGATCGACTTAACGGTGACCAAGAATTATTAGATGCCATGATAGACAATTCAGTTGTTATAGCGCAAGTCGGTTCTTTCGATGCAGATAAGAATGGAGTCCCACGTGGAGTAGCAAAGATCGGGGATCCACTGCCGTTCTTATTCGAATGGGATGGAATGCTCGGGCCAATCAGTGAGTTCGGTGATAATGCCGGTGGTGTTGGAGTGCTCAATGTCGTACCTGAGATTGATGGAGTAGTTAGGCGTATACCCTTGCTCATGCGCGTAGGGGCCGATATCTATCCAGCGCTTACAATTGAAGTTATTCGTGTAGCCGTAGGTGATCCATCATATCAAGTAAAAAGTAGTGCTGGTGGCATCGATAAGATGAGAGTGCCTGGTTATCCTACAATACAAACCGACTTTAATGGTAGGATATGGCTGCGATGGAACAAAGTTTTTAGTCATACGAGCGTAGCGGATGATCATGCGTTTAGTGAATTATCAGGTAAGATTGTTATAATAGGAACAACGGCTGCTGGTTTAGGTGGAGTTATAGCATCTCCTAAAGGTGGTCAATATAATTATATGCCTGCTGCCGTATCGTTGCAATCAATTCTAGATGGTGATACGATCTCACGTCCATGGTGGGCTAGTATGGTTGAGTTGATTCTCACTGGTATCCTTTGTTTTGGAATGGCATTGTGTACTATATCCTCACGATATTGGATCATCGGATCTAAGATTATAGGCTTTCCTATTTTATTAGGTGGTATCTCTTGGTACGCATGGTCAGAGTATTTGTATCTAATTGATGTAACTATGCCGATCATTGGTATTGTACTAGTAAGCTTACATGGTGTCTTTTCTAGGTTTGTCAGAGAATACACAGAGAAACAAGCAATCAAGAAGCAGTTCGCTGGTTACGCTTCTCCTACGGTTGTACGTATGCTACAAGAGAATCCTGAACTAATCAAAGAGGGCATGAAGAAAGAAGTATCGATATGCTTCTCAGATTTGCGTGGATTTACTCCACTAGGCGAATCATTTGGTGATGATGTTAAGGGTTTAACTAAGGTAATGAATGGTTACATGGATGCGATCACTCAGCCTATATTAGATTCGGATGGAATGGTTATTAAGTATATCGGTGATGCGTCTATGCATATACACAACGCACCGTTAGATGATCCTGACCATCCTAAAACAGCAGTACGTACTGCATTAAATATGATTAAACAAGTAGAGGTATTCAACAATGGAACCACAATGGAGGGTAAACCGCCTATTGGTATGGGGGCTGGCGTTAATACTGGCCTCGGCTATATTGGGGAAATGGGATCATCGGCACGTCATTCCTACGATATCTTGGGGGACGCTGTATCAACAGCAGCAAGATTAGAATCGGCATGCAAAGGATACGGTGTAGTGTTAATCGTAGGACCTTCAACATACGAAGTTACAAAAGATGATTTCTTTTACTTAAAGCTGGATAACCTTGCTGTAAAAGGAAAGACGGTTGGTTTAGAAATCTATACGGCTATAGATACACCACACCCACCGGTGTTTAAAAGTAGCAAAAGATTACACGATGAGATGCATAGGCATTATAGTAACCAAGACTTTAAAGAAGCAATTAGACATTGCAATCTTTTAAAGGTTAGTTTCTATGGTCAGATGCTTGGTTATTATGAAATGTGGATTGAGAGATGTGAATACATGATGACTCAAGATCTGCCCGCTGATTGGGATGGGATATTTAGAGCTACAACTAAATGATAATTATTCTTCACAAAGGGTTTACTTTAAAACCCATAGTGAAGAAGACTCCTGTCAGACTAATCGGAGGTCAACCTAATCCCGAATGGGAACCTAGGATATCACCGAAACCCTATGTAAAGGAAAGTAATAATGGCAAAAGTAACTGAAGGAGCTGCCTTAAAAGGACAGCAAAAAAGGTTATCTAAAAATTCTAGATATGCACATTTAGATATAGATGGCGATGGAATTGTAAGTGATGAGGAAATGATGAGTGAACAAAGAATGCTTGAATTAGAAGATATGCGCACTGATATGGAGAATGAAGATAAGAAGCAGGACGCTCAGCGTAACATGACGTGGTTTGCACTAGCAGGCTTATTGTTATATCCTGTTATGATTATTCTTTGTAACGTTAGTGGCCAATCAGTTGCTGCAGATAATCTAACTACTATTGCGCCTACATATTGTATCGCAGTTGTTGGTATAGTTGCTGCTTTCTTTGGTGCACAAGCATACAAAGGAAAGGCTGCTGTTAAAGCTAAGAAAAAAGAAGAGTGGTAAATACTAAAATGCCGGGCGTACTTTTGTACACCCGGCTATCCATTGTTTATTTAAAGAAACACTTTAGCCTAATAGCTTCTCTAAAGTAGCTGGTCCGGCGATACCATCAGCAACAAGTCCATTGTCTTCTTGCCAGGTTTTAAGTGCCATTTCAGTGCCACGTCCAAAGATTCCATCAGGCGATGCTCCGAGGCCTAAAGCTTCTTGCATCATCTTGACGCCTTGACCACGAGATCCTCGACGTAAGACTGAGTTATGTTTAATCTCAAACTCATCATCTTCATCTATCATCCGATGGTCACGACCAACATCTTCTCCTAGTACTGACATAGCATTAACATAACGCTTTTGGCGATCTTCAAGACCGATTGCGCCACCATTAATCTTGCGTGTCATCATCCGCACGTCACCGGTATCAGCAATTTCGTTCAACATGTTTATGCTCCAGAACCAACATGCAGACTCAATTGCACCTGATGGTGTTGAAACATATTCTGCAGCTTCTTCGGCACTCATGTTAACACTACTACCAAATCGGGTATAGTTATCCCTACCAGTAAGTTGCTTAAGGCCACGACCACGGAAACGCCATCCGTCACCCTCTTGAGTATTGCCCATCTTGTACCTACGGAATTCATCGTTGTACACACGATTCGCAATCATCTCAGGGTTACGTGCATACTCAGCAGCGTTTGCTTTAGGCGCATCACCAAAATACCTACCAAAGACTGCACCTAAAGCTTTCTCGCTATAGTTCAGGTTCTCGGTAAGAGATCTAAAGTTATTAGACTCATGTGCACACTGACTGATAAAATGAGCAACACGGCTCTTTGTATTGATTTCATACACGGGCAGCTTGGCAATGATAGCCTCATGCCATCGCTCAACGGTGTCTCGATCATTACCTGGGATCATATCGTTAAGTTGTTTTGCAGTTAACATAATTAGTCCTTTACAATTTTAGTGATCATATCTTCGAATTCCTCAACCTTACCGGTACGGTTAGGCCAATAGATATAATCCTTTTCGGGATTAGCTTTAAGATTGGATAACAGCGGAAGTATAGCGTTATACAAGTTGTTTAGTCTATCTTGTGCATCTTCTGCAGTATGGTTTAGATCCGTAAGATCGGTTTGAGCTTTTTGCACTACTTCTAATTCATCTTCAGAAATGGCGGTGAAACCAAAATCAAATGGTATAGTCATTTAGTCCTCCTTTTTCTTTTTACCTTTAGCCTTCTTTTTGGCCTCTAGTTCTTTTACTTTTTGGCTTTTAACTTTTAATCTTTTGATAGCATTATCGCCATCCATCCAGATATCTTTGTTATCAAGTAACTGTGTAATCTCATCCGGTGTAAGGAAATCCTCATAAACCGAACGAAGAATCTTTTCTGACCAGGCACGTTCATGCTTTAATTGGTCAAACATTTCACCACCCTTACCGAATGTACCACCTGAATAGTTATGGAACATAAACATAGAATGCTCAGATACTTCATACATGTCAGCAGTCAAGAAAATCATAGTAGCTGCAGACATACAAGCGCCTTCAACTGAACAAACAACTGTTGCATCAGTCTCAGTGAGTACACGCATAAACTGAATAGCTGTGAACATATCACCACCATAACAATTAATATGCAATTTGATTACATCATTTTCACTGCACGATCTTATAATATCAAACCATTCCGAGTATTCCTCATTAGGTCCGATTTCACTTGTTAAATAAAACTCATGTAAAGAGGCAAGTGGCTTTCCTAGAAAGACATCTTTAGGCTTCTTGCCTTGGCCCATTAGATTCAATATGTCGATTCCTTTAGTATTTTTCATTAAATAAACTCTCGTTGATGAACTACTAAAGCTTTGTAGATCTCAAGTTGTTTTTCAAGTTGTTCAATGTATTCCTGTACAACGTATTTATCACATAGCGTTTCACAACATATGCCTAGGTTTTGTTTAGCCCTAGTTTCTAAAGACTTTTCGCCTCTTGTACTCATTGATTGTCTCCAATAGTTTAGGTGCCCAGTTATCACGATGCTCTTTAAAAACTTGAGGTTCTTCATTATCTACTGCAATGATAGTAACCAAGTTAACGATAGGAATGCCTGTCCGCTCTTCCCACATAATCGCATACGCAGATTCCTGTATAAAGTAATTAGTAATCCAGTCTAGCTTCTTAAGTTTGCCCGAAGTCTTAAAGTCAATAATTGATAATACGCCATCAAAGTAACCTACACAATCTACACGACCTGCGAGGCCAAGATGCTCTGAGTACAAAGCAGCTTCTTGTAGACATATAGTACCAATGCGATCATCTAATACCTTCTGTACAGACTTAAAGTTCTCAACCACATGTGGCATAAAACCTTCAGCATAGTTCTCATCATTATCAAGATACTTCTCAATAATAGAGTGAACAGCAGTACCACGTGTAGAGGCACGATGCGAAATTCTATTCGCTTCTTCTGCTCCCACACGGGCCCGCCACCTTTGAATAAACTCTTCGCTTAAAATCGAAAGTACTGTAGTAACAGAAGGATAACGATTACCATCGGGAGTAGCGTACTTTCTGCCTGAGGAAGTAGATTCTGCAATAAGATCTTCATATCCAAGATCAGTTTTTTCATGTTTAAATATCCTTCTATTCATAATATATCCGTTCTTATCCGTTAATTTTCATCATTTCTTTCGTCATAATGTAATCACGTACAAATGCCGAACGAACAATATCCTGCCAACCGAACTCAATCACTGAGAACTTTTGCAGTTGTTCTATAATAGACAAGAAGGTTACGATACCATTCTTGTCTTTCTCTTTATCAAAATCGGTTTGATAATAGTCACCACACATAACAAACTTACAGTTACGACCAACACGGGTAATAACTGAGTCTAGCTCGTGGAAGTTTAAGTTTTGCATCTCATCAATAACAACAATAGCATCGTTGAATGTGATACCACGTATGAAAGAAGTAGATTCAAATGCTATGGTACCTGCACTCTGTAACTTAGTCCAGGCATCTGCTTCTTCAAACAGCTCTGCACATATAGCTCTATACGGTGCGGTGTACACATCTTTCTTTTCTTCTTCAGTACCTGGCAAGAAACCAATGTCTCGTGTAGGTACAATAGAACGTACAACGATCACTTTGTCATACGGTGTTTCTTTATCTAGCACATCTTCAAGTGCAAGTGATAACGCCATAAACGTTTTACCTGTACCTGCAGAACCTGACATTACAAGAGAGTCTCCTCTCTCGTAGGCTTGAAATACTTCTTTTTGATTATCAGTCAAAGGATTAATTTGAATCATATCATCAAGCTTCAGTTTTAGTGATCGTGATTTAAGTGCAGGCATTAGTAATCCTTAATAGTATGGTTCATGTGTTTGGCACCATCTTTTACTCGTGACATAACTTCGCGGAAGCCATCATCTACTTTAATGTTAGTTCCACGTTCACCTATGATTCTAGGTGCAGTAATGACATGAATAAGATCAGGCATTGCATCGAGTTTAATCTGTAAATCATCGTACGAGCAGATTACATCATACTCGTGTAGGGTCTTAATATCTTTTACTGTGTATGTTGGCATTTCTGCTCCTCATATTTTTCGTCAAGTTCCTTTAGTTCGCGATACTTACGCATTATATATGCATGGTATGATTCTTGCTTTTCATACTTTTCATCGCTCATGCTGTAAACCAATCTGGAACACTACGACCTGTCCATATCATTTTGAATCGGTCTGCTTTAGTCTTATAAAATGCACGATATGATTTAACTGCACATTCGAATATGCAGTCTGGTCGTGCAGACATTGCTAGCTTGAATGGTGTCAAGCCGATTTGTGGTATATTACGTGGAGGCACTGATAGCTCCTCTTCTAAAAGCTTTTGTGTTGAATGTATCTTGTGATATCTATAGGTGTATTCTACACACAATGCCATGAAGTGGTCGTAATGCCATATATAGTTTGCAACAGACTCACGTGTCCACACAGTAGATGGATGATTAAAGTGACATGCTTTATATAATACTGATTCGCGACGATCGTTAAGCTTGAAGTACTGCAACATGGAACCTGACTTAGAAGGTCTACGTTCCATGGTACCGTCACACATACGATGTACAGTTGATAGCATTTGTGCGGATTCTACAATCATCTTGACAACGTGCTTGTCACACTGCAGCTGAGCTGCTTTGATTGGATTCTCGTCTAGTACAAATATGTTCATGCTATGAAGTCCTTTAGGTTATTATTACTATATTATAACACGTTTGAATGTGATTGTACATCTTTATTTTATAAAATGGTTTTAGTTTTTAATATAGTCGAAAGGTAGGTTAAGTAGAATAGCGATTTCTTCGATATCGGTGAGGTTATTAGAGGTGAATTCGACGAGATGATTTCCGCCGGCGGGTCCGTTAGTTTGGAATTTTGAAACGGATGAGTTGTTTTCGGAAGCGAATTTTAGAATTTCGGTTTTAGTACAATTATAATCGATGTCCGATGAGATGGTATAAGTCATGATATTTTCCTTTTTTGTTATCATATTAACAGTGTACCACACACAAACCTATTTGTACACAGTTAATTTAGCGAAATTAATAATAATTATACTTGTAACAATTATGTTACACTGCTTATTTTTAAAATGTATTCGCTCTTGCCACGGACGTTAGGATCTTTCAATGGTAGGAAAGCACCTGACGCACCGGTCCATCCATGGAACTCGGAGTCATAGAACTTAATATTACATGCTTTGGGATTATCGTTTTGGAGTTGAGCTAGTTCGTCAGCCCATTTTTGCCAGGTATAATCATCTACAATTGATTCATCCATCTCATAATACAAGCATGAGTGAACCAACATCTGTGATCTACGTTGACGGATCTTTTGGCGTATTGTTTGCTTTCTAGGCATTACAAGATCCACATGTTAGGTGAGTTTGTATAAACTCTATTGGTGTTGGGGTAAGTCCGCTGTAAAGAACATACCAACATGCCGCTAATAATACGAGGAACAATAATCCCCACCAGGTTAAAAGAAGCTTACCTATTCTTAATACTATTAAAGCAAATAGAAAAAGCGAAGCGGCACTCATTAATACCTGCATTGCAAATATAAAAGTGTTTATTAAATTTTCATCCATTGGTAATCCTCATTCTGTATATGTACTTATTATAACACAGAATGAGGAGTTTGTACACAGTTAATTTAGTATTTTCCTACATCATGCATATCATTAATTCGTGATGAAAGATACATTTGTTTTTTCTGCAGCTTAAAAGCCAAAAGTTCGTTCCCTTCTTTTTCTAATCGTCTTATGTAATGTTTGAGCTCTTTAGAGTCTTTTTTGAGCCGTTCTATTGGAGGACCATATATCATTTGATTCAGCCTATTGTTTGATTTACGACGGGATAAGATTAGTGTTGCTCCTTGTTTCTAATGCAGAAAGTAAAAAAGGACCAAACCCACTTTCGTGGATTGGTCCCAAGGTCTCTATATGAAAATGTTTCTTATTCTTTTCATAAAAGTATTTATAAAGAACTACTTCTTGATTAGTCCCGGAAATGCATCCATTACCAACTTTTTTGTAAACCCTTTGTACTTACCTGCCAGATCGCCGTTCTTCATGTCACAGAGAAGATAGGCATCTTCCCAGGTAATTGACTCTAGCATACGAATCCACATCAACTCACGCTTCGCTTCTTTAACAGGAGGTCCGCCTTTAACAAAGTACTTAAAGCGTGGAACAACATGTGTGCGAACATGTTCAGCATCACGATATTTGTTCTCTTTAAAAGGTGGAGTACCCTTAGGTAACATCCATTCAATAGTATCGTCAAACGAACCTTTTAAAAAGTAGCGTAATGTTTTAGTATCATAGTGTTTCAGCACATCGCGTTTAGCACTAGTGTCTTTAGCAGCACCAACCTTTTCCAATATCTCATGGAGATTGACTCTGTTTATATTTTCATTAATCATTAGAAATCCTCAATACATTCAATTAGTAATTTACAGCGATTCTTAATAAAGTAGTTCAAGATTTTCATACGAGGAACAACTTTGATAGATTCAGCTGTATTTATAATGTTAGATTTAATAGCTTCTGGTATATAAGCAAGGTCAACTAACAGCTGATTACGCTTGAAGTTACGAAAAACCTCACTACCCATATGAGACTCTAGGTTCTCAGCGTTATCAACATAGCCTTGGATCTTCTTCTTAGTCATAGGAGACTGACGAATGCTTTCAACAAACGTGTCATCACCACTAAGAACATTAGGAATGCCGTCAGAGCTATCACCTTTACAGATGTGCTCAAATAAGTAACTAACAGGATTAGGATCCACAATGAATTTCTTAGTCATAGGAGAATACTGCTTAACGTTACCATACTTCTGTAGTTGAATAAAGTCTTTATCAGCAGAGATAATCATTACCTTTTCATGCTGACCGAACTCTTGAGTCTGCTCAACAAGAACACCGATAATATCATCAGCTTCTACATTACGAATGTAAACTACTTTGTATGGCATATTCGCAGAGATCTCTTCACGTACTTTATTAAGAGCAGTGAAGATCATATCAAAATCAAGCTTAGACTCTGTACGGCTATTACGACGTGACCATTTATATTGGGGGAATACATCACGTCTCCACGAGCCACCGTCACAGGCAATAACAACTTGGCCGTATTCATCCTTATGCTTTTTAACATGCATACGAATAGAGTTGAGGATCATATGACGAATAGTATCTTCGTTCAATGGTCCGTGGTTTGAATTAACAATGATGTTACCCATTGCAATACCGTTAAAATCAATTATAATCATGCTTTAGCTTCCATTATCATTTCGTGTATAACATCTAGTACTTCCACAAAGGGATAGTCTGGATGCGTGCTTCTTACTAATGCTGCGTATATTAGATTTAACACACAGCCCATATCTTTATAAAACACTTCATCATCCTTGGCATTAAAGCCATACTCGGATAATAATATTACAATCTCTTGCATACATTCTCCAGCAAGATCCATCTCTTCATTGGCCGAAGGGCCTGGATCTATGAGAGGATTTCTGATCTCGCCATAGGGGAATTGTATTACATTGCTTTTAGTTTTATCTGTCATTATGGTACCATTATACACTATTGCTAAAGGGATGTACACCTTTATTTTACTTTATTTGTAGATTTTTTACATGATTGCGATGTATCTTGCCGCCTACAAAGGCGTTATAATACTCGTCAGGTTTAAGTAACACATCTCTAGTGATCTGTTCTTTCATTTCAAGGTAGGACATTTCACCCTTACCCATGCACAAATGTAGTATCTCACGGCCGAACCGTTTATCACCATGTTCTTCAAGAAGCATTCTTACTTCGTCTGAACTGCCATGGTAAATCTCCCAGTCTGATGAGGATACTTTTGTGCGTTTGCGTTTTTGACCTTTTAAAGGTTTCAACTTAACTCTTGAGTGGAAGTTCTTTTTACCAATGTACTTCATTCCATTGGTGAGATCGGTGACTATATAGACGAATCCTTCATAGTCACCGATATTATCTAATGTAAAGGGTTTCCCCTGATATTGCCATTTCTTCATATGGCTATTTATTCGTCTCCCCCAAAGTCCAATTGGTACTGTTCTTTATGTGATTGTGCTTCATCCACATCAACTCCACATGATGGACAGTGTTGCACTGTTGCATCATCGTCATCAAACTTAACTTTGTATTCAACCCCACAGTGGTAGCATTGCGTCATATTGTCATTTCTCCTAGTGACTTAGATAACACCCAGTTCTTAAACTCGGCGTGTCCACCTATATATTCAATATAACCGGTACTGATTTTATTGGTAATCTGTGGAACAGTACGGGCATTAGGAAATTCTGTCTTAAATTCGCCCTCACTAATATCCTTACCAATTTTCATTACGGTATGTTTCATTTGTTTTTCCTCTGCTAACGCAATAGCTGCGCTGCAGAAGAAACAGCTTTCTTTACTGTATATTGTTATCAAAGTGATAATCCTACGAAGGTATCTTCGGTTACGTCTTGCTTAACTCCACCAATGACATAAGAACTGATTTCGGTTTCTTGTGGAGCAACTTGTACATTGCCTCCGCCGATCCATTTCTCAGTCCACGGTAGTGGGTTAGCTTGAGGTGTATTATATGGTGAAGAAACTTGAAGAGTCTTCATCCGCTTGTTTGCGATCCACTCAATATAGTTAGATAGCAACATAGAGTTTAGACCAATCATAGATCCGTCTTTAAACAGATAATCAGCCCATTCTTTTTCTTGATCAACTGCTGCTACAAACATACTAGTCACTTGCTCAGCACATTCTTCACGAATCTTAGCGAAGTCAGGATCCTCTTTAGGAAGAGCTTTGATGATAGTTTGTGATGCAGCTAGGTGAGTATTTTCGTCACGTGCAATAAACTTAATAATCTTTGCATTGCCTTCCATCTTCTTCAATTCAGCGAATGCCCATGAACAAGCAAATGACACATAGAAACGTACACCTTCAAGAATGTTAATAGAATTGAGTGCAATCCATAAACGCTTCTTTAGCTCATACTTTGTAATGACAACAGTCTTACCATTAACCTTATGTGTGCCTTCACCTAGTAGATCATACCATTTCTGATAGTCAATAAAGCTATCGTAATAGCCTGAAATGTCCTTTGCGCAATCTACAATCTCATCGATATCAAGCATCTCATCAAATATCTTTGATGGATTGGCATACACATTACGAATAATATGCGTGTATGAACGTGAGTGAATTGTCTCAAAGAATGCCCATGCCATTACCAACGGCTCTATTTCAGGAACAGAAGCTGCAGACATAAAGGTTTCAGTTGGACCACGACCTTGTACAGAGTCCAATAGGATCTGACGTTTTAGGTTCGAAGTAAAGATATGTTTTTCAAAGTCGGTAAGATTTGCAAAGTCTGACCGGTCTTTAGATACATCTATTTCCTCAGGTCTCCAGAAGAAGCCTAACATCTTTTCAGTAATCTTTTCTAAGGCCGGGTTTTGGACCTGGTCATAGCGAGCGATATCGACTCCCCCGTCAAAGAACATGAGGGAATCCATATGTGATTTAGTTTGTTTTTCAAAGACTGACATTCAATTTTCCTTTATATAGTACAGCTGTCGCAATCATCTTCATCGTAATCTACTTGGGTTAGAGGCTCATCGATATTCATTTCGCCAGCACCGTCATGTGTGTTATTATAATATAGTTGCTTACCACCATACTTATAGAACGTTACAATGTCCGTTATCATTTGAGACATTGGCACTTTGGATTCTGGAAAGTGCTCAGGGTTATATGATGTATTAACAGATATACCTTGATCGATATACTTTTGCAATACAGCACACACCTTAAGGTATCCGCCTGGAGTTTTCTGATCCCATAATAGATCATACTTGTTTTTCAAGTGATGATGTCCAGGAACAACCTGAGCCATCACACCGTCTTTAGATGCTTTATATGATACTAAAGCACGTGGTGGTTCAATACCATTAGTTGAATTACTAATCTGTGCTGAAGTCTCTGCCGGCATAAGTGCCATTAAAGTAGAGTTACGTATGCCATACACTTCTAGATCTTTACGCAATGATTTCCAATCCATGCGTTCAATGTGTGGTACTAACTCATCTACTTCTTTCTTATATGTATCAATTGGCAAGATTCCAGTGTGATACTTTGTTTCATTTGATTTAAAGCATGCACCTTTTTCTTTAGCAAGATCTACAGATGCCTTAATTAAATAGTATGACCATGCCTCTGCATATTCATCAACAGTAGCAAGAGCGTCTTCGTTATACTTGAGACCACGTTTAGCAAGGAAGTATGCAAAGTTAATGATGCCGATACCTAAAGGACGACGGTTCATTGTAGACTTACGTGCAGCTTCCATTGGATATTCTTGATAGTCAAGTAGTGCATCTAATGCACGAACAGCTAATGTACAAGGTTTCTCAAAGTCTTTAGGCTCGTTAATAATACCCCAGTTGATTGCACTCAAAGTACACAAAGCAATCTCACCATCAGGATCATCAGCATTATTCAACGGCTTCGTTGGTAAGTTAATCTCTGTACATAGGTTAGACTGTCGTATTGGTGCAATGTTTGGTAAGAAAGCCCCATGATCATTAGCGTGATCTACGTTCATTAGGTAGATCCGACCAGTGTCTTTACGCTCAGTTATAAACTGTGAGAATACTTCGATTGCTGGTAATACCTTCTTACGGATACTAGTAACCTTTTCGTACTTCTCATATAACGTTTTAAACTTAGCTTGGTCTTCAAAGAACGCATCGTACAAACCAGGAACGTCAGCAGGTGAGAACAATGTAATATTGCCACCAGTGAGTAGACGCTCATACATGGTTTTGTTAAACTGAAACGCGTAATCCATTTGACGTACACGATTCTCTTCAGTACCTTTATTGTTCTTTAATACAACTAAGTCTTCAAACTCTAAGTGCCATACAGGCAAGTAAACAGTTGCAGCACCGCCACGTACTCCACCTTGAGAGCAAGACTTAACTGCAGCAGAGAAGTACTTTAAGAAAGGAATTAATCCCGTGTGTACAATCGAGCCATCACCGACCCGACTGTCGACAGCACGTATTCTACCAGCGTTAATACCGATGCCAGCCTTCTTAGAAATATAGCGTACAACGGATGTGGATGTTGCGTTGATACTTTCAAGCGTATCATCAGATTCAATAAGAACACACGATGAGAACTGGCGCGTAGGAGTTCTGACCCCCGCCATAATAGGCGTCGGTAGAGAGGTTTTAAATGTGGAAATGTCATCATAATAATCCTTAACCCATTTCATACGGGTAGCCTTTGGATAGTCAGAGAACAGCGTAGCTGCAATAAGCATGTATAATACTTGAGGACTCTCAAAGACTGTTTTGGTTCTACGATCCTGGACAAGATACTTTCCACGGAACTGTTCCATACCAACATACGTGAAATTATCATCACGCTCATGTCGAATGTACGATTCTAGTGTATTGAACTCTTCAGGTGTATAGTTATCTAATATGGCTTTATCATATACGCCACGTTCTACGTTATTCTTTACAATAGTCGAAAGATGGAATGGCTCTTCTGAACCATATACTTCTTTACGTATCTTGTAATTAACCAACCGTGCAGCAACAAACTGATAGTTAGGTGTTTCGTCTGAAATCAATTCAGCAGAAGACTTAATTAATAGTTCGTGTATATCATAGGCTGGTATTTTATCGAATAGTTGGATATTCGCACGGATCTCTATCTCGGAGATCGACACAGCAGTAATATCTTTGGTTGCCCATTCTAATACCTTGTGTACTTTCTCGAGATCAAATAGTTCGATCCGACCGTCACGCTTTGTGACGTTCATAGTGTTTTTATTCATGTGTGTAAGCTCCCGCTACTCAATCTGATTTGTATATATTATAACACATTTTACATGTGTTGTACACAGCTTATTCGCTATTTTCTTCAATATCTTCGGGTGCTACTGCATTTTCATAATAAACAATGATTTCTATTTGTTGTTCTATATATCTTCGTAACTCAGCAAAGTTTAAAGACAAGTTCTCGTAGTCCTTTATAGAAATAGCAATGTAAGCATCGGAGCCATTCTTCGCTTCGAACTCTTTTCTAAATTCTTCGTAATTTTCATTGGAGACGACATGGATCTTTATGTCGTTTAATTGAACTTGTTTTGGTCTGGCTACAGTAGGTACTACGGTTTTAATCGTATTAGTTACTGTTACTATCTTCGGTTCCGGTCTCAGTACGCTGCACCCCATTAGGGTCAGTGATACCAGCAAAATCGTTCCATAATTGATCAGTCGCATTTTGCATCCTCTTTTGAATAAGGCCAGGTTTCTTATTGGCCAGGTGAGTTAAATTATGTTTTTGCAATGTGCTTCTCAGCTCATCACCATACTGTTCCGCACGTCTGAGGTCTTTACCCAGTTGCGAACTAAGCTCATTTAATCTCGTATTCTCAGATCTTTCAAGTGCGAGTGAAGCTTCACTGGTTTGTACAGCCACTTTCATTTGTGCAACGTTTGCTCTAGCGATTTCTAAATCATCACGTATTTTTTTAACATACAACCCACCTGATGCCAAAGCACCACAGATAATAACAATCATTGCAAGTTTTATTGTTGAAAACAATTGCTACTCCTTTTCGAAATCTTTAAAACGTTTTAATGGCTTTCTATCACCAAGGAGTGTTTTCTTCTTACCTGGTGTCATATCAACAGCAGTACCGGTCGCATTCGTTGGTGCGTCTTCTTTCATCAGAG
>Ga0075444_10000904_pt1 | contig 17961 bp, 11 predicted proteins | sample CoawatmetaG01DNA_FD_76836 | JGI IMG/M metagenome (GOLD analysis project Ga0075444, IMG submission 76836) | Marine microbial communities from the West Antarctic Peninsula - Coastal water metaG017-DNA | ecosystem: Environmental > Aquatic > Marine > Coastal | place: Atlantic Ocean: West Antarctic... | reverse complement strand
TTAGCATCATTCATATTATCCCAATTTACTCTTGCTCTATCATGAATTAATTCAGAAATATAAGCATTCGTAGGTGAAGGGTTAGTACATGTTGAAGTATACACACAAGAACTATCATCAATATTAGCAAGCGGGATATAGTTTAAGGCTAAAGAATCTGTACAGCCAAAAATAGAATTACAATTAGCACTAAAGCTAGCCCAATTATCAATATTTGTCCAGTTGGAAGTTGACCAAGATGGATTATCTACATCTACACAATATAGGTTCGCGTTGTAGGTGATGTCAAAATAAATTAAAGCAGTATTATTTCCATTTCTTACATCAAGGCTGGTAAGTTGATTATTATAACAACTTAATTCAGTTAAAGCAGTATTTTGACTTAAATCAAGGCTTGAAATCTGATTACCTTGGCAATACAAATAATATAACAACGTATTATTGGTTAAATCAAGACTTGTGAGTTGATTAAAATCACAAAACAACCATGTTAAATCAGTATTAGCACTTACATCAAGGCTTGAGATTTGATTAAACTCACAGCTCAATTGAAATAAGTCAGTATTCTGACTTACATCAAGGCTGGTAAGTTGATTATTATAACAACTTAATTCAGTTAAATCAGTATTAGCACTTACATCAAGGCTGGTAAGTTGATTATTATAACAACTTAATTCAGTTAAATCAGTATTAGCACTTACATCAAGGCTTGTGATTTGATTAAACTCACAGCTCAATTGAATTAAGTCAGTATTCTGACTTACATCAAGGCTTGTTAGTTGATTATTATAACAATCTAATTCAATTAAATTAGTATTTAAACTCAAATCAAGGCTTGTAATTTGATTACCTACACAATACAGGTAATTTAAAGCAGTAAAATCTTCTATTCCTGTTAGATTATTAATATTGAGACTATTAACATTCAAATTTGTCACCGTATTAACATTTGCAGTAAGTACAGAATCATCTAAAATATTATCGTAGCCTAAATTAATAAGAGCCTGTTCAAAATTATCATCAGGCACATAAGTTTGTTGTTGATTATAAATACAACTTCCATCATCAACTGTTGCGGTAGAATCATAGTTAGCAACATTTACATCCATACAACCAAATACTGGACATGAAGCTGAACCAACCGCAAACATAGTGGGCTGATGCATCATTTGCCAAGCAGCACTATTTACAGAAACAATAGGAATATAACCATATACAGTGTAATCAATATTTGTTCCCCATGAATAGTTAATTTCATAACAACCATCAGGCAAACAAACTTGTGATGAATCAGTACCATCATCAGAAGCCACAATAATTGAGTCACCATATTCATTGATGTCCCAATATCCACCATTATCTACTAGATAATAAAGTGATACAAAAGATGAAGTAGTCATTCCTGTTTTTATTTCAATAAAATTATCAAAACAACATGAACCATCATCTATCGTAGCACTTGAATCATAGTTTAAAGATGTTGTATCTGTACACCCAAAAACTGGAGGGTGATGAGCAATTATTACTCCTTTCATATCAGAAGATGCATGAGGCTGACATACATAATAAAACGTATGAGAATCATCTGGGATAAACATTCCTGTTGCTCCAAACCCAAAACTAAAACCCCCATTTGAAGTATTTCCATTTACCAGCCAAACGCTATCGCTTACCTCTACAGCATTATGAGACCCTCCTAAAATAAAATTAATTGTATCTCCCACATCACAAATAATGGTATCTGGCGAGAAACTCATTCCTAATGTTGTTATTGTATAAGAAGTGTAATCACAGCTATCATTTGTAATATTTGCTAATGGATTATAATTAATTGCTAAGGAATCTGTACATCCATATACTTGAGGAACCCATGCCGCTATAGCCGTATTCAATAAACCTTCAATAGTTGAGTAATTTTGAGCTGTTACACAGTACAAAGCACAAATAGTTGTATATGATCTATCAGGATAAATTACATAATATCCTGGGGTGTAATATAATTGATAATTTATAGCAGTAGGTGATACATTGTTTGCTATAGAAAATGTAATTCCGTAAGTACTTGCAAAGTTAGCTACTGCAGCACTATCAGTTGCAGCATTAACTTCTAAAGCTAAGAATCTAGCAACATCTGTTCCGATTGGCCCATTTGTTAAATAAGAGTTTTCAGTTCCTGCTGCATGAGACTGACAGTGTCCACAAGTTGTACTCAATAGTTCTAATACCATTACATAACCACTATCAAGATAATCGTATATAGTATGTGAATTCCCGTTTATATCAGTTACTGTAAAATTAGGAGCATATCCAGTTCCATTTAATAAACCAGATTGTGCATTTGCAAAAAGTGTTATGCAAATTAGTAGAAATGTTAGTATTTTTTTCATGTCTGATAAGTTATAATTAGAAGGCTTCAAATGTAGTGAAAATAGAATAAACATTAAGGTAAAAAAATCTATAAGCAGTCTAATAAAATAAATAATTTTCGGTTACATTTGCAAACATTTTAATTTTATGAAAAATACAATCTCAACAATCTTCTTTTTATTATTTACAATAATTAGTGTTGCACAAGATAAGTATACAATTAGCGGTTACGTACAGGATGAATCCTCAGGAGAAAACTTAATTGGTGTTTCTATTTATGATAAAGAAACTTTTAAAGGAACAGCTAGCAATCAATATGGATTTTACTCATTAACCATTGAGGAAGGAGATTATGCAATCATTTTTTCATTTATAGGATTTAAATCTACAACAAAAAATATAACATTAAATAAAGATATTAGATTAAATATCTCTTTAGACAGTGATGCTGTAATAACAGAAGAAGTAATTGTAACCGGTGAAAGATTGGATAAAAATGTGAGTAGTTCTAATATGAGTCAAGCAAAAATAGAGGTTAATAATATTAAACAGTTACCCGCGATACTAGGAGAAATTGATATTATGAAAGCAGCACAACTTTTACCAGGGATTCAATCAGGAGGAGAAGGAAATTCAGGTCTTTATGTAAGAGGAGGTGGTCCTGATCAGAACTTAATATTATTGGATGAAGCAGTAGTGTATAATGCCGCTCATCTTTTTGGTTTTTTCTCAGTATTTAATGCTGATGCTATAAAAGATATAAATATAATTAAAGGGGGTATGCCTGCGGAATATGGCGGTAGACTATCTTCTGTTCTGGATATTACCATGAAGGATGGTAACAATAAAAAATATGAGGCGGCTGGAGGAATTGGCCTGTTATCCTCAAGATTAACAATTGAAGGTCCGGTTCAAAAGAACAAAAGTTCATTTATTGTTTCTGGTAGAAGAACTTATATTGATGTTCTATCAAAACCATTTTTAAACAGTGACAATGCTTTTAGTGGATCAGGTTATTATTTTTATGATTTAACCACCAAAGTAAATTACAAAATATCAGACAACGACCGATTATATTTAAGTGGTTATTTTGGACGAGATGTTTTCAGCTTTAATAATACAGATAATGGCATTGGAATAGAAATTCCTTGGGGTAACGCAACTAGTTCATTAAGATGGAATCACTTATTTAACGATAAATTATTCATGAACACATCTCTTATTTTTTCAGATTACAGATTTGAATTTAATATAGCCCAACAAGAATTTGAATTAAAGATATTCTCGGGAATTAATGATTGGAATACTAAGGTTGATCTTCTTTATCAGCCAAATCAAAGACACACAATAAAATTTGGAGCAAATTACACTTATCATGAATTTACACCAGGAAATGCTTCTGGCAAAGCAGGAGAAGTAGTTTTTGAATCTGATGAGATATTTAAACAATACTCTAATGAAGGAGCTTTATATGTATCTGATGATTTTGAAGTTACTGATGCTTTTAAAATACATGCTGGTCTGCGTTATTCATCATTTCAACATAGCGGCTATATAAGCTTCCGTGATTACATTAAAAATGACTTTCAATCGAATGATGATAATTATAGACATATTGAGCCAAGGCTTTCATTTAGATACAGATTATCTACTTCAAGCTCTATAAAAGGTGCCTATACTCAAAATTATCAATATGTTCATTTAGCTTCAACATCAAGCGTAAGTTTACCTACCGATCTTTGGGTACCAAGTTCTTCAGAAATTAAGCCAAAATTTGCAGATCAATATGCTATAGGTTATTTCAAAAACCTAAATGATAATATGTATGAAACTTCTATTGAAGCTTATTACAAAGAAATGACAAATTTAATTGAATATAAAGAAGGAGTTTTACCTGAGGATAATACTAATTCTAGTAGTGATGGTTCTTTTGCATTTGGTGATGGTGATTCATATGGAATAGAAGTACTAATAAAAAAGAATAAAGGAAAAACAACAGGGTGGATTGGATACACACTATCAAAAACAACTAAATACTTTGATGAAGTAAATTCTGGAATTTCATTTCCAGCTAAATACGATAGAAGACATGACTTGTCTATTACAGCTACTCACAGATTATCAAAAAAATGGACACTAAGCAGTGTTTTTGTTTATGCTACAGGAAATGCTATAACACTACCAAGCGAAATTTATACTATAGGCGGAAAACCCTATACTGAGTTTACATCTAGAAATGGTTTTAGAATGGACCCATATCATAGGCTTGATATAGGAGCTACATACAGTCCTAAGAAAAAAAAGAAATTTCAATCTTCATGGAATTTTTCAATATACAATGTCTATAGCAGAAAGAATCCTTATTTTATTTATCTTGCCTTAGAAGCATCTGATGGACAAGAAGGAAGTTTTGAAGATGGCAGTGTAACACCTAAAGCCTATCAAGTATCAATATTCCCAATCTTACCTTCTGTTACTTGGAATTTTAATTTTTAATTATGAAAAAATATATTTATATTATAAGTCTTTTATTAATTTCTTGCCAAGAAGAAATAACACTTGATTTGCCACAAATACAAGACAAAATTGTTGTAGAAGGTTCAATTGAAAACGGATTTCCTCCTTATGTTATTTTAACTAAGAATCAAGGTTATTTTGATGAAATTGACAGCAATACTTACAATAATTTATTTATAACTGATGTAGATTCCGTAAAAATTTGGTATTATAATGAAGGAGAGAAAGTATCGAAAACACTTGAGCAAATTGTCGGGTTAGATTCACTACCTCCCATTTATACTGATTTGGATTACTTTAATAATACTGACAACTATGAATTTAGTAAAGAAGGAAGAACCTATTTTTTAGAAATAAATTGGAATAATCAAATTATTTCAAGTTCTACAACAATTCCTAAAGCTACTCCATTGGATTGTTTATGGGTTGAAAAAAGTGAGAATGAAGAAGAGGAATTCAAGTTTGATATAAGAGCTTTATATTCAGATCCAGCAGATCAAAATAATTACATCTTAGTTAAATCTAAAAGAATTCAGCATTATGAAAAAATAGATAGCATAGGCTGTCAAGTTAAAAATAACCCCGATTTTTCACTAAAAATTATAGATGCTGGAGCAGATGTTTTAATTAATGGACAAACATTTGAGACCTATTTTCCTAGACCAAGAGATAATGGTTTTCCAACAGGTAAATATAATGGATATCATAAAGAAGAATGTCAAGGTGATTCTATAGAGTTCTTAAAGGATATAGTGTTAATTAAATATTGTCAAATTGATGAAGCATCATTAAAATTTTGGAGAGGACTAATAAGACAAGTTGGAACAAATGGCAATCCATTTGCAGAGCCATTGAATCTTGTTAGCAATATAACTAATGGCCTTGGAATATTTTCCGGATACGGATCTGCATATTATATGGTACCAATAGTAGAAGATACAGTAATTTTTGAACAACATACACCAGAAATAATAGATGTATTTTAATTTTAAAAACAAAAGAAATGGAAAAAGAAATAGAAAAAGTAGAAACATTAATTATCGGATCAGGTCCTGCAGGATACTCTGCAGCAATTTATGCAGCACGTGCTGATATGAAGCCTGTTGTTATTCAAGGATTACAACCTGGAGGGCAATTAACTACTACTACTGATGTGGATAATTACCCAGGATATAAAGACGGAATTACAGGACCTGAAATGATGGAAGATTTCAAAGCACAAGCAGAGCGTTTTGGCACTGATACTAGATGGGGAATGGTAACAAAAGTTGACTTATCTGAGCGCCCATTTAAAGTTGAAGTGGATGAAAAAGATACAATCTTAGCTGAAACTGTAATTATAGCAACAGGTGCATCTGCCAAATGGTTAGGAATGGAGGATGAAGTAAGGTTAAATGGCTATGGTGTTTCAGCATGTGCCACTTGCGATGGGTTCTTTTACAAAGGAAAAGAAGTTGTTGTCGTTGGTGCTGGTGATACTGCTGCTGAAGAAGCTACTTACCTAGCTAAAATGTGTACAAAAGTAACTGTACTTGTGCGTAGAGATGAAATGCGTGCTTCAAAAGCAATGCAACATAGGGTATTTAATACTCCTAATTTGGAGGTGCTTTTTAACCATGAAACAAAAAGCATTAATGGTACCCCAGGGCCTGTGGGAGTAGAAAGTGTTACGGCTATTAATAATATAACAAAGGAGGAGACAATTATTCCGGCCTCAGGATTTTTTGTTGCTATTGGGCACAAACCAAATAGTGATTTATTTAAAGGACAATTAGAAATGGATGATGCTGGTTATTTACTTGTTGAGGCTGGTACTTCAAAAACAAAAATTCCTGGAGTATTTGCTGCAGGTGACATTGCTGACCATGTTTACCGTCAAGCCGTTACATCAGCAGGAACAGGCTGTATGGCTGCCTTAGATGCTGAACGTTTTTTAGCAGATAACAAATAAATAGATTCATACTTAAAGATAAAGGCCTCTACTCTGTAGGGGCTTTTTTTATTATATATTTCGTACTTTTGATTTAATGGATGCTATTGATGTATTAATAAAATATTGGGGACACACTCAATTTCGCTTAAAACAACAAGAGATTATAAAGCAAGTAATTGACAAGAAAGACACTCTTGCTTTATTACCTACTGGAGGTGGAAAATCAATTTGCTACCAAGTGCCTGCACTCATGCAAGAAGGAATTTGCCTTGTCATCTCACCTCTTATTGCGCTTATGGACGACCAAGTTCGTTTTTTAAAATCCAAAGGAATAAAGTCAATTGCAATAACTTCAGGTATGCATTATAATGAAATTGATACTGCCCTAACTAATTGTATTTATGGAGGTGTGAAATTCTTATATTTATCTCCTGAAAGATTACAAAACGAATTGGTAAAAACAAGAATTAAGGAAATGAATATTAACCTTATTACTGTTGATGAAGCGCATTGTATTTCGGAATGGGGACATAACTTTCGCCCAGCATACAGGCATATTTCTGAGATAAGAAAAATAATTCCTGACACCCCTATTTTAGCACTTTCAGCAACAGCAACCACTGGCGTAATTGATGATATTCAAAAAAACCTTGATTTTAAAAAATATAACCTTATTCAATCGTCATTTGTAAGAGAAAACCTTTCTTATGTTGTTGACAATGTAGAGGATAAAAAATCACGATTATTAAAATTAGTTGACAAAATAAAAAGTTCAGTAATTGTTTATGTTGGAAGTCGAAAAGCAGCAAAAGAAGTTACAAATTTCTTGTTAGATAATAAATATTCTGCTAATTATTATCATGGTGGCTTAGCAGCAAAAGTACGTGCAGAAAGACAAGAAAGTTGGACACAAAACCAAACTAGGATTATGGTCGCTACTAATGCTTTTGGAATGGGAATAGACAAGGCTGATGTTAAATTAGTAGTTCACCTAGAACTACCCTCAACAATTGAAGCCTATTTCCAAGAGGCAGGTCGTGCAGGTCGAGATGGAAATCAAGCATATGCATTTCTACTTGCCAATAAAGGGGATGTAAAAAAGCAACAGGATTTATTAACCCTAAGGTATCCATCAATTACTGAAATAAAGACCGTTTATCAGAATTTAGCTAATTACTTTCAACTTGCAGAAAATGATTTACCTGAACAGGCAATTTCCTTTGATATGGTAAATTTTACTGAGCGCTATAAAATAAGTAGCCCTAAGGTGTATAACATGCTTAAATACCTTGAGAAAGAAGAGCATATTAAACTTTCAGAAGCAATACATAGTCTTTCAAAGTTAACGATTAAAGTGAGTAATGCTGAATTATATAAATTCCAAATTGCTAATAAATATTATGATAATTTCTTGAAACTACTTCTACGTTCCTATACTGATCTGTTTTATAATTATGTGATAATTAACGAACAAGAAATTGCAAACAGATTTAATGTTACTAATGAAGAAGTTGTTCGTTTACTTAATAAATTAGTGCAATTAGAAATTGTTAAATATGCTCCTAAAAATAACAATTCTCAAATTACTTATCTAAAAGCCAGAAAGGATACTGAAAAACTTTATTTGGCTGAAAAAAAATGGGAGGAAAGGAAAGAGTACGAACAAGAAAAACTTGATAAAATCACAAACTATGTAAGTGATAGAGGTTCTTGCAGAAGCAAATTACTACTGCATTATTTTGGAGAACAAGAAAGTGAACAGTGTGGTAAATGTGATTTCTGTATTAATGAAAAACGACAAAAAATAAAAGAATCTGAATATAAAGAAATCACTAATAAGCTAGAGACTATTTTAATAGATAAAGAATTAACCATTGAGGAAATTTATGTGTTAATGCCAAATTTTCATGAGCAGCAACTTATATCAATAATTCAATACTTGTTTGATAACGATAGAGTTGGTAAATTTGGAAACAAATACCAATGGAAAAGCAATAAGTAAATGGGAAAATGTAGTTTTGTATTATGAAGATAGTATTTTTTGGAACCCCCCATTTTGCAGCCACTAACTTAAACGCATTAATTAATGCTGGATATGATATTTTAGGAATTGTATGTCCACCTGACAGCAAAAAAGGAAGAGGAAAACAATTAAAGCCCTGCGCAGTAAAGGAAGTTGGTATTGCAAATAATATTCCAGTATTACAACCTTTAAAGCTTAGAGATGATGATTTTATTCATCAGTTAAAGTCATTAAATGCTGATCTATTTGTTGTTGTTGCTTTTAGAATGTTACCTCAATCAGTTTGGAGTTTACCAAGTAAAGGAACGATAAACTTGCATACCTCACTCCTACCAAATTACAGAGGCGCTGCCCCAATTAATTGGGTATTGATTAATGGAGAAAAAGAAACAGGAATTACTACTTTCTTTATTGATCAGCAAATTGATTCAGGAGCAATTATTAAGCAGAAAAAAATTGAATTAACTGATAAAACTACTGCTGCTGAATTACACAATACTTTAATGAATAAAGGAAGTGAGTTACTAATTGATACGCTTAATTCAATTAAGATTGATACTGTAAGTCATCAAGAGCAAGACCATAATTTAGCAATGTCAGAAGCCCCAAAACTAACTAAAGAGCTATTAAAGATTGATTGGAATAAATCAGCTAATGAAATACATAATTTAGTAAGAGGACTTTCTCCATTTTTGGATAATAATACAAAGCTAAAGGATGTTGCTATCTGCCCATCTGCTTGGTTTACATTACAAGATGATAATGGAATACAAAAAAGAATAAAATTACATTTATCAGATGTCGTTAGTAGTAATTCTGATAAGCTACATAGTATAAAAACAGATAATAAAACCTACTTGTATATCATTACAAACAAGAATGCTATTGCAATTCTTAATTTGCAAGCTGAAGGGAAAAATCCTATGACTATTCAGCAGTTTTTACAAGGGAATAAAATCAATGAAAACTTCCTTATTTCATGAGTAATTTAAAACATGATTTAGTTCAATACTTAAAAGAATTTGTGGTAGACGAAAGGCGTGAGCTTTTTGAAGAAAAAATTCAACAAAGAACTAAACACATTACTGTTGTACTCGAAAATATTTTTCAAGGAAGAAATATCTCTGCCTCTATCCGTTCAGCTGATTGCTTTGGTGTGCAAGATGTACATGTAATTGAAAATGATAATATCTTTAATGATGATTCAGAAGTATCAATGGGTGCTGATAAATGGGTAAGTACAACAAGATATAATCAAGAAGAGCACAATACCGCAAAAGCAATTAAGAAATTAAAAGCTGGTGGCTATCAAGTTATTGCCACTACCCCACACAATACTGATTGTGATTTGTATGACATTGAAATTAGTGATCAAAAAATTGCTTTAATTTTTGGAGCTGAAGTTAGAGGTTGTAGTGAACAAAGCTTAAAACTTGCTGACAGGCGAATGAAAATTCCCATGTATGGCTTTACGGAAAGTTTTAACATATCTGTATCTGTTTCTCTATGCTTACAACACCTTACTTACAAGATGAGAAAATCAGCAGTTAACTGGAGAATGACCCAAGAAGAGCAAGATAAAACCCTCCTACAATGGCTAAGGAAAAGCATTAAATCATCAGCCCAAATTGAAGAGAAATATTTGAAATTACAATCAGAAAAATAAATATCCTGAGTTAAAGACTAAGATATATATAACAAAAGTTAAACTAATAATTTGATTTTAAACTACTTACTAGAATTTTACATTTCATGAAGAGGTATGATATGTTAATCTAATATATTTACCCTAACTACGAAAATCAAAATAAATATGTTTTATTTCTTTAAAAAAGATTAAAGCATAAAAGCAATATAATAATATCGGGAATAGAAAGTAGTGAAACATTTTAAAATCTAATTCATGAGTCATTCCTAAATACAAAAATGGTGCACTAACTAAAACAAGCAAGTAAAGAGGCATACTAAAAGGATGTATATTCAGCTTAATCTTTATTATTATGATTCTATAGATTTCAGTAAGTAAACTAAAAATAACAAATAACAATACAACAGCTAATAATTTATACTCTGCTATAAATAGAATTGCTAATACATTAATAAAGAGAACCTTAAAGAATTGTAGTTTTAGTTCGTATTTCTCTAAATTTGCCATTGTTAAAATATTTCCAGCCCCACCAACTAATAACCTAAATATCCTTCCAAACATAATAATATATAAATAAGGAGCATATTTAACTAAACCACCAGTATCATCATATAAGTAGAGTATATCTTTAGAAAAAATTATAATACTAATAATAAAAGGTGCGGCTAGTAAATTTATAATAAATGTAGTCTTTTTAAATAGAATCTCCAATTCACTAATCCTATTCTCACTAAATAACTTGCTTATTGCAGGAGCAAATATTGTATTTAAATTATTTATTAAAAATAAGGTTACTCCAGATATCGATAATAATATACTATATACACCAATATAAATCGTAGGTAACATAAAACTAAGTATTAAAGATAATGATTGCCCAGCAAAAAAAGTAACTAATGAAATTGTATACATTTTCTTTGCATAGCTTGTTATCTCAGAATCTATCTTAAAATCTATATCCTTCTCTACAAAAACAATTGAAAATACATTCTTATTAAAGAAATAAAACAATAATGATAATGAAACAAAAGATGTAAACATTTCAATACCAATAAAATACAGAACATTATCAGTGTATATGAAAATAAAATAGGTAAGCACTGCTCGTAAGGGAACAATAATAAAAGTACCATACAACATTATTTCTTTAATCTTAAACGCAGATCGATATAAAGAAATAATAATTCCCATCAAAATTGAGATAGGAACGTTAATTGATGTTACTAATAAAATTAAAGAGAAGTTATTAATTTCTTTATATAAATAAACATCTAATACTGGAGCTAAAAAATAGATGATTACAAGAAACACAAAAGATATTACCAAAGAGTAATTAATAATCTTTCTTATAAGTTGTTTTGCAGACTTAAGATCAGCATCAATATACCGTGGAATATACTTGACAATAACCCATGGGATACCAAAAGAGATAATAGTACTCATAGCACCAGAGAATGTGAGAGCAGAAACATATTTTCCCCATTGTTCAATTCCAATAATATCAATAAGATATATCTTAATAAAAAAGCCTATAACAAAACCAAAAATAGAGCCTGCCATCCCCCAATTTGCTTGTTTAATTATTAAATTTATCATGTATGACTATTTATTATATTGGATGACTCAGTTAATATCAGTAAAAAACGAATAATTCATAAATTCTTTAATTGTATTCTTAATATCATACTTCTCATCAAAAGGAAAGCTTCTTTTCTTCTTATATTCACCAAGTATTTTCTCTTTTAATGAACTTGGTGACTTTTCATCAGCTAACAAATTATTAATTTCATAATCAGGAATAAGTTCTGATATCCCTTGACATTTAATTGCAATAAAGGGAGTATTGGTAGACCAGGACTCTAAGTAAACGCAACCTAAAGCTTCATAATAAGAAGGCAATACAAATAAATCAATCTCATTATAAAAGCTATTAATCAAATTATGTGCTCTCTCTTTTTCAAAAATTACGAATTCTGATAAATTATGATCTTTCACAAATTTCTTACATAAGTCTAATGTTTTTCCTGTACCAATCAACTTTAGCTGAATATCATTTATCCCATCTAAAATTAATAATTCAATTGCTTTTATTAGAGTTATTTGATCTTTTATTTCCCAAAAGTTTGCAACACTTCCAATAGTAAAAGATCTATTTACATCACCTTTAATAGGATAAAATTTTGATGTATCCACTCCATTATACAAAACAAGTTCATCTTTTGGAGAATAAGTTGGGTATTCTCTCAGTTGACTTAAAACTAGTTCTGACACTCCAATATTCAAATCTGAATGATTTAGTTGTCTGATTGTATTTCTAATTAAATAATTCTTTTGTAATTTCATAATAAAATTACTCCTTCCATTTAATAATTGAAGTGCATCAAGTCCATGATGTTGCACTATTTTTTTACAATCTAAAATATTTTGCAAGTATGATGCCGGATAAGAAACATGTGCATGAGAAATTATAATATCATTTATCTTTTTATTTTTTAAGAAGGATTTAAACCTATTTGTATTTAAACGGTTACAAATTCCTGGGAAAATAAAAAAGGGTAAATCCATTACTCTAAATATCATAATTTCAAAACCTTCAAATTTATAATCCTTTTCAACTGAAAAAGCAGAAACTAATTTAATGACTTTAATATTGAAATCACTTTGATTTCTAATTTCATTTATTTGATCAAAAATATAACTACCAACAAAAGAATTTTTTGAAGGAAAAAATGGAGTAATTACTAAGTATGTTTTTTTATTGTCCATTATGCAAATTTACAATTACTTTTTCCCAATCAATAATAATATTTTTCCAGTCAAATCTTTTAGCTAATTTAACAGCATTTTCAGATGACTTCTGAAGAGATACTGAATCATTAAGTAGCTCATTAATAATACTCTTCACCTCATTAAAATCATTTGCAATAAAGCCATTAATTCTATGTTTCATCCATTTAGAAGCACCATAAGAATTATAAACTACTGAAGGAATTCCAGCTGAAGCAGCTTCCAAAATTACCTTAGGAAATCCCTCAGATTTTGAAGGAAGAAACATTATATCTGATTGCTGGAATATTGCATCTATTTTATCCTGTGATAACTCTCCATGAAAAACTACATTAGAACTAGCTCTTTTTTCTAAATTATCTTTCTCAGGACCATTACCAATTATATTAAAATTAATTTGAGGATAAAATTTAGCTAATAGTAAAAATTCATCTATCCTTTTCCTTTTTATTAATCCTCCTACAAAAACAATTGATCTTAAATTTTTAGCAATTTTTGAGTTAAATTGATGAACATTCACACCTAACAATAAAGGAGTATTATTGATGGATATTACTGATTGAGTTTCTTGGATTAGAAATCTAGTAATACCAAAAACTTGCTTAAAATAACTAAAATGATTTTTCATGTTATTTTCTGACCCAAATAAAGCAATTAGATTAGGTTTACTTAAATCAGTTACATTTCCTTCAATAGTAGTAAAAACTGGCTTTTTGAGTAGTTTTGCTAACTTTAACACCCAAAGTGGAGTATCAACATGTTTAGGAAAATACGCTACATCACTATTGAGCATTCCCCATAAAAAGCCTAAATGCTTTGAAAAACTAAAAGGCTTTAAGCATTTGAAGGTATTTGCCTCAAAACTCTCACTTCTGCCAAAATGTGTAGTTAAGGCTAATACTTCAAATTTATCTTTATCCAAATACTCTGCAACTGCTCTACAATTTAAATTCTGAGCATTGGTATAATTAATATATCCACCAAGAAATACTTTTATTTTACTCATTTTAATAAATTTAAAAATTTTTGTTCATTAAAAGGAAAGTAAAAAGCAATTGCCCAATCTTTAATGATTTTTGATTTTTCTTGATAAAATTCAATTGAATCCAACTCGTCAATTAAAATATTAAGAGGGTAATCAAATTCATTTTGAAAATAATTAAACTCATTTTCAGAAGCAAGTAAAATTGTAGGAATCCCTAATAAAGCAGCCTCAAAAGTGGATGTCGAATAAGTAGTAGCATGCAAACTACATAATCTTAAGCATTCATTAATGTCAACAGTGGCAATCATAACATTGGATAATTTTAATAATTCTGACAAATCAACTTCATTATTAAACCTAGGATGGTGCTTTAGGTAAAAATTAACATCCACATGAATTGATAAAATAAACTCCCTTAATTCTTTTAATAAAATTGCATTCTCTTTTACAGTATGATCATGTGTGAATTGTAAAGTAATAAGGATATTCTTATTAAATTCTTTATGGATAGTACTTTTATAAGATATATTACTACCAATTACTAAAGTGTGATTTTTAAAATAATCTAATTTTTCATTTACTTCTAATATCTTTTGGTAAGATTCTCCACATAACAATAAGTTAGCATCGTTGACAACTAAATTACTTTCTGCTATACCATTTACTAAATAATTCTTTTTATTGTTGTGAATAATACCATGCTGAAGATCATACAACATCACAGAAGGGTTAATTCCCCTAAAAACACTAAGCATGCTTTGCGATAGAGTTATAAAATTTTTGAAATAAAACTGTCTAAAAAATACTTTAGCAATAGAACTGCCAATTTTCTGATCTTTTAATTGAGTATTCATCTCAGAACTAAATAGTTTACGCAAAAGAATAACTACTAGATAAATAAAATCAAATGGAGTAGTCTTTGAATTTCTATTACTTTTAATTGTAAAATCAGGCTCTTCAAACACAACATATGAGATACTATTTCTATCACAACTTAGCAAGAGATGTTTAAAAAGCTGATTATCTTTATTTTCTCCTCTGTTAAAATGCTGAGGATAATAAAAAACAACATCATATTTTCTTTTTATTAGTATACCTGAAAGAAAAAAAAACATTGACTTTATAATATATAGAAAATTTCTAAACATTTATTTTAATAAATTTTGACTTTGCTTAGTATGAGAATAATTATCGCCAATATGAATAATAATATCATGAAAATAATTATCTAATTTTTCTTTATAAGATTCTCTAATTTGCTTTTTTAAAGTTTCAACTTCTTCAGATATAAGCTGCCCATTTCCTTTTTTTCTAAATCTAGGTTCGAGAATTTCTATTTTGATAACTCTAATATCTTTTGGGTAGACAGACATTCCCTTAATTTTTAAATCAACTTTCCAATCCTTAATATCATCAATTTTATATAAAGCCTTAATGTAAGTATTGAATTCAGGGATATCTTTATAATCTGCAGATGAATATACAGTATAATGTTCTTTAATAAATTTCTCAATTTCATCAAAATATTGAGATACAGGCGGCCATAATACAATTTCAAAATACAATTGATCACTAATCAAAATTTGTTGTTTTCTCTGTTGGATTAAATCCAATTCCTCAGTTGAAAAATTATTACTTTTAAACCAACTTATACCATATGGAGAGTGATCAAGTTTATTATTAATTTTTATAGCAATGAAAGGCTCATTAAAATACAATGCACATGCTAAGCGGTGTGCTCCATCTACTATGTGCAAATCTTTATTTACTAGTATTGGATAATTACTATCAACTCCATTATTATTAAAACTTGTAATTAACTCTTTAAAAACCTTCAAAGGATTAGTGTGAGCTGACCCTCCTCTATTCTTTTGCATCTTCTCATACAGATTAATCCCTTCATTTTCATAATTCAAAAAGGAATCAATTGCCATATAGCGAACAATTATGTCATATCGATTAAATCTATGGTCAACAACTTGTTTTGCTAGCAGGCTAGAAGTTGGTATCATTTGAAATGCATCACTATGCAAACTAGTATCATATCTAAAATAATTTTTTAGATAATTGAGATACAAGCTCAATCTAGTTGGGAGTTTTCTGAAAATATTTTTTAAAAATGATGGCTTTGGTAATTCATGCTCGATTAACTTCCAGTTCCAATTTTTATACATTTTTGCATACTCATTCAATTCAATAATATCTGATTGATCCTTAATTCTATTGTGCCATTTTTTTTTATGATAAATAAGTTCAGGAATTACAAATTTGAAACCATTATATAAAATATATAAATCTGAGTTTTCAATCAAATTATCATCTGAAATCAAGGAAGACCATGGGTTATTTACCCTTTCAATAAATGAATGTTGAGAAAGTGAGTTTGAAGCATATTTAGAATGAATTACAATATCAATATCATTATGTTTTCGAATACCAATTAAAGATAAAGTTGTACTTCCTACTAAACAAATATCTTCTTTTGAAATTTCATTTAATTTTCAGGTATTTTTCAAGAGATTTAAAATCCTTATCATCAAAATCCATTAGGAAAGAAACAATTCCACAAACTCTCTTACCACTCCATCACCACCATTTCTTTTTAATTGCATAATGTTTGGAATAGCTTTAATTTTATCAACTGCATTATTAGGGCAAGCGGCAATTCCTACATGAGATAAAAGACCAAAACAATTTACATCATCGCCTATATAAGCAACTTCAGCAAGAGTGATATTTTCTTTTACGCATAAATCTTTAACTATCTGTAATTTATCCTTTGCACCATGAAAATCAAAATCCAAACCTAATTTCTTAGCTCTTCTTCTGTTTAGCTCTCTATCTTCTGTAGTTAATATCCCTACTTTTACTCCTGTTTTCTGCAAGAGCTGAAAACCCATTCCGTCATAAGTACAGAACTTTTTAAACTCATCTCCTTGTTCAGTATAGTACATTCCTGCATCTGTAAGCACTCCATCTACATCAGATAAAAATAATTTAATATTAGAAAAATCTAACTCTTCATTTTTTAAAACAAAACGTTTCATCAATGATTCAGCAACTATCCAATCTTCTGGCTCATCAATTTCAATATAAGTATATTCTGGCATCTCATAAATTCCGATATCTGCTGAAATTCTATTCTTCGTTGATTTTATATCAGCAACAGAGCTGATATAAAAAGCGCCATTTTCTATTAATGTCCCTTTGTGATCTTGTCTTCTTGGTCGGTTATAAATATCATAATTTAATGCTTTTCCGTTTCTCCAAGAAAACCTTTTAGATTCACAACAAGTTAGAATAGTATCATGTTGTTTAAACAACTCTAAGCCCTCATTAAAATGAATGCTTTGCGTAAAAGGTGAAGTTGCTTGCACCAACATAAAAGTATCTTCATTGGAAATATTTGAACTATCTATATATTCCAGCATAACTGATTCAGTAGAAGATACGTCTTGAGCATTTTCCTTACTTCTATTATACACTTTTACCTTTGAAAAATTAAATGAGTTTACGATTGACTTAATTTCATTAGAATCTGTGGCAACAATAATTTCATCTACATCTGAATTTTGTAGTTCTTGTAAATTCCAAAATATTAATGGTTTTCCACAAAAAACTTTAATGTTCTTTTGTAAAATAGACTTGCTTCCTCCTCTGGCTGGTATAAAAGCAATTATGCTCATTATTGTTTTCTGTAT
>Ga0075444_10000898_pt1 | contig 18048 bp, 17 predicted proteins | sample CoawatmetaG01DNA_FD_76836 | JGI IMG/M metagenome (GOLD analysis project Ga0075444, IMG submission 76836) | Marine microbial communities from the West Antarctic Peninsula - Coastal water metaG017-DNA | ecosystem: Environmental > Aquatic > Marine > Coastal | place: Atlantic Ocean: West Antarctic... | reverse complement strand
GCATACCTTGAAATTGTGAGAATGCTTCTTGCAAAACCATATGATCACTTGGTAATAGTCTCTATTTTCTTCGGAATGCTTAGTGTTGCGCTAATCTTTTACGCCCAAAATAGATATAGAGCTACCACCATTGAGCCTTACTACTTGATCTACTGTAGCTCCTTTTTAGTTTTTCTGTATGATCGCTTTAAAAAAAGAATTCTAAATATTAAATTATTTTAACTCCCCTTTTCTTGTTATAAAAATTAAGTATTTCTGATAATTTATGAAATTTCTTTTGCATTTACCCATCTTTAATAAATTATTATCGCTATATAGAATTCATAATATATACTGTCACCTTTAAATTTTAACCACATGATAGTCTGCTCAAGAGGCTAAAATGTTTTAAATAGGCTCAATATAATGTTCGAAGATATAAAATCTTTTTTTTGGTTTCTAGCTCAGGGACCTAAGTATTATTCAACTCTAGTTCATTTGATTTTAACAAAACTTAGGCCAACAAAAGATTCACAACAACACATTAATATTGCGACAAGATGGTGCAAGGAAAATATTGTATCTACAGAGGAATGCCTTGAGCATATAGGAATTAAATTATCTTATGAAAATGATATTATTGACCCCTTTTCAGATGAATATAAGTTAAAAATATCTAATATAATTGATGCCTCCAATTCTAATTTTGGTGGTCCAGGTTATTCAAATCTTCTTTTTACTATTTGTGAAAAATTAAATATTCATGGAGCAATAGAAACAGGTGTAGCTTACGGCTGGTCTTCAGCAGCCATACTAAAATCTTTAGCCAAAAGAAATGGGCTTTTAGTTTCAATAGATATGCCTATGCTAAAACAAACAGATTATGATCTGATTGGCGTTGCAGTGGGCTCAGACTTGCAAGACTTTTGGGAGCTTAGAAGAGAGCCAGATAGATATGGTTTGCCTAGAGCGATTGCAGCTATGGGTAAAGATATAGACCTTGTTCACTATGATTCTGATAAATCTTACTATGGTAGAAAGTGGTCACAAGAAATTATTTGGAAAAATCTGAAAACAGGCGGCATTTTTATATCCGATGATGTTGAGGACAATACAGCATTTATGGAATTTGTTCAAAAACACAATCTTGAATACAGCATTTTAGAATTTGAACAAAAATATGTTGGTGTTATCAAGAAAAATTAGATAGCTCCTCCGACTACTTCTTAAGATTTATAAAATTGTGAAGCTTCTTTGGTAGATACTCATTTGAATAAACAAATTCAATAAACTTTTTGTTATCAAGTTTTTCTACCAGAAATCCTCCTTTGTCAACATAACCCTTGGAAACTACATGCTGTGGAGCAAAAATGTATGATTTTTGAAATTCACCAACACCCTGGTTAATTTGTATATTCAGAACTTTAAATATTAAAGCGGCATGACGATACTCATCTAATGCATGATTAATATATCCAATTTTAGCCTTAGGAGAATCAGTCGATTTAGCCGCAGCCAGCATTTCTAACGCCGAACCATATTCTGCGTAACCAAATTCTACTAATGTGGCTAGGAGATCTTTATTTTTTCCGGGTGCTAAAATCATAAATATTAGTAAACTATAATTCGAAGTTTATTAACACAACATATCATTTCATTAGTTGATCTTAATATATAATTAGCATTGTTTTCACCTTATCAATTAATATGAATTACATTTTTAAAAGGAGTTGAATATGAGGGTATTTTTGGATGTCGGAGCACATACTGGAGAAACTTTAGATGAGGTTTTAAAAGACAAGTATGCTTTCGATCGAGTGGTTTGCTTCGAGCCTTCGCAAACATGTATGGCAGCACTAAATGAGTATGTTAAAAAGGACTCAAGAGTTGAGATTCAGCAAATTGGTTTGAGTAATACCGATGGTATTGAAACTCTTTATAATCCTGGCGAGCTTAATGGGTCGGTATTTTCAGAAGAAAAAAATTTAGATGATACTCAAGAGACTATTACATTAGTTGATGCACATGCATGGTATTTAGAAAATATAGATACTTCAGATTTTGTAGTTATTAAAACAAATTGTGAAGGCAGTGAAGTCAATATTGTTGACAGTTTCCTTAAAGGAAAAACATTTAAAAACTTTTACTCCTTGCTAATTACCTTTGATATTCGAGATTACCCATCATTGGCCTACCAAGAAGTAGATATCAGAAAAAGATTAAAGGCTTCAGGATATAAAAACTTCTGTTTTTCAGATGACATGATGATTGGACCTTCCCATGAGAAGAGAATTGAAAATTGGTTGGCAGCATTTGGAGTTGATCTTCCGCTGGAGCCAATTCAGGATTTAAAGAAAAAGTTTAATGGAAATTTTATTAAGTTTTCCAAGAAATCTGGAAACTTTGTTCGCATAGAAATTCAAATAAAAAGGATGTTTGGGTACCAAAACCTTCCTAGCCCATTAAAGAAATTCTTACAGTTAATAAAACGAATATTAAGAATGAATAGAGAGAGATCGGTTGACCGAACATAGAATAGAGTTATAAGGAGTTTTTGGAAGAAGCTATGAATAAAAAAAATAACATTGATGAAAAAGTTGTTCGTGATTTCGGGAGAGAATGGCAAGCATTTAATCATCATGATCTTGATTATGAGTCTTTGCAGTCTGCTTTTGATAGCTACTTTAATTTTTTTCCCTTTTCTAGCCTAAAGGATGCAGAAGGTTTTGACATGGGTTGTGGGTCTGGTCGCTGGGCTCAATTTGTAAGCTCAAAAGTGGGTTTTCTTAATTGCATAGATCCAAGCAATACTGCTTTAGATCAAGCGAAGTTAAATATGGCAGATGTTGCTAACTGTTCTTTGGAATGTGCTGGGGTAGATAATAATAGTCTCAAGGATGGGTCCCAAGACTTTGGTTATTCGCTCGGTGTTCTTCACCATATCCCTGATACGGCTTTAGCGCTTCAATCATGCTCAAAAAAATTAAAGTCTGGAGCACCTTTTTTACTCTATCTTTATTATAGATTTGATAACAAGCCTAGGAGCTACTTCTTTCTGTGGAAGTTATCCGATTTTTTAAGAAAAATAATCAGCGTATTACCCTTTTTTTTAAAATTTTTACTTTCACAACTAATAGCAATATTTATTTATTTACCCTTGGCACGAAGCGCCTTATTGTTAGAGAAACTAGGATTTAACGTCTCAAATTTCCCATTAACTTGGTACAGAAATGAGCCCTTTTATATTTTAAGAACAGACGCATTAGATAGATTTGGTACAAGGCTTGAACAACGTTTTACAAAATTAGAAATTAAAAAAATGCTTTTAGATGCAGGTTTTAAGGACTTTCAATTTAGTGACAAAGAGCCATTTTGGACAGTTTTGTCATATAAGGAATAGAAGATCAAGCAGTTGTGTTATAAATGAATCCCCAATTTAGTATTATTGTCCCGACGCTTGATAATTTTTTGCAAGTTCAGGAACTTCTCTCTAGCATTAACTCTCAAACACTTCTTCCGCAAGAAATCATTATAGCTGACTCAAGTACCTCGAATGAAATTGCAGATGGGTTACAAGCATTTACATCATTAGTTCCAATCATATATTTAAGAGTGGGAAGAGCATATGCATTCGACCGCTTTATAAAATATTTTTCTTCACTATCTATTTTTTCAGGATTTTTTAAAACCCAATATTCTGTTGGTAGAGCATTTCCATATGAAGCAACAAATGCTGGAGCTGAGATCGCTAGTTTTGAATGGTTAGCATTTTTAGACGCAACTACTATTCCAGCTTACTCGTGGCTTGAGGATTACTGGGCCTTTCTCTGCTCTCATCAATGCGATGTAGTTTTTGGCAATACTAAATACTTGGCTGAAACGCACTTTCAAAAACTTTTGCGCGCATCAACTTATGGAAGAAAAGGGCATGAAACTGCTCCAGGATCTATAATAAAAAAGGTACATTTTCTTAGCGGGCATAAAATTTTAGAAGGCGTTCGATCTGGTGGAGATGTAGCATGGAAGCAGGACATTAAAAAAAACTATAAATGGTTTTTACCATCAGAATCCTATTTAAAATATTCAAATCTTCCAAAAAGAATCTTTCCAACCCTAAAAAAATTTTTTATCTATCAGATATATGGCTCTTTTGTTGATATTCAACACAATGCAAAAGATATATATCTAGGGCTAACTCTGCTCTTAAGCATTACCATCATTCCAAAATGGAATTATATTGTTGGCTGGGATAGTGGCTTATTTATACCTCATATTACAAAAGTTTTTTTTATTTGTATCCTATTAATCTTTTCAATAACTTTTCTGATTAACCGAGCAATACTTAGAAAATATTCTAGTCAGTCTTTCTCAATAAACCTTTTAAAATTTATGTCGTTTGCCATTATTTCCTATGGTATTTTTCGATGGAATGATTTGTTTGCTAGCTGGGTAGAGGATTCCATTTGGTACGTACCACATATAACTAAGATCTTTATTTTTATCGTTGTCTCAGCATCTTTTTTGTATAGAGGAATTTATTTTCCAATAAAAAATAAAATTGAGCTAAGTTTCCTTTTTCCTTTTAACTGGGTATTAATTGGAATGTTGGGTATTGCGCTTGATGTTGCTAAGGCCCCTGGATATGTTTTAGGTGCAATCCTTGCAACTTTTTCAAGAAGTAGAAGTCATAAAACAGATGCTCTCAGGTGAATAGGCGATCATGAGGCATAAAAATATTATCTTAGTAAGCGGGAGCGGGGATACGGTTGCTTGGTTTAGAGTGGAATTCTTAAAAAAATTCATCGATCAATCTTATAAAGTTTATGTGCTGGCTCCAGATATTCGAGAGGATTTAAAATTAGAATTATTAGATCTGGGAATAGAATTTATTTATATCAAGCTTCATAGAAAAGGCTTTAATATAATCAATTTATTACAATCAATTAAGCAGATTTCTAGTATTTTTAGATCCTTAAAACCAGATTTAATTTTCTCATACACGCATAAAGCTATTCTGGCTGCGTCATTAGCTTCATGGGTTTCAGGCTATAAAAATACGTTCTCGTTTATTACTGGGACTGGCCATATCTTTGATAACCAAACTCTCAAAGAAAAGTTTATTAAAATGATTGGTTCGTCTGCTTTAAAATTAGCACTTAGCTTTAATAAGCTAGTTTTTTTTCAAAACCCCGATGATAAACTTTTATTTGAGTCTAAAGGTATTGTGATCTCTAAAAAATCTAGAATAGTAAATGGTTCAGGAGTAAATTTAGAAAAATTTAGAATGAGCCAACTTCCAGCTGAGCCTATTTTTTTATGTATGGCTAGGCTGATCAAGTCAAAAGGAATTTTAGAGTATGCTAAGGCTGCTAAAATTGTTAAAGACGCTAATCCTCATGCCAGATTTTTGTTATATGGATATCCTGATGAGCACATAGACTCAATTGATGAAAATGAAATCATTGATGAATGGAAAGATAAGTATGGGATTGAATACAAAGGTTATTCCTCTAATCCTGCTGAGACAATCAATGAAAGCAGTATTTTTGTTTTATTGTCTTACAAAGAAGGCACTCCAAGAGTTGTGCTTGAGGCAATGGCAATGGGAAGACCAATTATCACTACTGACACACCAGGATGCAGAGAAACAGTCATCAATGAATTAAATGGTTTTTTAGTGCCTAAGGGTGACCACTTAATTGCAGCATCTTATATGCAATCCTTACTTGATAAAAATCTAAGAGAAAAAATGGGTAAGCAGTCTAGGCAATATTGTGAATCCAAGTTTAATGTCCATCGAGTAAATGATTTATTATTTAAAGAAATGGGAGTAAATGAATAGCCTATGATTCGTGTTGCTCAGTTAGATATAGACGACCCAAATTGTGAACAAGAAATAATTAATCTAATCAGTTTGGCATTTAGATCTGAGAAAGTTAAAAAAGGATACCTAAAAGAATATATTCAAGCAGCATCAACTAGTCAGCCCTCTATTTTTCTAGGAGCTTTTGAGGGAGAGCAAATGATTGGATGTAATGCATTTATTGCTAATGATTTTTCTTTTAATAATTCTTCAGCACTTTGCTTTCAAAGCTGCTGGTCAGCTACCAATCCCCAATACCGAGGGCAAGGAGTATTTTTTAAAATTCAAGAGAGGGCAAAAATTGTCCTTAAAGAAAAAGGTGCCTTGTTAATTTTTGGATTACCTAATCAAATTTCTAGACCTATTTTTACCGAAAGATTACATTTCTCAGAAGAAGAGTTACATTCAGTGAGAATACCCAATATAAAATTTCTTAGAAATATCTGGATTAATAAATTTTCAGAGCAAAATCATATTTTGCACAATACTCTAATTTCAAATGAGCCTCAGATAATTGAATTAAAAAAAAATCTTAACCCTGCGATAATTCAAATAAAGATAAATTACTCTCTTATATGGGGAAAAATTTCTACTAGAAGAAAATTTGGATATGATTGGAGAGTATTCTCTATAGGTGGTTTAAGTATAAACTCTCAGAGAGATTTTCAATTATTAATTAGTGAAGTCTTTAAGCAAAAATGTCACTTTATAGAGATAGCCAGTTGCAAACTGAACACTAATAATTATCTTTTTAGATTTTGGAAAAATATTAATCACAGTAAGTTTATTTTCTTTTTTCTAAATGCTGAAAAAGATAGCTTTAAAAATTTCAACTTAATGGGAGGGGTAAGTGATACTTTTTAAATTGCAAAAATCATGAACACTTACAAACCATTAAAGATTTGTATGGTTTTAGATTCTACACTAGTTAATACAGCGTCTTTTGAGCTCATCAATTGGCTTCAGAAAAATTTAAATCTTTCAGTAAAATATATTTTATTGCCAACTAATAAAAATATTGAGTTTTCTATTAAATCTTTCTTCTCATACTTTTACTTAAAAATTACCAGGGCAGTATGGAGAGCCATACAGTTAATTGAGAGTTTTCACTATCAAAAATCTCATTCTGACAATTCACAGCATTTAATTGAATTGACCGATGAGAATTGCTTATTAAACATGAGTCAACATTCTTATTTTCAGAGGACTTTTAAAGAATTTAATTCTGATAACCTTAATTTAAATGATATAGATTTAATGGTGGCATTAACTTCAAATCCATATTGCGAGATTCTTAAAACATTTTCTAGATTGGGGCTAATATCATTAGCTAATTTTGACTCTGAAAAAAAACCATGTCATCCCGTCGGGTTTGATGAGGTTTTTTTTCAGCAGGGTAAAACTGGCTTTTCAATATTAAGATTCTTAGATGGAGCGGATGGAGCTGATGTTTTATTTAAAGGCGCGTTCCCAACCCATAACTATTTTCTTGCTAATCATTTCAATATTTTGCGAAGAAGAAATCATTATATTAAGAAATATATTGCCTCTATCTTGGATGGAAATTATATAAAGAATAAGATTGTTGAAAGAATTTATAGTGCGCCAATTTCTATAGTCACACCAGGATTACTCAAACAAATGATTTATATTTACAGGCTAATTAGAAAACGAATCTCCAATCTAAAAAATAAAATACTAGGTACAGAAGTATTTTGGAGTGTAGGTTTTTTGCACTCAGATTGGCCTGCTCTTAAAATGAGTGATGCAAGAATTATAGAAAATCCTGAACACTGCTATTTAGCTGATCCATTTGTTATCAGAGAGAACAACAAGAACTATTGCTTAGCTGAGGAATATAGTATGAAAAGCTCGAAAGGAGCCATCGTAGCTTATGAATTACACAGCAAAACTGCAAAACGAATAGGTTACGCAATAAATGAATCATTTCATATGTCCTTTCCATATTTATTTAGATACCAAGAAAAAATTTTTATGATTCCCGAAACAAGCGAAAATAATGATATTCGCATTTATGAATCTGTAGAATTTCCAATAAAGTGGAAACTCAATCAAGTTTTGATGAAAGATATTTTTGCTGTTGATTCTATGATATTTGAGCACAATAATTCATGGTGGCTTTTCAGCAATATTAATCCTGATGGAGGTCCAGAGGCGTGTTCAGAATTATATATCTTTAGCTCTAGTGACCCGTTGTCTGGTCAATGGGATCCCCATATTCTTAATCCTGTTATTGTAAATTCCGATAAAGCGCGCATTGGTGGAATTCTCTTTAAAGATGATAAGACTTATAGAGTTTCTCAAAGACAAAACTTTGGCATGTATGGAGCTGAGTTTGCCATCAATGAGATTATTTCTTTGAATGACTGTGAGTTTATTGAGAAGGAAGTCTCTCACGTCAAGCCTGATTTTTTCTCCAATGCCTCAGCAACGCATCACTGCCATAGCAATGGAGATATTACAGTATTTGATTTTTTAACGTAATATCGTATTTGAAAATAGCATATGCTGGTAATCATAATGATAAAAATAACTGTTGAGATTTAATATGTGCGGCATTCTTGGATATAGCTTAAATTCTAATGGTGAAGTCTTTGATCAAAGCATCATTGAGTCTGCCATCAATAAAATTCATCACAGAGGTCCAGACAATACTGGATTTTGGTTTAATAAAGATCGACGCATAGGATTAGCCCACAAGAGACTCTCAATTCTAGATATATCAGATGGCGGTAATCAACCCATGTTGAATTCTAATAGTAATTTAGTTATAAGTTTTAATGGAGAAATCTATAACTACAAAGAGCTTAAGAGTAAGCTAATAGCTCTAGGCTACTCTTTTAACTCTTCCTCTGATACAGAGGTTCTTCTATGCGGTTATGAGGCCTGGGGCAGTGATTTGTTCAAATCTTTAGAGGGCATGTTTGCATTTGCAATCTATGATCTCAAAAAGAATAAACTTCTCTTAGTACGAGATGGTGCAGGAGAGAAGCCCTTATTCTATTCTTTAGTAAATAAATCAATATTCTTTTCATCAGAAATTAAGGCACTCTTAGACTTTCATGTGATTGGTAAAGATATAGATATTTCGAGCTTAAATCATTTATTTTCTAGAGGCTATTCATCTCATACTCAATCAATTTTTTCCAATATTTTCAAGCTTGATGCTGGAAATTATCTCGAATATGATGTGAAAACTAGAAAGAGTCAAATATCTAAATTTTGGTCCTTAGAGCAGAAAATTCAGGAATCATTTTCTTCAAAACCCTCCACTAATCTCAATGCAGATTACTTAATTACTAAATTAGAGAATTTATTGGAAAGCTCAATTGATAAGCAACTCAATGCAGATGTCCCAGTTGGAATGCTATTAAGTGGGGGAGTTGATTCTAGTATATTAGTGGCTCTGGCAGCAAGAAGCAGAAATCAGCTAGATACTTTCACTGTTAAGTTTGCTGATCATGCTGGCTATGATGAATCCGCGCATGCTAAGCAAATAGCAGAAAAATTTGGATGCACACATCATGAAATTGAAGCATCTTCTTTTCATCCGAGTATCTTTGATGAGTTATCAGAGTTTTATGATGATCCTATTTTTGATACATCCATGATTCCAACATTTTTACTAGCTCAGTCTGTTTCAAAGCATTGCAAAGTTGCCATTGGTGGAGATGGGGGAGATGAACTTTTTGGAGGTTATCCCCACTACAATAAACTCTCGAGCATCCATCAAAAAACTAAGTATGTACCATTTTTCCTTCGCAAGAATATTGCAGCAATACTAAATTTATTTATGCCCATAGGCTTTAAAGGCAAGCAAACACTAAGTTTTTATGCGACAGATCTTCTTAATCATTACCCTAATATTGCGGAGTTTTATAATTTTTATGATAGAAAGAGTATTTTTAATAATAAAAATATTAATATTAAAAAAATTGGTTTGCCTTTATGCGCTCAGAATTTAGAGCCATTAGATATTATAAATAGAGGTACTTTTCTTGATTTTCAGAATTATCTTAGAGAAGATTTATTGGTTAAAATTGATCGAGCTAGCATGGCAAATTCTTTAGAAATTCGATCTCCATTTCTTGATAAAAGCTTAATTGAATTTGCATTCACAGAGATCCCAAGTTCATTAAAAGTATCTAATGGACAGAGAAAAATACTCTTAAAACGACTTGCCAAGAAAGTGCTTCCTAGTAATTTTGATCTTCAACGTAAGCAGGGTTTTTCATTGCCACTTAAATCGCTTTTTCAAGAACCACTTTGGAAAGAATATTTCTATAATAAGACTAGTGATGCAGACCCATACATATTCAATAAAAAAAATATTTTTAAATTAATAAATTCATTAGGCGCAACTCGAAATAATGAAGAGAGAGTTGCTGGATTAATATTTTTTATGTGTTGGGTAGAAAGATTTAAACCAAATTTTTAAAGATGAAGCTTAATCTTTCATTAACATTAAAAATTTCTTAGTAATAATAGGTAATGAAAATTTTTGTGCAACCAGGGATGATGAAAATTTTCCGAAGGCACCCAGTTTTTTTCTTTCTAGAATAAATTTTTCCATTATATTTTTTAAATCGTCAGTGTCTTTAATTTTTGTATAAAATCCATTCTTTCCTTCAATAACACAGTCTCTAGCACCTCGTGTATCAGATACAATAAGGGGCATTCCAGTTGCAGCTGCTTCTAAGGCAACTTTAGGTAAGCCTTCGCCATAAGATGGTAATACCAATACAGATGACTCATAAAAGCAATTTTTTATTTTTTTATTCTCTATGAACCCCCTGAAAACAATAGATTCGTTTGCTTGCAGCATCTTCAGCTCATTTTTAGAAATTGAATCAGGATTAGCTGCATCATATAAGCCAGCAACATGAAACTGAGCATCATGATATTTGCCTGCAAGATATTCACTAGCTTTTGTGAACTCCATTATTCCCTTAGAATAAATGAGCTTCGAAGCAAATAAAAAGATTATTTCAGAAGCTTGCCCTCTCTCCTTATAAACAAAATGATCTATATCAATTCCATTGCCTTGAATAATTTGAGCATAACCATCCCGAAATAAATTATTTTCTTTAAATATATGTAAATCATCATTATTTTGAAAAATAAATTGATAATTGTCTTTAATTCTAAGTGCCAGGAATATTATTTTTTGCAGCAATCTTAATATGACGTATTTCAATTTTTTATTAAAGAAAAATGGCTCTAAGCCAGTTATCAAAAAAAAAGATTTTTTTAAACTTAACGTATTATTTATTAAAGCGCCCAACACACTCATTTCCAATGTTACATAAAAAATATAATCTAATTTTAATATTTTAATTTGTTTTCTTAGTAGAAATAGATATGTTAAATATCCTAGAATATTTAATGATCCTTTTCTACCTTCGAGGTGATAAAGCGAAATACCTGAATTAATTATTTTTTGAATGTTTGATTTCGAGGCATTTGCAGTATTTGTTATTACGTGGACTTCATGGGTTTCAGCAAGACTAGTTGCAAGATCTAATCTATGAGAAATAAAGAAATCGATACTAATAACTACAAAGCATATTTTTTGATTCTGAAGAGGTTCTAATTTATTTCTTTTCATCAATACACTTAATAAAAATTTTCTTATATGCATCGCCGCAAATTTCAATTGAAAAGTCTTTTGATCGTTTAATAAGAGCCTTTTTCTCAAAAGCAGGCATTTGAATCTCATTTCCAATCATTTCTATCATGCCATTATCATCTCCCAGAGATACCAAGTGACCAAATTTGCCATCCTGTAGAATCTCTGGTCGGCCTGACGGACAGTTTCTTGAGATCACTGATGTTCCGGCGGCCAAGGCATGAACAATCATATTATTTAGACCCTCATAAGTAGAGTTTACTACCATTAATTGAAATGCTGAGATAAAATTAAATTTTATGTAGCTTTTTACTTTTTAACAATATATTAATAAACTATGAATATTTCTGAAGCAATTTCCCAGAGAAGCTCGATTAGAGAATTTCTGAAAACTCCAGTTCCTAATTCCATTATTAGGCAATTGCTTGAGAAGGCTTCTAGGAGCCCTTCAGGAGGAAATCTGCAGCCATGGAAGGTATTTATAGTAAACAGGAAAGCTATGAAAGACTTTCTTGCCTTTCAAGAAGCTTGGGATGATCCAGAGACTCCAGCATATGATATCTATCCACCAAATCTAAAAGAGCCTTATCGTACTTACAGGTATGAGTTAGGCGAGCAAATGTATTCATTGCTAGGGATTCCTCGGGATGATAAATCAGCTAGGCTGACCCAAGTTCTTAAAAATTTTAACTTCTTTGGGGCACCAGTTGGAATGTTTTGTCTAATTGATAAGTCTATGGGTCCTCCTCAATGGTCAGATTTGGGAATGTTCTTGCAAACTTTTATGTTGCTTGCAAAAGAAGCGGGCCTTGATACTTGCGCTCAAGAGGCATGGTCATGGAAGCAAGATAGTGTTAAAAGTTTTTTTAAAGCAGATGATGAGCTCATGCTTTTTTGTGGAATGGCCATTGGTTACGCTGATAGAGATGCAACAATTAATCAGCTAAAATCAACGAGAAGTCCATTGGGTGATTGGGCAACATTCTTTTAAAATCTATTTAAATTTGTATCTTTTGGTTTATTTATGAGCTCGCAAGATTTTCATTTATTTTGCATGAAGGAGGCTATCAAGCAAGCTATTCTTGGACAAAATATAGCTGAAGTGCCTATTGGCGCAGTTGTAACCAAGAACTCTAAAATTATAGGAACAGGTTTTAATACAAATATTTCAACACATTCAGTTGCAGCACATGCTGAAATTAATGCAATTAATGAAGCTGGTAATTTTATAAAAAACCATAGGCTTATAGATTGTGATATATACGTGACTGTTGAGCCGTGTCATATGTGTGCTAAAGCTATTGTAGACGCAAGAATAAATAAGTTATATTTCTCAACTCCAGAGCCCAAGTCTGGCGCTATCGTATCAGTTGATAATTTTTTCAATCATAATTTCTTGAATCATCGAGTAAGTTATGAATATGGGATGTTTCAAGAGGAGTGTAGCCAACTAATGAAAAACTTTTTTTCCTCTAGGCGACCTTAATACTATTTAATTATGATGCATTGAAGGCCAGTACCACCCTCAAATACTTTATAAGATTGGAAATTAAACATTCCCACCATTTTTTTTAGTTGCTTGGGTGTCAGCATTCTTTTGTAATAATCTGTATTCTTATCATGAGTATCTAACAAAGAGACTTCAAAGTGCTGGCTCTTTGTTAACTCAAACATTCCATATTCATAACTTTCTCGATGATTCAAGAAATCCTTCTTTTTGAAGAAGTTGTTGACCAGTCACAGGCGAAATAAAGTTGTTAAAATCCATAAATTTTTAGTTTTTACCGTTATATCTGCATCCAGCATTACAAGTTTCCATAATTTCTATTGAGCAAATTAGTTGCAGCTGAGGCTTCAGTCTGCTCCAAAGCCACAATGCAATATTTTCACTAGTTGGATTTTCTAATCCTGAAATATCATTGAGATATGAATGATCAAGTTGGTCTATGAAAGGCTGACATATTTTTTTTAGATCTGCAAAATCCATAACCCAGCCCATTTCAGTTACTGGCCCTTGAATATATACTCTTGCTTTAAAGCTATGACCATGAAGTTGAAAACACTTATGATTATTAGGAACAAGAGGAAGCATGTGCGCTGCCTCAAAAGTAAAATCTTTAAATAACTTCATTTTAATTCAATCCAGATGGGGCAATGATCTGATGGTTTCTCCATTGCTCGAGCCTGATAGTCTATGCCTGTTTGCTTCATTGCAGGAAGCAGGTTATTTGAAATCATAATGTGATCAATTCTTAAGCCCCTCTTAGGGGTATCGTCGAACATCCTTGAGCGATAATCAAACCAGGAATATATTGAACCTTCATCTGGATTTTTCTCTCTCCAGGAATCAATAAATCCAAGATCCTTAATACTATTCCACATATCAATTTCTTCTGGTAAAAAAGCAGTTTTACCTTCTTTGAGCCATCTTTTTGCGTTAATTTCGCCTATGCCAATATCTAATGGAGAAGGTGCAACATTAAAATCACCCATCACAATTATATTATCCTCGGTCTTTTGAGTTTTTTTAATATGTTTTTTAAGATCAGAGTAGTACTTTATTTTTTTTGGGAATTTAGTTTCATGAGCTCTATTTTCACCTTGCGGAAAGTACCCATTCATAATTGTAATACTTTCTTTCCCCCACTTAAATTTTGCCTGAATAAATCTCTTTTGATCTTCAACAGTATCTTTTATAAAGCCTTTTTGCACCTCAGTTGGTTTTTTTTTACTTAGAATGGCCACCCCATAATGACCTTTTTGACCCCAGTACTCAGGATGATAACCAATCTCATTAATCTCATCTACTGGGAACTCTGGATCATTTACTTTAGTTTCCTGGATTCCAATGACATCTGGATCTAGCGTATCTCTAAGATAAATTAATTGATGCGGTCGAGCCCTTATGCTGTTCATGTTGAAGGAAACTATTTTCATATTTTACGCGGCCTCTAAAAGTAAGAAATTTGAATTTAAGTAGATATAATCCGAAAGAATCAGACTGCCTTCTTTTAAAAGATAGTCATTATGAAGGTCAATATCAATATCTTCTTTATTCTTATTAAACTCCTTAAGCGCCTTAAAGTCCTTAAAAATTTCTAAGCTCTTAGCAGCTCTTCTCTTATTTTCAGTTTCAAGAACCCATTGCTGCCTATCTTTTTTCTCAGCTCTTCTAGTATCAATATTAATTGAAAGAGATATCTTTTCTTGCTGCTCATCATATCTTTTTCTTACATCTAAAATATATTGCAGATCTGGGCTCTCCAGAATCCTCTTTTCATGAGCAACTCTTACTTGGTCTAGAATGTCTCTATTAAGGCTAAACTTTTTAAACGGAGTTGAGCTAATTTGATCCCATGGAAGAGCGAAGTCTAATGAACTTTCTCCGCTTTCCTCTATATCCCATGTTGCGGGAAGAGTTATATCTGGTTCTACACCTTTATTTTGCATACCTGAGCCAGTCACCCTATAAAATTTAGATTCTGTTAGCTTTAGTTGACCGCTAGTCAGGTCACCAAGTTGCTGAACTGTACCTTTACCAAATGTTTGATGGCCAACTATTAACCCTCTTTGATAATCTTGTATTGCTCCTGAAAAAATCTCAGATGCAGATGCAGAATATCTATCAACCATGACAGCCATTGGTTTTTTCCATACTTGTTTTGCCCTCATATCTCCCCATGGCCTAATATTCCCATTACTTTCTTTTACTTGCAGGGTTGGACCTGCCGATACAAATAAACCAGTTAATTTATTAGCCTCATACAGCGACCCACCTGAATTACCCCTTAAGTCAACTATTACGGCATCAACATTATTTAAAGTAAATTGATTTAAAATATCCTCTACATCTTTTGAGCTACTTCGAAAATCAGGGTCTTTGTTTCGCCATGCATTGAAGTCAATATAAAACGCAGGCAAATCAATAATCCCTATTTTAAAATTACCCTCATTGTATGGCACATCAATAATGAGAGATTTAGCAGCTTGCTCTTCAAGCTTTACTTCTTCGCGAGTTAGCAGAACCCATTTTCTGTCACTCAAATCTTCTGTCTTAGCAGGAATAATTTCTAGTTCTAGCTGCGTGCCAGCCTTACCCCTAATAAGCTGGACCACCTCATCAATTCTCCAACCCACCACATCTACGGAATCAGGTTCAGCCTCTTGAATTTGTTTAACTTTAACTATCTTGTCATCTGGGTTAATCTCCCCTGATTTTTCAGCAGGTCCCCCGGGAACGACACTTACAATGATTGGATAGTCATCTTCAGTGCTAAGTAATGCACCAATTCCTTCCAGGTTTAAACTCATGGTCATTTCAAAATCTTCAGCTGTTTTGGGAGACATATATGATGAGTGGGGATCAAATAATCCAGTCAGGCTATTCATTACTATAGAAAAAATATCCTCTTCATTTCTTTGTGAAATTCTGCGCAATCTATTTTTGTAGCGCTTAGCAATTAGCTCTATAGCTTCATCTTCAGTTTTGTCAGTTAGCATGGAAGTTAATACATCATTTTTTGCCAGCTTGACCCATATATTTCTGAGCTCTATGTTTGTGTTTCGAAATTTTTGTAAGTCATCCTCAATGAGAATCTCTTCTAATTCATTAAAGTCAAAATCTCTTTTTTGTATTACTTTTATTTGATAATTTGTGGCTTCAATCAAGCGATTGAAATACAGATTAACCAATTCATAGCTAGTTGAAATTTCTACATCATTAGATGTAGACACAAACTTATTTGTAAAATATAAAACTTCATTGCTAGTAAAATATATTTTTTTAGAATCTAGCTTTTTAATGAGTGCTTTGCCTAGCTTCGGGTTTATTTTTTCCAAGATTTGGTCTTGAAAAAAGTGCTCTTTGCTAATTTTCATATATATTTCATTTGCTAAGTTATATTTAGAAATGCTAGTTTTGATACTGATTGTGGGCTCAGTAGTGCAGCTAATACAAAGACCAAGTATTATTGTTATGATTTGTAAGTTCTTTGACAAAATGATTAATTTAAAATATTTTTTATGAACAAAACTAATTGTATAGAATTCTACTTTGACTGCTCGAGTCCTTGGACTTATTTAGCCTTTGTTGAAATTTTACCACTATCTCAAAGACAAAATGTAGAAATTATTTGGAAGCCAATACTTGTAGGGGGTGTTTTTAACTCAGTTAATAAAGATGTTTATGAATTTAGAGAAAACCCAAATCTTCTTAAGTTAGTCTATTCTAGTAGTGATCTAGATTTGTGGGCAAAACATAGAAAAATTAATATATCTATGCCAAAAATATTTCCAGTTAATTCAGTCAAGGCAATGAGGGGATGCCTATTTGCCATGCAAAATAACTGCTTACCATTATTTGCTCAAAAGGTTTTTGATGCCTACTGGGGAAATGGCTTGGATATAAGCAATGAAAGTATCGTTATGGAGATTGCAGAAAATTCCGGTCTCTCGCCAACAGAATTTAAAAATTATATTGAATTACAGTCTACAAAGGATGCCTTAATCAGCAACTCATCAGAATTAATTGAGAGGGGTGGCTTTGGCTCTCCAACACTTTTTTATAATAATCATATGTTTTTTGGGAATGACCGTTTACATCTCTTGGAAGAGGCCATTAACAAAAAGTTAATTTAGAGCTGACAATTTAGCGCTTCCTCTCTTATTAACTCAGGAGAGCCTAGTATTTGACGATTAACTCCTATTCTTTTAAACCAGTAATGCAATCCAAGCAAATCAGTAAAACCCATTCCACCATGAACTTCTGTCGCTTTTTTTGCAATTCCTTTTCCCATTTCTGATACGTGCGCCTTTGCATGACAAGCCATGAGCCTGGCTTCATCCGGTGAGTGATCATGGCAATGGGCTGCATGCCATACTAATGCATAGCACGGCTCTAAGTCAGCTACCATTTCAGCACACATATGCTTAACTGCTTGAAACGAGCCAATGACTCTGCCGAACTGCTTTCTTTCTTTAGAGTAATCAACTGCTTGATTAATCATGGTCTGAGAAGCTCCCAGCGTATCGGCTGCTAACATAATTCTTCCTGCATCAATTGCTCTCGAGATGGGATCGGTTGATGAGCAAGAATTTTCGAGCATGTCTGCAGATGCACAGGTACAGATAACCTCAGCATATTGCCTAGTTTTATCTACCGTCGTGAGATGAATGACCTCAACATTTGGGGATTTCGCATCAACAACAAAAATTTGACCTAATTGATCAGCAAGCAATAGATGTGTTGCCGTTTGAGCATCCAAAACAAACATAGCCCTTCCAGTCAAAGATCCATCTATGAAACTAAGTCCAGCATCATTTCGCCTGCCAACGAACTCACTAAACCCAACACCAAATATTATTTCATTTGATGTTATTTGTGTGAGGTATCTCTCTTTTTGCTCTTGGCTGCCCGCGGCTAGAATAGCTGTTGGTGCCATAATGTAGGGTGCTATAAATGGAATGGGTCCAGTATTAGAGCCCAAGCTTTCAGAAACTACTGCAGCAAATAATAGATCTAATCCCAGCCCACCAAACTCTTCTGGAATTAACAATC
>Ga0075444_10000897_pt1 | contig 18065 bp, 25 predicted proteins | sample CoawatmetaG01DNA_FD_76836 | JGI IMG/M metagenome (GOLD analysis project Ga0075444, IMG submission 76836) | Marine microbial communities from the West Antarctic Peninsula - Coastal water metaG017-DNA | ecosystem: Environmental > Aquatic > Marine > Coastal | place: Atlantic Ocean: West Antarctic... | reverse complement strand
TTAGAATGGTATGACATCATCTATAGTGCGTTCGCCTTGAGTGTTAGTATCATTAGGTGTGACTTGTGTTCGGTCTGTAACTTGTAAGCTAATCATATTAAGACCAGCTTCTGTAGTTTTTTTCCAAGCTGCAACTTTTTTGTTTTCAATGAAAGCACCTGTATTATCTAGTGGGCCTGAGTAGTTAGGCTTACCGTTCGTTGTGTCTTCTTGTTCAAACATAATGCCCATCTTCTGGTATATTCTAAGCACACGCTGTCCTGATTTGGTAGTACCAGCTACATAGATAACATCGGTGTCAAGTCCATCGACATTAATCTTACCTGTTAGTACCATCTTCTCTTCATCGTATGGTGGAAAGCCTGCGCCTCTGTTTGTGTTATCATATTCGCTCATTAAAATTCTCCTGATTTAGTTGGGATTGGTTTGTGTTTAGCTGGTGCTTTACTAGCCTCGTTGCCATCGTCATCTTCTGGTGCAATGCCAGCCATTTGCAATAGACCATAGCGTCGAGCATAAGTTATAGCTGAGCCTAGTCCTTGCATAGTTTGCTTCTCTATAACTAGATAGACTTTAGATTGGAAAGCCATACCTGTTGCATGAGTAATGTTAGTACTAACATAGTCGCCAAACTCATCACGACCTGACGGCTGTGTAATTGTAAAGCCATTGTCATTGAATGGTTTAAGACACGCATCGAACACATTACCTAAGTCAGCATAGCTACTTCGAAAGTGTGGGTTGGTTGAGTTCTTTATAGCCTTACCCATTTCTTGTTGTGCTTTGACATAGTCCTCAATAGCTACTTGCTTCTCACTTTTATTCGCCATCTTCAGTTCTCCTTTTGATTGTTAATGCGCCACTCTTGTTGCGCTTTACGGTGAGCTGGTCATTGTAAACTTCACGCTCATCTGATTTGACCAGTGATTTTAGTTCCTTCTTAGCTGTCTCAAAGTTTTTTGCATGTGTCTGGTTCAGTAAAAAATCTTTAGACACTGAGTTAAAATGATTATCAGTTGATGCATCTCGTTTCTTCATACCATTGAGAGGTATCTTATCTGTATTAACATCAGCAGCTTCAATATTTTCTGGTGGTATATCGCTAGTTACATAGTGCCAGAACTTAACAGTTCTTTCTTTTAATATATTGAGATAGTCTGCATCTGCTGAAACTATAGTAGCTTTATACGCTGAGTTACCAAAGATACAGGACAACACACACTCATTGATGCCACTGATTGCCATGTAACATTGCATCTGTGCCATGTATCTTTCTACTTGCTTGTCTATATTGGTGAACGCATTGGTGTGCTTGCACTCTACTATAGCCTCATGACTCTGTGAGTTAACAGCTAGTGCATCAAGCGTACCTTTGATTGGAACACCAGACCAGTCTGCTGTGTACGGTACTTGAGTTTCGTGAGGAGTCCAGTCAGTGTCTTGCTCTAACCAATCTAGATTAAATGGCTCTGTAAATACACCTAGCTGCACTTGAATCAAGTGGCTTAAATCATCAGGTTGTTTTCTCTGAGTCTTGGTTAACCAAAGGTCATGCCAATCATCACTCATTATTTTGGCGCAGTCTGAACCGCCAATAAATCCATGTCGTATCATTATATTCTCCTGTTTTTATTATACATTAGTTACTTATAGTATCAACCTCATATTTTTTAAGGTCTTCGTTAGTGATGCTAGTGTAAGACAATAGTTTATCTCTTGTTATGCCATCCTTTACATAGCTATCTGATATTGGTTCACCATTTCTTATGCGTTTTTCTGCAATTTTTAATGGGTCTAATGAGAACGCACCTGTAGGATTAGGCGGTGCATCTACTGCTGATTTCTTAGCTGCATCAATGAAGGTCTTAATCGTAGGCCAAGTACGTGGCCCATGACTAGCTCTAATCTTTCCCTCTATCCTTTCTAAGAGTGAAGATAATTGTGGTGGTGTAACATGCCCTGCTATATTTGCGTTCACATCCTTAACAATTAGTGTGAGTTCCTCACGAAGAGATTCATTATCCATCCTAGATGGGGCCTCATACCTACGGAGAAGCTTCTGTACCCACTGTCCGATAGTTTTTGTACGCTCATCAAAGGTCATATCATTTATCCTGTGCAGTGAGCTGGTTGAGAGGGAAGCTTAGAATATTATCTAAGATTTGTGTGTTGGTTTCTTCCTTCAAGTCATCGAAGTCATCTTCCCAACGCTCACCGTTTAGCCATGTAGATGCATGAGGTATGTATTTCTTGAGGGTGTTGTTGGATTTCATAGCATCAGCAAAGGCAAGCGCACCAGAAATTATATCGTACTTGTCTGCTGTCTTACATGCTTTGAAGAAAGCATAACGTGCTGTCTTTTTTTGTACATGCTTGGGATAAACTTGCCAGAATCTAGTGAAGTCTAATTCATCAGGTGACTGTGTGTCACCTAAAGAGTTTAATTCTTTCTTGTTAGTATAAGTAATAATCTTATTCTCTTTGTGTGACTGTGTGTCACTACTCTCATCTGTCATTGGTACTCTCCATTGGGTAAGTTAGTTCATAAATCGTGGTGTTACCCTTGCACCCACGTTCTCTTATTAAGAAATTGTTTTCTTCTAGGTAGTTAATAGCTCTGATAACAGTACGTCCTGATAGACCTGTCCTCTTTGCTAGTCCTTGGATGGAAGGATAGCATACACCACCTTCGTCAACATAAGAAGCAAGAATAATATACACATACTTTGCGTTGGCATTATTAACTTGCGTTTTACAAATGTTTAATGTTAAAGTTTTAGCATACATAGGATGGTACAAATCCCTGTTAATGTTTATGATTGGTTCTCCTGCCTCTAAACTATAGCCCCTGCTTCTAGGTATTAACTAAAGCAGGGGTTTTTTTATCCCCATTCGGGCATCATCCAGTTAGATTTAGTTTCTTTAACATCACCTTCGGGAACATGTTGATACACTGCATACTTCTTACCACTATGTGTGTGCATATGACTAAGTATATTCATACCTTCTTTTCTTAGGTCATAGATTATAGCTGCCAATCTAAAGCTTCCGAATTTATTTAGTGCTTCAATGGGTGTAAGTTTATTACCTTCTTCTAGGTAGTCTTTAACTCTTACCTTCTGTGATTTTATTGTCATGGTATTCTCCTACTATTTCCTCAAACAAATCTCCGTCCATAATCACAAGCGTCTGAGGTTTGCCTGTCCTACGTTTATAGAAGGCAATGTCTTTACCTTCGAGTACTGTGAAAGGGCTAGGGAAGTTAGACTTATCTCTGTATTTTACTTCGCCTACTAGCTTTCGTCCCACCAAGCTTGTGAGATGGATGTCTCCTGACCACTCACCTCCGAGCGCACCTGAGAGGGGGACTCGGTAGCATTTGATGCCGATTTTTTCGAGCCATTTGCAGAACCATTTTTCATGGTAAGTTCCCTTTGACTTATTGTTGTTTGCCATGTGTCCCTTTCGTAGCAGTTCAAGCAGATGATGTAATGTTTCGTTGGCTTGTAGCTGTGTAGCATAGCAACAAACCATTCTGTTTTAGTATAGCAAGCTTCACACGTAGCCGTGCCTGTTTCCATCTTGCTTTTTAGTGACTTCGATTTTGCAACCAAGTGAATCAACCCAACACGACAGCATGAACCCACTTGGTATGCGTTTGTATTGTTCCCATTTGTGTACCAAAGAATTGGTTACGCCAATGATGGCAGCCAAATCTTCTTGACTAAGTTTCTCTTCATGCCTGTATATTACAAGCTGCTCAACCATCGATTTGTATTCATCATTCATTTACAATCTTACATTGAGAGTTAATCTTCTTGGGTTCAGCTAATCCAGTAGCCCAGTTCTTAGCTAATCTATCTAGGGTTCTACCTACTTGCTTAGCTGTTGCTAGTCTTATGTCTTGCTTACGCACAGCTCTATAGTATGTAGATGTAGGCAGACCAGCACGCTTAAACACCTTGTGCATAGGCAGGTCAACCCATCTATGCTTCTCCATTATCTGTTCCCAATAACTAATCATGATTCTGTTGTAGCACACACGCAGTTGATTGGTCAATACTAGTCATCGATAAATTTAAATCTATGTAGAATTGTGCAATAACCTACAATATCTTTAAGGCTATCTTCAGTCCAGTTTTGGTGACAACGTGCTATCTTAACCATTATCATCATCATTGCTACATCTTCTTTGCTAAAATGAAAAGCTTTCCAATCAGTCCACATTTTAGCGATGTCAATAAAGTTATCAGCTGCATCACCATACTCTTCGTGTCTGTCACCATACACAATACCGTGTGCTTCCTGTAAAAACTCACGTGATTTATCAGCTTTACTATTTTGTACAGCATCTTCTAACGATATAGTTTCTTCTCCTTTTGGAGTATACTTAGTCGAGCCACCATATTTAATAGGTTTTCGTATGCTTAGTTTTTCTAAGCCACTTGCTAATTTATCTAGCTCATTCATTGGATTACTCATGTCCATCTCCATTACATTTAAGGCAGAGTTCTTCTCTGCTATTGGTTGACATCCCTGCTACTCCATAGTCAGAGGATGTTGGGTTGTATGATGGAGTAGTATAGTAGTTGTCTACTATACCAGTGCCATCACACTCATTACATTTAATTATGCTCATAACTTTCTACCTAATGTGTGCCAGTATTCAGTGTCCATTGCTTTAGCAATCATAGCTTCCCTTTCTACTGAGGTATTGTGTGGACTCTTAGACATACGCTTGCCTGAGTTATCAGTGAAGTCAGTGTGCGTAGCCCATGATGTAAGACAATTATACAAAGACCATTTGTTGTGACCCATCCATGTAGAATGGTCGTGATACAAACTCATTAGGTTTTCTAATTGACGCTCGTTGCTATGTTTGAGTGAAGAATAGGTTTTCTTCTTTACTATAGTATCTTTAAAGAATCCTTCTACTTCTAACTCATAGACATTAGTTTTAGCATACTCACTCCACATTTCTTCTTTATCTTTGAAGGTGTCGTAGTTGTTAAGCACATGCCTAGCTGTGTCATCTATGCTTACCCTCGAGGTGTGCTTGAGTCTTATCTTAGATAGTGGGTCAGCAAATGTCTGTCCATTTAGACAGGTTAATCGTAAGCCATCGGCACTGATAATGTAAGGCCAAGTACCATCATGGCTGCTAAACATATTGATTCGGTAATGAGTTAGGTCATTGAGTTGAGGGGATGGGTTGATTGTTATGTCATTGAATAACACAGTAGCTTTAAGCTTACGTCCACCGCTATGTATCTTGATATCAGTAGTGTAATCTTTAGATATGTTTGAGTTATCAAGACCAACTAGTAAGTTATCAACCATCTCTTCGTAGTTAATTGGTTTGTAATTACTACTGTGTCTACCTAGAATATACCCTGTATCTGGATGCCTAAGTATCTTCATGTCTGGTATTGCTGTACCATCTGCCAAGTATGCTTTCTCTTCTACTACTTGGAAGTCATAGTCATGTGTAATTGTATCTAACATTTTGGTTTCTCCTTTAGAATGATAGGTATTCCTAGTGCTACTAATGCACAGGCTAGTATTAATTGATTAGATAGTTCCATTTGATTCTCCTTTTTTTCAGTAAATTTATCATTAAGTTTATCAGATTTTTCGCTCATCGCTTCACGCTCCTATACCGTGGCCTATCAACAATATGCCAATCACTATGATGCAAAGCAAGGCTATGCCTAGTATGTCCTGTGTCATGTGTCTTCCTTATGTAGTAATAATAGGTAGACTCGGAAGCCTACCTATCTAGGTTGAGTTACTTAGATATCTTGCCAGCTAGTTGAGGTCTAGCTGTTGAAGTACCGTCACCGTTGGGTGTTGAGTACTTGTCTCGTAGGGCCTGTATCTCATCGACTGATAGATGAGTCGTGTTAGCTCTAGAACCCTTTCGAGCTGGTGTCCAAGTCTCACCAGTTATTTGTTCGTGAACTGATTGGTCTGCATCATGTTCTTGCTGAACTATCTGGATGGTAATGTCAGTTTGTTCTGCATAGGTTACTTGTCCTGCATCAATCTGTTCTATTATCTTATTCTTTAAATAAGTTAATCTATTGTATGTTGCGTAGCAGGAAGATTCTGCTCGTTTCTGATAAAGGTAATCGTCCTGCTGTTCAGACCCAGTTGATGACCATGTTGCTATTGCCAGTTTATTTGCTATTAACTTTTTCATTATATGTTCCCTATTTAGAATCACCTGAGAATACAGGCATGCTACATCTGACCGGAATAGCCAAACTGGCTCAGCCATCCAAGCAAAGCAACGCCAGCCACAACCATCGCACAAGAAAAATCGACGAGGGTAGCCCGTAGGGATACGTCTATTATTCTTGTGGGACCAGTTTGGTTAGTCCATTCAGATATGCCTGTATTCTTAGGTGGTTATAAATAGGCCTGCGAACATATGGTGACAAAGTTGATAGTAAATAAACTTCTCCGGCAATAGTGACATGGTTATTGACGCAGTGTCTGTGCATCAGGACACCTTTATCAGATGCGAGTAGAATCTCTTTTGTGTAGTGTAGTATACAATAGATTAAATCGTCCGAGCGCGGGCGAAACGAGTACGTTATTTTTGACATTACATTCAAAAATTCACTGCCATACAGGTGGCACACGACTGTGTGTCATGCGGCCTGTACTTCACAGGCAAAATCAGGGTTGTCTAACCTGATTTTAGCAATCTCCTGTGGCCGAGTACAGCCTATAAGGAGCGAGGACACTACTCATTAGTTTGCCCTTGCAAACACTATATTCTGTTGTTTTCTGTTATTTCCGTAATTGTGAGTTGACACGTACATTTGTGACAAGCTATCTGTGAAGGGGGAGAGGTAAGGAGAGGGGGTTGTAACAAGAGATGAACCAAGTAGCAGTAAGAAAACTAACAAGAAGACAGATAGCTTTAGTTGATGCATATGTAGCAAATGGAGGGAATGTCACGCAAGCTGCAAAGAGCGCAGGATATGCAGAAGGTGACAGCGGTAGAGTCACAGCACAAAAGGCACTGAAGACAGCCCACGTGCAACAGCACTTGATGACTGTAGTGACGGAACAGTTTAGTAGACTTGCTCCAGCAGCTGTATACCAGTTAGCAGGACTGAGTAAGGGAGCTAAGAGTGAGTACGTTCAACTGGAAGCAAGCAAGGATTTGCTAGACAGAGCTGGGTTCAAGCCAATAGATAGGAGTCAAGTGCAGGTAGCTGGCGACATTCGTGTGTCAATAGACCTGTCGTAAGAGGGGGGTGGGGTCCAAAAAGGTTGTTACTGTGTTGCAATAGGTCTAACACTAGCATTTTTCTTGAGAAAGGTTCGATGATGAATCCAATACTAGAGCATCATTATAGAAATATAGTTGATAACAAAGCGGTAAAGGACGGCAAGCAACTACAAACTGTATTTACAAGTATAGTTGAGATTGACGGTAGGGAGACTTTAATACCTACTGTATGGGATGGCAAAGTATTAGGAACTGAGGAGGCTGTTCAAAGGTCTATTGATAGTGGTATTTCGTGGCCTAGCATAGATTCAAATAACCCTAATGCTATAAGTGATTTAGAAAAGCTTGACATAGATATTCATAAACAAATAAAACCTGTGTCAATAGAAGCGGCTAGAAAGGCTTTAGGTATTAAAATGAAAGACAAGCAGAAGAGTTCGATTGAGATGGGAAACATTGAGTTTCATCAGACGTTGATGGAGAAGGATAACTATGACCCTATAGTTGCTCTTGGATTTGACCCTAGTGTTGCACATAGTGTTCCTGATTTAGAAGCTACGAATTTTTTATTAGCTGGTCAGTATATTCCGTTTAGGGATAACACACCGAGGGTAGCTGGACGTATAGGTAACCAGCAAGAAAAGGGTGGGATGTATAGGGATGTTTTCTCTGGTGAAGACTTAGTTATGACTTACGGACCCTTTGCTAATAAGAGTGCTGTGTGGAATCATGAGTTTAGGCATCGTGGTTTACAGATACTCAGGAATAATTTTAGTGATGAAGAGATAGTTGAGAACATGCCTATTGGTATTATGGAGCATTTTAAGCAATTGTTTGGTAGAAGGACTCCGAATAAGGATATATCTGCTAGTGTATTATTGGATGCAATGAATACTAAGGGTGGTGATGAATGGTTAATGAATACTTATGATGGACTTAGTTCACCAGATACAGACCAGACACAGGTAGGTAGTCTCCTTGATGATAGAGGTGTTAATGATTTAATGACTTCTTTAAATGGTTTAGCTCGCAGACACATGGATAGAATTAATGAAGAGCGTTATGAAAATACTTTACGCGAGAGGGGTACAAAGAAACCTCTTCCGTTTGAGTCTACTAGTGACGCTACTTCTGGTGGTTCTGATGCAATGCTTATGGAGTCTAATGATAGGCAGGCGTTTGAGGAGACTATTTTAAATTGAGTTTTATCAGTACAGTCAAAGGTTCGGAGTTAGATGTACTTCGCAAGATAGTTAAGAGCGTTAACTTCAAGCATTTTCCTAAGGAATTTGTTACTGACTATGAGGCTGACAAGCTTATTGATTCCCTAGCCCCTTCTACTGTTGCTAGATTGTTAAGAGTTGGCATTGATAGTGGTATTGCTGATAAATGATTGACTTTAAATACAAGCCTGATGGAGAAGTATTAAAGGAGTTTATGAAGGACGATACTTTTTTTCGTGGTATTCGTGGTCCTGTTGGTAGTGGTAAGTCTGTTGCGTGTTGCATTGAGGTGTTTCGCAGGGCGTTAGGTCAGGCTAAGTCTGCTGATGGAATACGTAAGAGTCGGTGGGCTATCATACGGAATACCAATCCCCAGCTTCGAACTACTACAATTAAGACTTGGTTAGATTGGTTTCCAGAGAATGAATGGGGTAAGTTTAATTGGTCTGTTCCTTATACTCATCGCATTAAGAAGGGTGATATAGACCTTGAGGTTATTTTTTTAGCCCTTGATAGGCCTGAGGATGTTAAGAAACTGCTGTCGTTAGAGGTTACTGGCATCTGGATTAACGAAGCTAGAGAGTTAGGCAAGAGTATTATTGATGCATGTACTATGAGAGTGGGTCGTTATCCTTCTATGCGCGAAGGTGGACCTACTTGGACTGGTGTTATTGCAGATACTAACGCACCAGAGGAAGACCATTGGTGGCCTATTATGTCTGGGGAAGTTCCTGTTCCTGACCATATACCTAGAGAACAAGCTAAGATGTTAGTTAAACCTACTAACTGGAGATTCTATACCCAGCCCTCTGGGATGGTTGAGATTAAGGATGAGGACGGAGAGATAGAAGACTATGCACCTAACAAGGTAGCTGAGAATGTAAAGAATATGTTAAAGAGTTATTATCCTAATCTAGTGCAGGGTAAAACAAAAAGCTGGATTGATGTCTATGTTATGAATAGACTAGGGACAATCCAAGACGGAAAGCCTGTATACGCTATGTTTGTTACTGACACACACGTTGCTAAAGAAGAAATCCCAGTTGCTGCTTCATTGCCCCTTTATGTCGGAATAGACTTTGGGCTTACTCCAGCCGCAGTATTGGGACAGAAGGTTCGCGGCAGATGGCTGATACAGTCTGAGATTGTAGCTATAGATATGGGTATCGTTAGGTTTGCGGAAGTACTAAGGGAAGAACTAGCTACACGCTTTCCTGACTGTCCTGATGTTCTTATTTTCGGTGACCCTGCTGGAGATTTCAGAGCGCAGACTGACGAATCTACACCATTCCACATACTTAGAGGAGCTGGATTAAGAGCAGTTCCTGCACCAAGTAACTCTGTTGACCTAAGATTGGAGGCTGTCTCATCGCAATTAAACAAAATGTCCGAAGGAAAGCCAGCGTTTCTTCTAGACAGAAGATGCTCAACGCTTATAAAAGGATTCGAAGGTGGGTATTCTTACCGCAGAATGGAAGTATCTGGAGAAAGATACGCAGATAAACCAGATAAGAATATGTATTCCCACATACATGATGCATTACAATACCTACTATTAGGAGCTGGAGAAGGTAGAAGCCTTATGACTAACCAGAAACCAGCACAAGCTACAGTAGTTCAACGCAACTTTGATGTGTTCGCACGTACCAATAAGCCACGAAGACGACAAGGATTATGGGCTAGAATGTAATTGTGAGTTGCAAAATTTTTTATTCTGTGCTTACAGAATAAGTAACAAACCTTAAAGGAGAATACTATGTGCTTACCAAAACCAAAAGTAGACCCAAATGTTGCAGAGCTAACAAGGCAACAGCAAGCTGATGCTGATGAGGCAGCAAGAGAAGTGCAGTTGGATATATCTGAGCAAAAGCAAGAAGACAAAGACTTAGCTATTACAGATATAGCAGCTAAAAAACTTAGAAGAAAAGGCTCTGGTGGTGCTAGAAAGCGTTACTCAATGTTAAATTCATCCTCAGGTTCTCCTTCTAATCTTGGTCAAAGGTTCGGCTAATGGAAAGTGCAAGCAATTATGGCGATGACCCACTTGCTAAAAAATATATGGATAGATACACCAAGGCTAAATCTCTAAGAGAGAACTTTGTGCCTCTGTTTGAAGAATGTTATGAATACGCTCTACCTATGAGGGAGTCTTTTTATAGTGAAACTGCTGGTCAAAGAAGAGATGATAAGATATTTGACGAGACTGCTGTGGTGGGTGTACAAGAATTCGCTTCTCGTTTGCAGTCTGGTATTGTTCCCAATTTTGCTAGGTGGGCTGACCTTATTGCTGGTTCTGAAATACCTAAAGGAGAGCGTGACGCAATCAATAACGACCTTGACGAAGTAACAGAGTATGTATTTGAAATAATACAGAACTCTAATTTCTCACAGGAAGTACACGAATCCTTTATGGATTTAGCGGTAGGCACTGGCGTACTTGTTGTTGAGGAGGGTGATTCTTTAAACCCAGTAGTTTTTTCTGCCGTTCCTTTACCACAGGTTGTTCTTGATACTGGCCCAGATGATAAGATTGACCATGTATTTAGAGAGAGAAAGAAGATTAGGTTCGACCAGATACCTCTGTTATACCCTAATTCCCCTATGCCAGCTAAGATTACTAACATGATTGCTAACTCTGGAGACCAGACTACTACATTATTAGAGTTAGTTTGCAGGGATTACACTACTAAAAACGAAGAAGCTTACCTACATTATGCTATATGTATGACTACAAAGTCTGTGGTTTACTATAATAAGATGTCAGGTGTAGGGTCTAATCCTTTTATTTGCTTTAGATGGAGCAAATGTGCAGGAGAAGTATACGGTCGTGGCCCACTAATGAACGCTCTTAGTGCAATTAAGACTACTAACCTTACTATTGAACTTATCTTAGAGAACGCACAAATGTCTATCTCTGGTATTTATCAGATGGAAGATGATGGTGTGGTTAACGTAGATACTATCCAGCTAGTTCCAGGCTCTATCATACCAAAAGGTATAGGGTCTGCTGGATTACAACCTATACAAGCCGCTGGTAACTTTGATGTTGCTCAACTTGTCCTCAGTGACATGCGTTTAAATATTAAACGTGCATTATACAACGACATGTTAGGCAATCCTGACAGAACACCAGCTTCAGCAACCGAAGTTGCAGAGAGAATGGCTGACTTATCACGTAGAATGGGGTCTGCATTTGGTAGATTGCAGGCAGAATTAGTACAACCTGTGCTACAAAGGCTAATATATATCCTTAAAAAACAGGGTAGAATAGAAATTCCTGTAGTAAATGGTAGAGAAGTTAAGGTAAAATCTGTATCTCCACTAGCACAAGCTCAAGCAAACCAAGATATTAGTTCTGTATCTAGGTTCTTAGAGTTGGTTGGTGGAATCTTTGGCCCAGAAATGTTAAATGTTTTAATTGATAGCGAAGAGACAGCAGTACATTTAGCTAAGAAATTTGGAGTTCCCGATAAATTAATTAGGGACGAAGACCAGCGTAAACAAATTGCAGAGGCTGCGGCACAGATGGCACAAATGCAACAGATGCAAGGGCAGCCTCAAGGGCAGCCTCAAGGTCAGCCAGAAGAGCAGGAGCAAATGCTTGCCCAATAAAATTAATATTGGAGTTGATGGTTTTCAAAGAGATACCATTCAAGATACACAGATAAGTAAAAATATAGCTTCCTTGCTAGAATCTCCCACTGGCAAGGAAGTCTTAAAGTATTTGCGCTCTATAACAATAGAGATGGTAAATGGCCCAAATGTAACAACAGAGGAATTGCGTCATTTGGAAGGTCAGAGGTATATAGTTGGTCTTCTTGAAAGGCGCGTACAACATGCACATAGGAAAAAATCATGAATGAAACATTATTAGATACATCAACTGAAGAAGTTGAAGACACAACAGAGCAAACAGAAGTAGTAGAAACTACTGATAGACCAGAATGGTTGCCAGAAAAATATAAAACAGGTGAAGATTTAGCTAAAGCTTATAAAGAACTAGAGTCTAAGCTGGGGAATAAAGATGAAACTATTCGTAAAGAAATAGAAGAAGAGTTTAACAGAACTAAATATGAGAATCGCCCAGAAAACAAAGGTGATTATACATTACCCGAAGGAATAGATGAGGGTGAAGCTATTGGAAGTGAGCTATTACAGTGGTGGTCTGAACATTCATTTGATAATGGTTACGGTCAGGATGTATTTTCTGCTGGCATTGAGAAATATATGAACGCTATAGGCGAAAGCGAAATTAATCTTGATGATGAGATGATTAAACTTGGAGACCAAGCATCTTCTAGAACTGATGCAGCTAGTGCTTTTGCTAATAAATTCTTTCCTCAAGAGGTTATGCCAGCAATAGAACGTATGGCAGAAAGTCATGAAGGTATTATTGCTTTAGAGCTTATCATGGAAAACATGAAAGGGCCGTCATTAAACGCCAGTTCAGATGGCATTGATAAAGTTAATGAGTCTGATTTAAGAACTATGATGCTTGATGAAAGATACCATAACGTAACTAAACGTGACCCTGCTTACGTTAAGTCTATTGAAGATGGATTTAAGAAACTTTATGGCTGATTACATTATGAAGCAGGGGCTGCTAACTCTAGTTCCTGCCCATATGAAGCATGTTATTCCCCTATCAGAAACGCTTAGTGAAGAAAACAGGTTTGAATTATCTTTGTTTAACAGGGAACCTTTAGATTTCTTTATGGAATTTGTTAGAAAAAAGAATGTTTATGTAATTGAGAAGGCCGATAAGCCATTAGGTATTGTAGGTGTAGAGCCTGACGGCTATCAAACTGGGCTAATGTGGGCAATGTTTGCAAAAGATATGCAGAAAAGTTGGTTTAGTTTTTTAAAAGCATCTCCAACTCTAGTAGAATTTTTGCATGGAAACTATTACAGGCTTAATATGAACATCTTGGAGAGCAATGAGCGCATAATACAGTGGGCAATTTGGCTAGGATTCGAGATTGATATTGTAATTGATGGAGAAAATATTAATTATGTTCATTTTGTGCGTTGCAATTTGTCTAAAAAAAATGTTTATAATTTAGAATCACGGCCTGTGATGCATTGAGTAGCCCTTTTTGGATACCTACGGTGACTATGTGAAGCAGACACCCACGATATAAATAATTGTGCAACTTAATGAAAGGTAGCTGTAATGGCAAACTCAATAGACACAGCCTTCATCAAGCAGTTCGAATCTGATGTGCATCTTGCGTATCAACGTATGGGTTCTAAACTGCGTAACACTGTCAGAACTACTAACGTAACTGGTAGTGTGGCTAGATTCCAAAAAATTGGAACAGGTGAAGCAACAACAAAATCTCGTAACGGTATGGTAACTCCAATGGAGCTTGCCCACACAACCGTTGAAGCAACAATGGCTGACTTCTATGCCGCTGAATATATTGATAAACTCGATGAGTTAAAAACAAATATCAATGAGCGTCAAGCAGTAGCTCAATCTGCAGCTGCGGCCCTTGGTCGTAAGACAGATGCTCTAATTGTTGCGGCTCTAGATGCTGGCGCAAGCTCTACTCAAATACATGATACAAGTTCTGCTGTTCAAATAGCTGACTTACTATCATTGTTTGAAACAATGGGTTCGGCAGAAGTTCCAGAAGACAACCAAAGATATTTGGCAATGCATCCTAAAGGTTTTGCAGACTTATTCTTAATTGAAGAATTTGCATCATCTGATTATGTAGGTGAGCAAAATCTTCCGTTTGCTGGTGGAATGACAATGAAGAACTTCTTAGGTCTTAATATTTTCTCAACCAGTGCAATTGCTGGCGGTAAAAATATGGCTTATCACACTTCAGCTATTGGTCTTGGTATCAACGCTGATGTTTCTACAGAGGTAAATTACATCCCTGAGAAAGCTTCTCATCTTACCACTTCAATGATGTCAATGGGGTCTATTGCTATAGACGCTAATGGTATCTACGAAGTTCTTGACAATAACGGCTAGTAAAGAAAGGACTTTAAAATGGCTTATGCAGCAAGTGGACTAATTAGATTAGCTGGAGGAAGTGGATTTAACTTCTGGGCGTATCAAACGGTCGACGCAATCGCAACTGTTAATACTGCAGGATACTTTAACGGAGCGGCAAATATGCTTAACATACGTGACGTAATTCTTGTAGCGGACAGTAATGCTCCGACATCAAGTTTTGTTACTGTGTTAACTAATACTGGCACTGCCGTCGATGTATCTGATGGTACTGCGATAGCAGAAACAGACTCTGATTAGAGGGTTGGGGGGTTTAACAACCCCCCAAATTACATATGGCAACACCAGCAAATTCATCAATAGATGTATGTTCGAGAGCTTTAATCCTAATCGGTGCAGAGCCTATAACTTCATTTGAAGACTCTACTAATGAGGCACTTGTTGCTTCTAATATGTATGAGGACATAGCAAGGGCGGCATTAACTAATTGTCGATGGCGTTTTGCAACAGAGCAAGCAATATTAGGTTTGTTATCTGATGCTCCTACAGGGCGTTATGATGCTGCGTATCAATTGCCATCAAATTTAATAATGTTACACGCGGTTACTGTTTCTGATTTTCCAATAGAGTATCAGACATACGGTGATAAAGTATTCTGTGATTCTAGCAGTTCTGAAATTTTAATTGCTGATTATACATTTAGAGCAATAGAAGTAGATTGGCCTTCTTATTTTACAATAGCTGTAGAATATACTTTAGCTAGTATGTTTGCAGTATCTATTGCTAGAGATGTTCAAATGGCAAACATGATGGAAGATAAAGCCGCAGTGTCTATGGCAAAAGCTAGAGCTAGTGATGCTCAACAACAAACAAGTAGGAAATTTAATACTAATAGGTTTATCAGTCAAAGGCGTAGCTAATGCGAAAGGTTCGAGTACCTGTTAACAATTTTCAATTTGGGGAAATTAGTCCATCAGCTGTATCCAGAACTGATTCGTCAGTATATGCGGCTTCAGCTCAACGTGTAGAAAACTTTCTTCTTAGAAGCGAAGGTGGTGTAATTAAACGTGCTGGCACTGAGAAAGTTTATAAATACGATATTACTGTAGAGCAAACATCATTTACAATTACAGTTGCTGATTACGCTAACATTGCTGTTGGCACTCAAATAAAGTTTTTCACACATGACGGAACATTAATTACTTTAGAATCTCAAGCTGTTGGTGCTGGTACTCCTTCTGTTGCATCTAATAATGTTCATTATTACAAACCTAATACATCTAATAATGTAACAGCAGACCTTATTTTTGCAGCTGTTAATGCTATATCAGGATTTACAGTAGCTAATCCAAGTGCCGCAGTAGTTACTGTTAAGAGAGATAGGCCGCAGTCAGCAGATTATTTAACAGTTACTACAACAGACTCTACTAGATTAGCTGTAATAGATTTTAATGGTGGTGTTAATGTTCAAAGTAGATTGATTCCATTTATATTTTCAGATGATTTTCAGTATATTGTATCTATAGAAAATGCTAAGTTAAGAGTATTTAGAGTAGTTCAATCAACAGGTGTTACAAGTTTAGCAGCTACATTAACTGCTGATGTAGACAGTAATGCAATTCCTTTTGACGATGACTATTTAAATGAATATTCATTTGCTCAAAACGGAAATACTATGTGGATATGTCATACTCTTTTTGCTCCACGTTTATTAGTAAGAACTAGTGCAACTGCATTTCAATTAGAAGTAAAAGTATTTGATACATTAACTTCTGATTCAGTTGTTACTGATACATTTCAGCCTTATTATCCTTTTCAAGATACTAATATTACTTTAGCAGTTAATGCTACAGCTGCTGGTGCGGGTAAGACCTTAACAACTAGTGCCGCTTATTTTGTATCAGGTCACGTTGGCACACGTGTAAAGTATGGTAATTCAGAAATACTTATCACAGCAGTAACTAATGGAACTACTGCTACAGGAACAATATTAAAAGTATTACAACAAACTTTAATTAATAATGCGTTTAGAACTGCCTCAGGAAGTGCGGTAGTAGAAGTTACCCATATAGCGCATGGTTTTGTAGGCGGTGAGACTATTGTTATCTCTGATGCTGCTGCTGTTGGTGGAATAGCTATTGGAAACTTAAACAATTCAGAAGCTATTCTTGCTATTATAGATGAAAATACTTATACATTTACAGCTAATGCCGATGCTGATTCTAGTGCAGATGGTGGTGGTGCTTCTATTAAAATTACAACTGGTGCGGCCTCATTAGAATGGCAAGAACAAACTTTTTCTTCTCTTAGAGGTTTCCCTACTGCGGTTACTTTTCACGAAAATAGATTAGTATTTGGTGGCACTACTTCACAGCCTGATGCTATTTGGATGAGCAAGACAAATTCTTACTGGAACTTTGACGTAGGCACAGCAAATGATTCTGATTCAATTCAATTAATTGCAGCTACTGGAGAAGTAAATGAAATCCGTCATATTGTTTCAAATAGAGATTTGCAAATATTTACAGCTAGTAATGAATTATTTGTACCTACATATTTAGGTAATGCAATAACTCCTACTAATGCACAGTTAAGAAAACAAACTCCTTATGGTAGTACATGGATTCGTCCTGAGTCACTAGATGGTGCAACTGTATTTGTGCAAAAGAACGGCTCTATTGTAAGAGAGTATATTTATTCAGATGCAGAAGGTTCTTATACTGCGTCTTCTATCTCTTCTATTTCATCGCATCTTATTAAGAATCCTATTGAGCAGTCTGTTCTTAGAGGTGCTATAAATAGAAATGAATCTTATATATTTATGGTAAACGACGATGGTACTTTAGCTGTGTTTAACTCTAACAGAACAGAAAAACGTGCTGGGTGGGTTGAGTTTACTACTAGAGGTATGTTTAAATCTATATGTGTTATTGATGATAAAGTGTTTTGTAATATTGTTATTGATACTGGTGATGGCACGCAAGAATATATCTTATGTGAGTTTAAAGATAAAGTTAATTTAGACGTAGCTAAAACATATTCTAGTACTACAGGTGCGTTTACAGTTAGTAGTGAATTTGCTAATGGTGCAGTTGTTAGTGTTGTTAGCAATACAAATTATTACGGTGATGTAACAGTAGCTAATGGCAAAGCTGATGTTTCTGCTGTTGAAGCTATCCTTACGGCAGAGATTGGCTATAAGTTTGACGTTACTTTAAAGACTAATCCTATTGATTTGATAGCTGATAATGGACCAGTCACAGGCTTACCTAGAGCAATAGGCAGTGTGTTCTTAGATTTGAATAATACACTAGCAGTAAGTGTAAACAATACAGCACTAATAATAAGACAGGTTACTGATGACATGTCTAAAATAAGAACACCTGTTACTGGTAAAAGAGAGTTTAGATTACTTGGATATAGTGATGACCCACAAATAGAGATTACTCAAGCAGAACCTCTACCTATACAAGTTAATGGATTAATAGCGGAGGTAATTATATAATGGCAATTCCATGGTTAGCAGTAGCAGCTTTTGCTGGAACAGCTGCAAGTGCTTTCGGTAGTATTCAATCTGGAAGAGTTAAAGCTGGACAGGCGTTGCAAAGTGCAAAGCTTGCATTAATTG
>Ga0075444_10000895_pt1 | contig 18076 bp, 20 predicted proteins | sample CoawatmetaG01DNA_FD_76836 | JGI IMG/M metagenome (GOLD analysis project Ga0075444, IMG submission 76836) | Marine microbial communities from the West Antarctic Peninsula - Coastal water metaG017-DNA | ecosystem: Environmental > Aquatic > Marine > Coastal | place: Atlantic Ocean: West Antarctic... | reverse complement strand
ATATCTTATCTACTGTGGAAAATGATTGGGCAAATAAATGTGATACTTTGGGTATTGAGTACTCTGTACACGTTATTAGTGGTAATAATAACTACCTACCGAAACTAAATATCGCTCTAAAATCAGACACAAAATACTCAATAAAATTAGATGAAGACTGTTTTATAAATAACTATATATGGGACTACCTAATTGATAATGTTGACATTTTAGATAATGATGAAAACCTATTATTATCCCCAATTATGACTAACAACATACCATCTTGTGATTTATTTATTGATAGTGCAATTAAAGATAGTAAGGTGGTTGAAAAAGTTAAGCAATTTTTAATTAATCGGTCTATGCCAAATGGACTTTGGGGTGTTAATTACGAACCATTAAATGAATATACTATAAATGCTGAAACTTGGGATTATAAAAAATTCTACAATGGGGTTAGAGAGTTGGGTACTGAGGTAATGGGTATTCACCCTATTAGGATTTCTTACGAAGCTCAAGTAGAGATTAATGAATACATTATCAATAATTTGTCTATTATTACTAACATTAACGACTACTCAATAACTGAATTTGACGCTCCATACTTTACGAATAGTTTATTTTTAATTAAAACTGATATATGGAGGGACATAATTAATAGTTCCACAGATTCTTTTGATGAGATTTCGTTAAACAACTATAAGTCTATAACAAATAAAAAAATTATGTTTATTAAAAACGGGTTTGGTTTACATTTACTATATAATACGATTTATGGTAATAATAATAGGTGGGGAATAGGTATGGCTGATGGTGAGTTATATGAGAAAAGTGTTTATGATAGACTAATAAATAACATTAAAAAAGATTAATTATGATACATTGTATAGGAGATAGTCATTCAGCGGTTTTTTCTGGAATAGACAAAATGACACCTGAGTGGCCTATGATGTCGGATGATAGGTTACCGTGGTTTAGAACTTACAGACTTGGCCCAGTCACAGCCTACCAACTTGAAAGGAAGTTACCTACAATACGTGGTTTGATTAATAGGGTTGGTGTATCAGACGACGACACTATACTATTTTGTTGTGGTGAAGTGGATTGTAGAGCTCACCTAGTAAAACAGATGGAGTTACAGAATAAAACAGCTAAAGAAATAGCTCAAGAATGTGTTGGTAGGTATATATCATCTGTTTTACAAGTTAGGTCTTGGGGTATCAAAGTTTGTGTTTGGGGCCCTATAGCTAGTTGGCACCCTAGTAAACAATATACGGGAGGACCTTCTTTCGGTGATTGTCTAGAAAGAAATGCTGTAACTAAAGAATTTAATGATTACGCTAAGATACTTTGTGATAAACATTCGATACCATTCAAAAGTATCTTCTATAAAATGATAGATGCTGACGGATATACAAATCCAGAACTACTAGACGACTGGGAGGGAGCTCATATACACGCTAACCAAAAAACCATGCCTTTAATTTTAAAAGAGTTTGGGTTAGGTGGTGGAAATGATACTATTTTGATTTCTCATAGAGGTAACTTAAACGGTAAAGATGTTGGTTTGGAAAATTCTCCACCATATGTTAAAAAAGCATTAGATTTAGGTTACGATGTAGAGGTTGATGTTTGGTTTGTCGATGATGAGTTTTACTTAGGTCATGACAACCCTAAACATAAAGTAGATATAGTGTTTTTAAAAAATGAAAAACTATGGTGTCACGCTAAAAATATACCAGCTTTAAATAAAATGTTAGAAAATGATGTACATTGTTTTTGGCACCAAGAAGATGATGTTACCCTAACATCTAAAGGGGTAATGTGGACATACCCAGGTAAGGAATTGACTAATAACTCAATTCAAGTAATGACTGAACTGCATGATAACGAACATAAAAATGTTATGGGGGTATGTAGTGATTACATAGAAAAATATAAAAATGAAAAATAAAGTAGCGTTAATAACTGGCATAAATGGTCAGGATGGTTCGTATCTAGCGGAACTATTATTAGGGAAAGGATATGAAGTTTGGGGAATACTTAAACGTAATTCTGTAGCGGAAAATCAAACAGCAAGAATACCTGATGAAATATATAGACAACTAAATTTGGAGTATGCTGATATGACTGATATGGCTTCATTATGTAAGGTATTAGATAAATCAAAGCCAGACGAAGTGTATAATCTTGCTGCACAATCACATGTAAGGATTAGTTTTGACCAGCCAAAATATACGTTAGAAAGTATAGGTGCTGGAACATTAAATCTATTGGAGTCTATTAAACTAGTTTGTCCAGAAGCTAGGGTATATCAAGCTAGTAGTTCTGAGATGTTTGGTAATAGTATAGACGATGATGGATACCAAAGAGAGGGTACTCCTCTAAACCCTGTTTCACCATATGGGTGTGCTAAGGTATACGCTTATAATATATGTAGGAATTATAGGAACTCATACGGTATGTTTATTTCTAATGGGATTCTTTTTAATCACGAATCTCCACGTAGGGGGACTAATTTTGTAACTAATAAAGTTGTTAAGATAGCTGTGGAGATTAAATTAGGGTTATCTGATGAATTAAAATTAGGTAATATGAAAGCTAGTAGGGATTGGGGTCACGCTAAAGATTATGTTGAAGCTATGTGGTTAATGTTACAGCAGGACAGTCCAGACGATTTTGTTTGTTCTACTGGAATCTCACATACGGTCCAAGATTTAGTGGAATATGTTTTTACATCATTAGGGTTAGATTTTGAAAAATATATTAAAACAGATAAAAGATTTTTAAGACCGGAGGAATTAGAACACCTAAAAGGTGATTGTAAAAAAGCTAAGGAGGTTTTGGGTTGGAAGCATGAGTACACTTTTGAAACAATGTTGGATGAGATGATAGAGTATTGGTTAGAGTATTATGAAAAATAAAATTAATAGATTATGATTAAGAGATTAATTACTGGGGGAAGTGGGCTGGTAGGTTCGAATATAGACGCTGAAATAAAATTAGGTTCTAATGATGGTGACTTAAGAGATTGGGCACAGGTAAAAAATATTTTTGAAGCACATAGACCGACACATGTAATTCATGCTGCAGCGAGGGTTGGAGGTGTCGGTGGTAATATGAAGGCTAAGGTCGAGTTCTTTTATGATAATGTTATGATTAACACAAATGTATTAGAAGCTTGTAGAATATATAACGTAAAAAAAGTAGTATCATTCTTATCTACGTGTATATTCCCTGAATCTATAGAATACCCTTTAACTGAAAAAAAGATTCATTTAGGTGCTCCCCATTGGTCTAACTACGGTTACGCTTACGCTAAAAGAATGTTAGATGTCCAAACTGAAGTATATAGAGACCAATATAATTTAGACTTCGTAAGTGTGATACCGACAAACATATACGGTTTAAATGACAACTTTAACCTAGATAGTGGTCATGTTATACCGTCACTTATACACAAATGTTACTTAGCTAAAGTAAATAACACAGATTTTAATGTATGGGGTAGTGGTACACCTTTAAGGGAGTTTATATATTCTAAAGATATAGGAAAGTTAACTAACTGGGCATTAGAAAATTATGATGAATCAGAACCAATAATTTTTTCAACATCACATGAAATATCTATAAAAGATTTAGTTGGTTTTATAGTTGGTATTATTGGGTTTGAGGGGGATGTTGTATGGCAATCTGATAAACCAGATGGTCAGTTTAGAAAACCAAGTAGCAATAAAAAATTAATGTCTTATGTTCCAGACTTTAAATTCACACCTATAGAGGTTGGGTTAAAAGAGACTATAGACCATTTTGTAAATAATTACCCAAACCTAAGAGGAGTATGAATAAAATAGAACTAGTAAAAGAAACTATAGACAATAAGGATATAGATAGATTAGTGGAGTGGTTAAAAACTTACCCTAGATTAACTAAAAGTAAGGTAACTATAGAGTTTGAGGAGTTATTTGCTAAATGGTTAGGTTGTGATTATTGTGTTTTTGTAAACTCTGGTTCTTCAGCTAACTTAATAATGTTGTATGTTTTAGTACAAAAAGGTTTATTGGATATTGGTGATAAGGTGGTTGTTCCTTCGTTATCTTGGGCTACCGATTTATCCCCAGTAATGCAATTAGGTTTAGAACCTGTATTGTGTGATGTTGATTTAGAAAACTTATCTGTAGATGTAGAACACCTAGAAAATATTTTTAAAGAAGAAAGTCCAAAAGCTCTTATATTGGTTTCTGTTCTTGGTTTAGTTCCTGATATGGGTAAAATTGTTAGTTTATGTGATAAATACGGTGTAACACTATTGGAAGATGTTTGTGAAAGTTTGGGTTCTAAATTTAATGGTGAAAACCTAGGTAATTTTGGGTTAATGTCATCGTTCTCAACATACTTTGGTCACCATATGTCTACCATAGAGGGTGGGTTGATATGTACTAACGAAAAAGATGTTTACGACTTGATGTTAATGTTAAGAAGTCATGGTTGGGATAGGGACTTGTGTGAAGACTCAACAAAAAAGTTACGTACTAAGTGGGATGTTAGTGATTTTAATGGTTTATATACATTTTATGTTCCGGGATTTAATATGAGAGCTACAGATTTACAAGCCTATATAGGTGTAGGTCAGGTTGGTAAGTTGGATGATACCGTTACATCAAGAAATAAAAATTACGGCATTTATCACGAACTATTAGGTGATTTATCCTTTTTCCCAAAGCAAAAAGATAATTGTTTTGTTTCTAATTTTGCGTTCCCTTACGTATCAGATAATAGGGATGCTCTAGTTGAGGAGTTGAGTAATAATGGTGTGGAGGTTAGGCCTCTTATTTGTGGTTCAATGGGTAAACAACCATTCTATGTAAAAAAATATGGTGTAAAAGAACTCCCAAACTCTAAAATAATAGATAATAAAGCTTTGTACTTACCTAACCACCCAAATTTAACATATTCAGACATTAAATTTGTTTGTGATATAATAAAAAGAATAGATAAATGAAAGTATTAATAACCGGAGGTGCTGGATTTATTGGCTCTTCTTTAATACATGAATTAATATTAAGGTACAAAAATATTAACATAATATCCTTAGATAACTATTTTACCGGTGATAAAAAAAACCATATTATAGATGTTAGGGTTACCTATGTTGTGGGTAATACTTGGGATGTAGACGAGTTAGTAGGTCCTGGAATTGATGTTGTTTTTCATTTTGGTGAATATTCTAGGATAGTTAATTCATTTAATGATATAGATTACGTTCTAAAGTCCAATGGGTACGGTACCAAGAAAGTAATTAGTTTTTGTAATAGGAATAACATAAAATTAATCTATTCAGCGTCTAGCAGTAAGTTTGGTAATGATGGTAGGGATGAAAATTTATCACCATACTCTTGGACTAAGGCGAAAAATGTGGAGTTGATTAAAAATTTTGGTGAATGGTATTCCTTAGATTACGAAATAGTTTATTTTTATAATGTTTATGGTCCTAAACAAATTATGAGTGGTGAGTATAAAGCTGTTATAGGTATATTTGAAAATCAGTATATGAATGGTGAGTCTTTAACTGTGGTATCACCAGGAACACAATCACGTGATTTTACACACATTAAAGATATAATAAATGGTATTATTATGGTAATGGAAAAGGGTTTTAATGAAGAATATATGCTTGGTACTGGTAAAAACTGGAAATTGTCAGATGTTGCCTCTATGTTTACTAGTGATTGGGTTTTTGTCCCTGAAAGAAGGGGTGAGAGGTTATCTTCTGTAATATTAGACAATAAAAACACCACCACGTTAGGTTGGGTACCTAAAATAGATTTAAAAGATTATATAAACCAAATAAAAAATAGACATAGTGGGATTTAATAAAAGGTATATAAGTGAAGAAAAGATAGTTTACGCTTTCTCTCGTAGGGGTATGTTGGGTGTTAGGGAATTGATTGGGTTGGTTGGTCTAGCTAAGATAGACGCAATAATAACAACTGATGATTTTAGTGGTAAAGTGGTTGCAGCGTACCAAGAAGGTAGAGAAAATGATGTATCTGTGGATATAACTGATGGGGTTCTAAAAATAATTAATAGAAATAAAAAACCACAACCACTAAATGATTTTGAGAAGTACTGTTTAGATAATAACGTGGACCCTTATTTACAAACAAGATAATAATACTAAAATTTAAATATATGGCAAAAAGATTAAAAGGTGTAATATTAGCGGGGGGTACTGGAAGTAGGTTGTACCCACTAACAAAAGTAACAAACAAACATTTATTACCGGTGTACGATAAACCTATGATATACTACCCACTAGAAACACTTAAAAAAATGGGTTGTAAAGATATTATGATAGTGTCAGGTCGTGAACATTGTGGTGACATACTTAACTTATTGGGTAGTGGTAGAGACATGGGGTTAAAACTTTCGTACGAGATTCAAGATGACGCTGGTGGTATTGCCCACGCTTTAGCTCTTACAGAAAGATTCGTGGGAACCTCAAATGTGGCGGTCTGTCTGGGGGACAATATATTTAACGATGAAATATCTTCCGGTGATTTAGAAGATTTTTATGGTGGGGCAAGGATATTTTTAAAAGAAGTTCACGACCCAGAAAGATTTGGTGTCGCGACGGTAAGAAAGGGAAATAGTTGTGAGGTTATATCTATCGAAGAGAAACCTAAAAACCCAAAATCTAATTTTTGTGTGACTGGATTATATGTTTATGATAATACTGTTTTTAACTACATAAAAAATCTAACTCCGTCAGATAGGGGTGAGTTAGAAATTACAGATGTAAATAATTTTTATGTTAGAGATGGTTTAATGAGTTGTCATTCACTAAGTTCATGGTGGTCAGACGCTGGTACTTTCGATAGTTTATTAAAAGCCTCTACTTTGGTGGCTAATAAAAAAATGTGTGTTTGTGAACCAAAAGAGGTGAGTACACCAAGTATGGTGGCTTCCGCTAGTGGTGAGTTTGGTAAAACCAGAATAAGTGAAAAATAAAATTAATAGACCTTTAATGTTTATTAATAATGGTGATATTTTAATAGAGCAATTGAAAACTGTGGTTTGGGAAAACTACAAAGAAATAAAATCGGGAGATTTCAAAGATTGGTACGGTAGGCTTAACCAGATAGAAAAATCCGTGTTTAACAATAAATTTGAAGAATTAAACTAATTATGGGAAAAAGAAAAAATAAATTATCTAAGGAGGAACAAGCTGAAGTAGAGGAGTGGATTTACCAGAATAACACAGAAGAAACTAGAATGACTGACACTATGACCATAAGGGTTAAGTGTAAAACAGAAAATCAAAAAATTTTAGTTAATGCTATAAAAGAAAAAGAAGTTGTTATTTGTTCTGGTCCCGCTGGTACTGGTAAAACTTTTCTTGCTTGTGCAGAAGCGTTAAAACTAATAAAGCGTAATGGTAAATATAAAAAGATTGTTATTGTTAAGTCAGTAACCACACTTAAAAACGAAGAAATAGGGTTTTTAAAAGGTAACCTACGTGAAAAAATGGAACCGTTTATGTTTTCGTTTGTACATAACTTCGAGAAGATAGTAGGACAGTCTATAACGTCTAGATTAAGAGAATTAAAAACCATAGATGAACTACCTATCGCGTATATGAGGGGAATTAACTTAGATAGGTCGGTTATTATTATAGATGAGGCCCAAAATATTTCACAAGAAAATATGAGGACTATATTAACTAGGTTGGGGAAAGACTCTAAGATGATATTTTTAGGTGATGAAAGACAACAAGATTCTAAGGGTGGTAATGGTTTAACGTTTTTAATGGAAAACTTTAAAGACATAGAAGAGATTGGGTGTGTTCAGTTTAATAAATCTGACGTTGTGAGGAACCCTTTAATAGCTAAAATAGAGAGGGTGTTTGATTCTTTACTAAAGTAATTTATACAACTAGATTTAATTATGATAATAAGTGTAAGTATAAATGGTGTTCTAAGAGATGTTCTAAACCGATTTGAAACCATATATAACAAGTATTACGAGGATGGTGTTAGTTCTGAGGTTATTACCCCAGACCTAATTAAGTATACCCATTTTGAATCCCCTGAGGAATTATATGAGTTTATATATGACGAATGTTCAATGGAGATATTTGGACAAGCGAAAGAAATTGAACAACATGTCGTAACTCACCTAACTAGTTTATATAAGTCTATGCCTAAGGACTATAAACTTAGGGTAGTTGGTGATGATTTGGGGAGAGCTAAATCATCAACATTATGGTTTTTGGCAAAGTACGGAACATCGTGTGATGATATTTCATTTTATAATTCAACGACAGTGAATGAGATGTGGGATAAGACAGATATTTTTATTACTACTGATGTTGATATTATCGAATCAAAACCTGATAGTAAGGAATTAATAATTGTTAATAGGATATACAATGAAGGTCATGAGTGTGATATGAGAATTGATAACCTTAAACAAATAAAATCATTTGAAGAAATTTATGAACTTGAAGAATAATCTCAGTAACCTAAAACTTAAGATTGGTACTGAAAACCTTTATTTTGATGTAGACGAACTAATGTCTAATATTGAGATAATTGGTGATGATGACGGAGAACCTATTGTGGAGATAAATCTACCTAGGTTTGAGTTTTTTAAACTTATGTTGGATACCACTTGTGGTATTGTAGAAGAGGTTGATGATACTATGGGCATTGTTTCTTTAAATAAAATGTCGGTACCTTACAAACTAGCTTTAAACACTCTAATAAATTATAAAATAATAAAAAAACTTTAACAAAGAATGGAAAAACAATTACAACAATTGGAAAATGGATTAGTTAGACTACAGAACAAAGGTTCTAAATTCTACTTCCTAACACAAGATACTGAAGGTACTGCTGTGGCTTCGGTGGAAACAAACTACCGTTATGTAAAACACCTTATAGATGCTGGGTATGACGCTTACGTTTTATATGAAAAAGCGGAATATAAAGGTGTAGAATCGTGGCTTGGGACAGATTATTCAGAATTACCTCACTCAAACATTGAGTCTGGTGAATTGAAGGTAGGCCCACAGGATTTCGTAATCGTACCGGAGTTATATGGTAACACATTAGAACAACTAATGAATATGCCTTGTACTAAGATTGTATTATCACAATCACATGACTATATATTAGATACGTTAAACCCTGGGTTTGGTTGGTCTAATTATAATGTTACTAAATGTATAACAACTACCGAAGAACAAAAAAGTATATCAGTTCACTATTCCCAACAATACAAACTGAGGTAATATCACCTGTTATACCTGATTATTTTGTACCATCAGAAAAACCGAAAAAACCAATAGTTACCATACTATCAAGAGACCAAAGAACAACAATGAAGATTATCAAAATGTTCTACTTACAAAACCCACAATTTAAATGGTTAACATTTAGAGATATGAGGGGAATGTCAAAAGAAGAGTTCGCTACAGTATTAGGTGAATCGTGTTTGTCTGTGTGGGTTGATAGGATTTCTAGTTTTGGTACATACCCATTGGAGTCTATGAGATGTGGTACACCGGTAATAGGTGTGTTACCTACAATGAAAGCAGAATGGTTAACACAAGAGAATGGTATTTGGTCACAGGACGAATCAACAATTGTTGAGACGATTGCTAATTACATGAAAAACTGGTTGGAGGATTCTTTACCGGAACAGTTATATAAATCTATGGAAAACGCATGTGACCCATACACAATAGATAAAGAACAAAAATCAGTGGTAACTTATTTTGAAGGGTTAATCACTGAGAAAGTCACAGAATTTGAGGCTTCAATTAATAAACTTAAACCAGCAGAAGAAAACGTATAATTATGAATAGTAAAAACATTACAGTAGTATTACCCGTACACAATGTGTCAGGTGATTTCGAAACATGGTTCAAAAAAGCTGTTACTAGTATAGAACAATCTAAGGTTAAACCCGGAAAACTTATGGTTGTTTGTTCTGATAACTCTGAAGTGAAATCATACATGGATAAATGGGAACAACCAAAAGACATTAGTGTGGAGGTTGTTTATAATAATGGTGACACATCATATTGTGGACAAATAAATTATGGTGTTGAGTTGATGGACTCTGAGTACTTCTCAATATTAGAATATGACGATGAGTATTCTAATATATGGTTCAAACAATTTGAAGAATATGTTGGTCACTATGATGAGGTAGATATATTCTTACCATTAGTTGTCGATACAGACCAGACTGGTCAGTTTATAGGATTTACAAACGAGGCTTTATGGGCTATGGGATTCTCAGAAGAGACGGGGTACTTGGATAATACTACCCTGTTAAAGTATCAGAATTTTCAAGTTAGTGGTATGATTATGAAAGTCGATAAGTTCGAGGAAATAGGTGGTATGAAATCCTCAATGAAACTAACATTTAATTATGAATTTTTACTGAGAGCTTCGTATAACGACACAGTTATTATGGCTATACCTAAGGTGGGGTATAAACACACAAACCAAAGGGATAATTCACTTTTCTGGGATTATAAAAATAGTCCTGAATTAAGACTTGAACAAGATGAGGCTAAATTCTGGATTGATACAGCGAAAAAAGAGTACTTTTTTACAACTGATAGGGAAGTGGTTTATAATAATTAGGGACCTTGGGAAGAAAAAGGGTACATAAAATGTATTTTGGTCCAGACCAGGAGTCAGCTGTTAGAGTTTTTCTAACAGCAACTACTTGGGACCAGAAAAACAAGGTATATAACGAGTTTCTTCGTGAACCGTTAATCAAGATGATTGAGAGTATTATTCGTAGATATAGGTTGTATAGACCAAACATGGACTTTACAGATATACATACGGATACGCTGTCCTTCCTTGTGACAAAAATGGAGAAGTTCAAACCAGCGAAAGAAAAAAAAGCTTATTCGTATTTCGGAACAATTTGTAAAAACTACCTTATGGGTCAGATTATGAAGGATAATAGAGATAGAAATAGGAAGATTTCATACGAAGATATATCTTATAGTTTAGAAGGTAAAGAAGAGTTATCGTACACTATCTTTGACGATGATTTAGCTGTAGAGACGGTTTTTGAAAATTTGATTAAGGAGTTAAACAATTTTGTTAGGGAGGAACGTCTAAGTGTTAACGAGGAAAAGGTTGGTTATTGTCTTATAGATGTGTTTGAAAACTATGAACAAATATTCATAGCTGGAAAAGGAAATAAATTTAATAAAAACATAATACTATACCAACTTAGGGAGATGAGTGGGTTAAACACAAAAGAAATTAGAACCGCTCTTAAGCCATTTAAGTTATTATATACTGATATGGTTGAAAGGTTGGTGAATATGTAAAAACAGATATTTATAGACATGCCTAGACCAAAAAGAAAAGAAATTAAATTAACTAACGAAAGTGCGTTAGGTTTAATGCAGGAAATCTATAATGAATGTGTTGAACAGAGAACCACCGCTATAAGAATCCAAAATAAAATGATTGGGTTTATGAAAGAGGCGGCTGATATGTCACTAATAGGTCCAGTACTTAAAGAACAACAGAAAATAGTTGACTCAGCAATAGACAAAAAGTTAAGTTTATCTAAACTAATGGCGTCCATAATGTCAAAAAGTACAGACTCGAAAGGTGTTGATGGTCTTGATGGTAATATTAGAGAAGCTTTAACAGAAATGTTAAATACATCATCAGAAGATAATAAAGATGGTGATACAACTTTAAACTATAAAGTATAATGGGAGATACTCAGAATTCACAGAGAGATATATTCGCTAAAATTCAGGGGTTAACGGCCTTTTTAGATACTACCGAACAGAAAAGGGATAGGGAGAATTTGAAACAGTGGCAGGACACCTTTGAAGCTCTTCGTGATATAACAAATAACCCACTACCATTCTTATTAGAATTATATAAGAACATACACGGTAAAAAGGTTAATAGAAAAAAACAATCACTACCAAAAAGATTTCGTTCAGCAAAAAAGAAAGATAAAAAGGGTAAGAAGGGTGACGAAGAATTTGAGGATACTAAAAAACCGTTCCTGGAAAAATACCACCTTAACGAATTTACTGATGGTTGGTTGGGTGAACTTAATGATATAATAAGACAATCAGTTATGAATGTCATTCCTCGTGTGGATGACATACTTTATGAAGAAATAATAAAAGCTTTTAATTGTGACTTAACAACTCTTGTACCTGTTGTTGGTGATGGTTTAAATAACGCAATAGAGATAGAGGTTCCTGAAATAGACTTATTAAAACACTTATTTAACGACCCTATTTCTGATGTTGGTAAGTATATGTACGAACAGGATGATATTGGTGTTAGTTACCCACCAGGACAAACAAAGTACCCGGTAAATAAATTTTTAAGAGATTTAATTTATAATGCTGGGGTTGGTATAGATGGTGTTGCTGACTCAAACAAAACCATATACGGTAGTAGTGGTAAAGCTTTGTTTGATATTAAACTTATTTCAGTCCCACCAGCGGTTCCTAGATTTGCGATTTATCCTTATTATAAGGTTGAGAGCCCTCTTAACGTAAATTACCAGTCTGCTCCAGGTAATCCAATTAATGCTCCCTCATCACCTAATCCCAATGCACAAAAATTTACATTTATAGAGTGGCTTAAGGATTATTTTGAGAATACTCGTATAATAGAGTTCCAAAATCTAATAGGTGCACTATTAGAGGTTCTTACCGGATTTATGAGTGTTAGAAATAAATCGTTCAGTATTCAGGATATGAAAGCTATGGAGTGGTTTACTAGTTTCATGACTAATATATTAGAAGCTTGTGATGGTGACGAATTAATTGGTCCAGATACTGAGTCGGTTAGCCATCAAGAAGAGTTATTTGATTCTGACAACTTCTTTAATTTTACTGTTGAGGACCAAAGAGCTATGGAACTTGAGGTTAATCGTAAGAAAAATAACGTATTAACTTTAAAAAGTTGTGGGTCAGTAGATATACCTATAGATAACAAGTTAGTTGACGACGCTGTTGATGATATTTTATCCACTTCGGTAACTAACGAAAAGATGAAACGTTTTAACTTGTTGTTACAACAGTTGTCTCGTCACTCAGCTAAAAAATCTGGTTACGATTTAGGTTTAGGCAGCATAACTCTACCTGTTGAGATTGATTTTAAAGAGAGTCTTATTAAAAAGTTACCTCAAATATTAATGTATTCTGTATTATCACCAAAATCAGTATTACCTATAGTATTAACCGGTAAGATAATGAACCAAAATGGTCAACTATGTACGTCACTTGAGTTATTTGCTAAGATATTCAAAAGGGTGTTGATTCGTGTTATTAAAGAAATATTAAAAGAAGTTTTAAAGTATATATTGATAAAAGTTAAGAACGCTATACTTCGTATGATTAGACAAATGATTAAAGAGAAGTTGAGTGAACAAATGAAGAAGAAGATTCGTTTAATACGTAAGTTACTAGATATACTACTACCTTTAATTAACGCTCTACAGAATGCTAAGAATTGTCAAGAAATATATAACATATTATTGGGTATATTAGCAGCTAATATGCCTGATATACCGTTTGGTGTACCCCCATTTTTATTAGCCGCAGCTAAAATGAGACCAGGAACAAGTGCCTTAGGTACTTTCGAGAGACACATAAATAAGTTACAAGCTTTAGGTGTACACACTGGAGACATGCCTAACGGCACACCAAATATAGGGCTACTTGTCGACTTAGCTAGATTTCAATCTAGAGAAGAAGAAATAAACGATAACGGTAAAACCGAAGTAGTAATTATGAATGGTCAAGTAATGACAGCGGTAGGTCCAGGTCAGATAGTACCATTCACAAAAGCAACCGGTTCAGGTTCAATGTAACTATGGAAGAATTTTTTAAAGAATATAAAAATAAACCTAATAAGGAGTTGTTAGGTATGTTGGATGACCTGAAGTCTGAATTTAATAAGACTAAGGGATTAATAGTGAATTTGTCACATCATATGGATGATACTGAAAAAAAGTTCAAACTGGTGGAGTCAGAAATAAAAAAACGTAATATATAATGGCTGGTAGTTCTTTTGCGGATAATTTAAAACGTGCTCTAGGTATAAAATCATCTAGTACTTATGGTTTTGCTGAGTGTATAGATAATGCTGACCCATTATATATTGGTCGTATAAGGGCCTTACCCTTATCACCAAACTCTAACGACACAACCTTAGTTGATAGTAATATCGCTCCTTGGTCAACAGAAGACCCTCATATATACTTATCAATGATACCATATCACATTAATGTAATTCCTATGAAGGGTGAATTGGTTATGGCGATGGCAGCGGATGGGTATAAGGACACTCTTGATAAAATTTATATTGGTCCTGTTGTGTCTCACCCGTCTAAAGCTAAGATGGATAAATCGTCTAATAGTATTAGGATGTCGTCTAAAAATAATCAAGGTGTTCTTGGTGAGACTTACCTAAAAGGTAATACTAGTACTGATTTGTTATCCCCAGAAGCAAGTAAAAAGGGGGTTTTCCCAAACCCAGAGGATGTAGCGTTAATAGGTAGAGATAATACGGACATTATATTAGGTATGAGGGAAAGCTCAATGCCTGACGAAACAGACGAAAGTAGTGAAAACTGGTACCAACAAATAATAAATAGGACTGGTAAATACAAAGAAGCTGCAGAGTCTACAAAACCAGATAGATATAATAAACCATCATTTATACAATTAAACACATTTAACAAAAAATACACATATGAGGAAAAAGAAGTACCCGATGTTAACACAAACGACACTTTTCTTAATTCTATGGTTGTTTACCATATTGACCCAACAACATTAAGTTTAACCACCTCAACAAACCAAGGTTACGTCGCTCTTTATGAGGTTAACGTTAACTTGATAATGGGGGGTGAATACAAAAATGAAGATATACCTGGAATTACAAGTGGGGTACTAAACGAACCGTTAGTTAGGTCAAATTTTACCGCTTTGTCAATAAGTGAGACTAGAACATTAATAAACGACTTCATATCAAACGTTGATTCGGGTGATTTTACAGCACTAAGAAAAACATTAACATCACCAGACACAATAAAAAAACAACCGTCTATAATACATCCACTATATTTTAGACCACATAGTGGTAACCTGGAAATTATGGAATCATCCAAACCTTCCGGGGCCTACCCAACACAAGCAGTGTTTGATTTGTGGAAGAGTGATTTAGTTAGTGGTATACAGAATAAAGTTAAATTATCTGGGGTTGATACGAATGGTTATGGTTTGGCTTTAACAACTGAAAAACGTGAGGTTACGACTGAGGCTACTACTAAGATGGAAAAGAAATTGGTATTACAAGGTGGTAAACAGGGATTTGTAACGATAGGTTCTGATAAAGTTTATATTTTCTCACATGACTCTACCGACTTAGGTTATATTAACCTTTCTGATACATCTTATGGTTTGTCACAGGAGAAATTAATAAAGGATATAGATGGTAAGACTAATTCTATGGTTAGGGGTGAGGAGTTATTAAAATTATTAGAAAAAATGGTAGATTTTATAGAGGGTCATGTCCATGAGTACCACGGACATACTTGTTGTCCACAAGCTAAAGATAGTCCAGCTACTGTTCCTGAGATTAGAACTTTATTAGCTGAAGCACCAATAAAGGTGTTAAACCAAAATATACGTATTAACTAGATATTTATATAAAAAGCTAATTTTATGTCGATACATAGGTCATACTTCAATAAGGACAACACAATAATATCAGATAGTCTAACTAATACTGGTAGAAATCCTGTAACACAGTTATTTTACGGTAGAAGTACCAGTAAATGTTCGTACACTGGAAACCCAAATGATAGTTGTGGTAACAAACTTTATTGTTTACAAACTGGTAACCCAGGTGATAGTTGTGATGGTAATACTGGGTTCACAAGAACGGTTGGTGATACTGGTTTCACAAAAACATTTAGTAACAATTATAGTAGGTATATATTCGATATGGACTTATCGGGTTTAATGGTTAAGGTCGATAACTGTTGTGCTATAGCTTCTGCTCTAACACACACAATTAGAATGACCAACACTAGCAACTTTGACGACTCTTTAATAAACTCTAATGTGTTAATGAATGATACTCGTAGAGCTACGTCATTCGAATTACAATTATTTAAAGTTACTGGTCACACTTGGAGTGAGGGTGTTGGGTACGATTATCAAGTACCCCATGTATCACTACAACCACAATATAATACCACACAATCAAAAAGACCTAGTAACTGGAATTATTCCGATACTGTAACATGGTGGAATACCCCAGGAATTTATGATAACACACAGGTAACATCACCAACAACGTACACTGTATTAGCTACACAAAGATTCGACCACGGTAACGAAAACATATCGTTTAGTAATGTTCTATTAGATAATGAAATAAACACTGTCCTTCTTGGGTCTTCTCCACCAACTGTTTACGGTATAGCTTATATACCTCAGTTTGAGCAGATAACCGGATTAACAGAAACTTACTCGGTTGGTTTTTTTGGTAGGGGTACACAGACATTTTACGAACCGTTTTTAGAAACCACAATTAACGATTTAGTACATGATGATAGGGGTAATTTCAACTTAGGGTGTAATAACAGACTATTTTTATATGTATATGATTGTGACGGTAATCCAGTATGTTTAGATTTTGACCCAACGGTAACAATTATAGATTGTTTGGGTGTTAGTTCAACACCAGTTACAGCTGTATCATTAACCTGTGGTGCTTATTACATAGATTATGGTATGGTAAATTTACCACAAACAGCTCCGGTACAATATGAGGATGTGTGGTCTAATATTGTAATAAATGGTCTACCACAACCACCAATAACAAATGAGTTTATCATACATGATAACGCTTACACAATAGGTACAACTGTTATTGGGCCAAAGGTGTACGGTTATTCAGTTTCAGGTATTAGAGAAGATGAGAAGATTAAGAATGGTGATACGAGAAAGGTTTATGTGTCAGCTAGAGAACCTTACACAACAAACAAGTCTGTACTAGTAGATAATATACAATATAGGTTGTACGTAAGGGAGGGAAATACACAAGTGGAGGTAATACCTTGGACAACGATTAATAGGTCGTTTACGGACAACTATTTCCTTTTAGATACATCATGGATGATTCCTAACGAATACCACCTAGATATTAAATCAACTTCCAACCAACAAGTAGATACTTATAGTAAAGTAATAAAATTCCAAATAGTTAACGAAAAATGAAAAAAATGAAAATTACAGAAAATGAATTAGTCACACTTATAGAAAAGATTGTGAATGAACAAGCTACGGGTGTAGCTTTAGGTGGTTTTGGACAAAATATGGGTTTCTCAAAACCAACCGATAAATATGAAGATTTAAATCTAGAAGGTGACGATATTGAGGACGAGGTTGTTGGAGAAGATTTTAACGAATCGGAAATTGTGGAAAGATTAAGAAAACGTATGGGTTCAAGAAAATTCCCAGAAAAAGTTAGTGAAACAATTAGTGAACAAAGGAATGTCGTTAAATGGTTACAATCGGAAAAGGATGATGTTATAGAAATGGTTACTGCCTTATATAATGATATGGTGAACCGTAAAGAAACAACACAAGGACCACAAGGATAAACCATAAAACATATAGATATAAAAAAAACCACTTATTAGGTGGTTTTTTTATGCTATAATTTGTTTTGTATGTTACTTATTGTGCTTCAACTGATGGTTCGTCTTCGTCTTCGTAGTCATCTTCATAATCATCATCGTAATCGTATTCGTGAGTTACTGTAGTGTGTGATGGTGTTGGAGTCTCCTCAACTGTTGGTTCTGGTGGAGGTGTTGTACCAAAATTTTCAGAAGCTGTAAATCCTAACCCAGCCATTACAATCCACTGTAGAGATTCAAACATATTGTCGGCAACCTCAAAATTCCAGAACAGATTAGCTATATACCCTATTAACATAAATAATAGGCATACAAATGTTACGACCCTTTTACTAGACAATTTACTCCCACTACT
>Ga0075444_10000892_pt1 | contig 18097 bp, 15 predicted proteins | sample CoawatmetaG01DNA_FD_76836 | JGI IMG/M metagenome (GOLD analysis project Ga0075444, IMG submission 76836) | Marine microbial communities from the West Antarctic Peninsula - Coastal water metaG017-DNA | ecosystem: Environmental > Aquatic > Marine > Coastal | place: Atlantic Ocean: West Antarctic... | reverse complement strand
ACTATAGATAAATTTGTTAGCGTTTCTGTACAGCCAACTGCATCAGTCACAGTTACATTATAACTACCTGACAATAAATTATTAATTGATGCTGTTGTTGCACCGTTTGACCATAAGTAAGTATAAGGACTAACTCCACCTGCTGGACTTATACTGATACTACCATCTGAAAAACCATTACAAGTTATATCATTAACTAAATAAGATGATTGGAGAATCGAGGGTTCAACTATAGCTATATTATTTAGTATTTCTGAACAGCCAACTGCATCAGTAACTGATACATTATAATTGCCTGATAATAAATTATTAATTGATGCTGTTGTTGAACCATTTGACCATAAGTAAGTATAAGGACTAACTCCACCAGTTGGAGTTAAACTAATACTACCATCTGAAAGACCATTACAAGTTATATTATTATTTATATAATTAATAGAAAGAGAACTACTTCCATTATATATTGAATAAGCAGGATCAACACAACAACCTCCTCCATTCCAACCTCCTGTCTGACAATCACCAAGAACACTTAAGTCAATTGATAAATCTTGACAAGAACTTCCCACTACTAACTCAAAACTTAATGTGAAAGGCCCATTTGAACTAGTTCCATAATCAGAATTCCCATTATTTTGAAATCTATATCCAGGCCCAAAGTTCAATCCATTTGGATAAGTATTTTGAACATCCCATACCCATGAACCTCCTGAACCTCCAGGATTTCCAGGTGCTGAAACTGGAGAAATTGATGCCCAACCAATACCTAAGTCAATATCAAAAGCAATTATCCAGTTACTATTGAGTTGAGTAAAACTACTTAAAGTGTAAGTAACAGTTACAACTTGACCTGCTGAATAAGGTCCTACAGGAGACATAGAAGATGTTTGAGAACCCACGCATTGAGCCTGCAGATTATTATTAAAAACAACAATCAGAATTAAACAAAATATTTTAATAAATTTAGTCAAAACTTTCGGCAAATATAACAATATCTTCTACTACAATTTACGAAAAAAACAAAGTAAAGTTTCTTTAACTAATTCAATTTTTATTAGAGTACTGTAAAAGCTTATCAAATTGAAAAATTATTCTACTGGAACTAATTTGTAATCAACATAATGATGCAAAGGAGCATATGTGTTAACCTTTCCACCACCAGTTATATTTTTAAACTGAAATAGAGAGAAATCAGAACAAAAATACATTATGGTATTATAGGCAATATGCGTATATTTTGCTTGATTAGTATTGTATTTTTTTTCAAATAAATTAATAAATGATATATCATGCTTACTTGAATTGCTATAATAATGTGGATCAGGAAACAATACATCTAAAAACATTAAATTATTAATATCCAAATTATCATATTTCTTCCAATCAGACAACCCAAAAACTAATGATGTAGAATCCATTCCACCAATAGAACCAAGAATCTTACTCACAAAGGCTTTATTTTCTGAAGGGATAATTACAACTTGTTTTTCCGTAAACATTTTACGAATAGAATCCACATTAGTATACTTTACATTAAAAGCTTGAACTAATTTGTCCTGTTTATTAAATAGATGCTTAATGTATGCTGATTTACCCTCATGCCCTAATTGATTAATTATAATAATCTTATCGTCAATATGATGCTTTAAAACATATTTAATAATTATATCAGTTTGAACTTGAAAAGAAGGAGAAATCTGAAAAACAGATTTATACTTATTTACATTTTTAGTATTCTTAGAAAGTGGAGATATTAATTTTTTAGTAATATCATTCCCATATTTTTCACATAAAATATTAAAGTTACTAGAGTATAAAGGACCAATAATAATATCCATATTTTCCAAATCGTTTGAATTCACAATCTGATGTACCTTTAAAGCATCCTTGTTAGTATCAAAAGTATGTAAACAAATATTTTTTCCTTGAATACGTAAAGAATCAAGTGCCAGTTCCACACCAACATGAAAAGAAAGAGCTACTTCAGAATCTTTATAATAAATATTAGAAATTTCTGTAATATCCTCAAAGTCATTAAACATAGTATCATTCTTTGCCAAAAAATAAGGCATTAACAAAGCAATATTTAAGGTAGAAGTATCATTAAGTGCTAAAAAATTTCTTTTGTTTTCTTCATGCTTAAGAAAAATAGGAATATATAATAACTGATTATAATACAGTCGCTTTTGTATTTCATTGTTATCAATAATCTCATTAGTTTTAACATTATGCAGCTTAGCTATTGATTTAAGTGATTCTCCACCCTTAACAATATGCTTAACATAAACATCACCATCAAAAAAAACAGTATCAGACGATGTTTGAGCCGACAAAACAAAGTTAGATAATAATAAAAATACAACAAATATTTTTCTAATTATTCCCATTCAATAGTAGCTGGTGGCTTTGATGAAATATCATAAACCACCCGATTAATTCCCTTTACTTTATTAATAATATCATTGGATACTTTTGATAAAAACTCATATGGTAAATGTACCCAATCAGCAGTCATTCCATCTGTAGATTCTACAGCTCTTAAAGCAACTGCGTATTCATAAGTACGCTCATCTCCCATTACTCCAACAGATTGAACGGGCAAGAAAATTGCTCCTGCTTGCCATACTTTATCGTATAATCCAGCAGCTCTTAATGAAGAAATAAAAATATGATCCACTTCTTGTAATATACTTACTTTTTCAAAAGTAATATCTCCTAAAATACGAATTGCTAAACCAGGGCCTGGAAAAGGATGTCTTCCTAATAACTCTTTATCAATCCCCATAGACTTTCCAATTCTCCGTACTTCATCCTTAAATAAAGTATTCAAAGGCTCAACAATTTTAAGTTTCATGTAATCAGGTAAACCACCTACATTATGATGAGATTTAATAGTTTGTGAAGGTCCTCCAGTTGCAGAAACCGACTCAATTACATCTGGATAAATTGTTCCTTGCGCTAACCACTTTACATTATCTAGTTGATTTGATTCATCATCAAACACATCAATAAACATTGACCCAATAGCTTTACGTTTTTTTTCAGGATCTGACACTCCAGCTAAAACATCATAAAACCGACTTTTAGCATTTACTCCTTTTACATTTAAGCCCATTCCCTTGTATTGTTCCAAGACACTTTCAAACTCTCCTTTTCGTAATAATCCATTATCTACAAAAATACAATATAGATTCTCACCTATTGCTTTATTTAAAAGCACTCCAGCAACAGTAGAATCTACACCACCTGAAAGTCCTAAAACAACTTTATCATTTCCTATTTTTTGTTTTAAATCAGTTACAGTTTCCTCAACAAATAAAGCTGGAGTCCAGTCTTGTTTAAAACCACAAATATCTACTAAAAAATTACCCAAAATGATTGCTCCATCATTAGAATGATACACTTCAGGATGAAATTGCAAAGCATAAGTCTGTTCGCCTTCAATATGGTAAGCTGCAACTTTTACATCATTAGTTGAAGCAATAACTTTATAATTATTAGGAATAGTTGCAATTGTATCTCCATGACTCATCCAAACTTGTGAATCAGCAGAAACACCTTTCATTAATTCATTCTCAGTATCCACAAAAGATAAGTTGGCTCTCCCGTACTCTCTAGTATTTGAAGGTAATACTTCTCCTCCAAATTCGTGTGCTAAATGTTGTGCTCCATAACAAACTCCTAGTAATGGCAATTTCCCCTTTATTGCTGATAAATCAGCAATAGGTGCATTTTCTTCACGTACAGAATGCGGAGAACCTGACAAAATAACAGCCTTCCAACTACCATCAATCTCAGGCATCTTATTGTAAGGATGTATCTCAGAGTAGATATTTAACTCCCTTACTCTTCTAGCAATAAGCTGTGTATATTGTGAACCAAAGTCTAATATTAATATTTTTTCGTGCTCCATTTAACTATTTTATTTTAGGAGATAAAACTACAAAATTAGGGTTTAGTGGATTTAAATTCTCTTTTAATATTTCAATAAAGTTATCCCCACCTTTTAAATAAAACGGAATAAAATTATCATAGCGTTCTTGCAAACTATTATTTGGAAATAATTGCTTTTTTATTTTATTTATTTGATTTAAAGAACTTTCATTTTTTTGCTTAGCCAACCTCAAAGACTTATCCTCCAACTGTTTAAAATATTTTAATTGTTTTTGTTGTTGAGACATTATACTATTCTGAAGCCCAACATCATTAGTTTTCGCAATAATTGACAAATATATACTTTCAAAAGCATCCATTTCTTCATGTAAGGAAATAGCAGTATCATTTTTATTTAGCACAAACTTTTTTTGCAATTGATGCTCTTCTAAGAACAAATCATTAATAGTAAAGCCTAAATCTTGTCGTTTTTGATTCTGTTTATTATCCATAAATAATACAGAATTTCTTAACATCAAAATTGGGAAAGGAATATTCTCTTGATGAAAAGCAGTTTTTAACTGCATCCAATAAGCAACTTCAGCCCCACCACCAATATAAGCAATATTTGGCAAAATAGTTTCCTGATAAAGCGGCCTTAATAATACATTGGGACTAAAGCTAGCAGGATTGTTTTGTATTTCCTTTTCCGTAATTTTATCTTTTATTAATTCTCTTTTCCCGTCTGATAATTTGAAGAAATTAATAGTACGAACAAAGGCCTGTGCTTTATAATTATTTACTAAATCCAAACTACATTTAGTTATAGACTTCTCAAAACCTTGCTCTAAAACATCTTTTTTAATACTGGAAATAAATTGTTCTTTCAGTCTCTTTTCATCTCCATCCAAAATAACTAATCCATACTTACCAAACAATTCATTCACCAAATAACGTGTAGCATCAGCTAAGTTATCATTAGTTAAATATGATTTTTCAAAAAGAGAAATTAATTTACCTGCATTTTCTGAATTTCCTAAAACTGATTTCAATTCCGTTAAGAGACCTTCAAAACCATCTAAATGCATTCTTCCAACAGCACCACTTTGCTTGCTGTCCCATGTTATTTTTTTACCAAAAAGATGAATATGATTAATTTCCTGGAAGTCATGATCCTCAGTTGCCATCCAAAAAACAGGGACAAAGTTATTATTAGGATATTTCTCTTCTAACTGTTCTGCCAGATTAATAGTAGAAATTATTTTATAAATAAAATAAATTGGTCCTGTGAATAAGCAGAGCTGATGTCCTGTTGTTACTGTAAAAGTAGAATTCTCTTTTAAGCTTTCAATATTCAATTTCGATTTCTTAGAAAGAAATAAACTTGCATTTTGCTTACTTAAAACATCAACCAAAACCACTCTATTAATAGAATGTGTTTTCTTTTCAGTAATTTGTTTTTCAAAATTTTCTAGTGTCGGAAAGTGATTAACAAAGGCCTTTAATTTCTCATCCTTTTTTAGATAATCCAGTACAAGATTAGAGAATTTATTGGTTTCTTGATATGAAATTTCAGAGACCTTCAAAATTTATTTTTTTATAATAAAGCCTCCAGCAATTAAATCGTCACCTTCATAAATTGCCGCCGATTGTCCAGGAGCAATACCTTCAACTTTCTTATGAAATAGAACTTTCAAATTTTCGCCATCATTAGTAATAGTTGCAATTTCACCTTTATGTTTATACCTCACTTTCACTAAACATTGCATGCCATCTTCAATTTTAGCATATTTGAGGTAATTTACATTTCTAATAAACATTTCTTGTTCTTTCAAATCCTCTTTCACTCCAACAACCACTGTGTTATCTTCAGGGTTTATACCAATAACATAAGTAGGATTAGGGCCTAAGGAAACTCCAATTTTTCTTTGTCCAATGGTATAAAATGGATAACCATCATGTTTACCAACAATATGACCGTCAGTAGTAATAAAATTACCTCCTTTCACTTTTTCTTCTAGCCCTTCTACCCTTCTTTTTAAGAAACCTCTATAATCATTATCAGGTATAAAGCAAATTTCATAACTCTCATTCTTTTCAGCTAAAGCTTTATACCCTCTATCCAAGGCCATTTGCTTTATGTCCTTTTTATGATATTCTCCCATTGGGAAAATTGTTCTTTTCAAGCATTCCTGTGTTACTCCCCAAAGCACATAGGATTGATCTTTACTTTCATCCAACCCTTTAGAAACAACAAAACGCTCTTCTATTTTACGTACCTGCGCATAATGTCCTGTAGCTATAAAATCACAATTTAACATATCGGCACGTTTTAACAATGCTTCCCATTTAATATGTGTATTACATAAAACGCAAGGATTAGGAGTACGGCCAGCAATGTATTCATCAACAAAATTATCAATAATAAAGCCCTTAAACTCATCTCGAATATCTAAAATAGTATGTGGAAAACCACAATCAACAGCCAATTGACGTGCATCATTTATAGAATCCAAACTACAACACCCTGTTTCTTTCTTATTTCCCCCTGAACTCTCATAATCCCAAGTTTTCATGGTTAAACCAATAACCTCATACCCCTGCTCATGTAATAATAGAGATGCCATAGTACTATCAATACCTCCACTCATTGCCATTAAAACTCTTCCTTTACTCATTATAATTTATTATTGTATCATTAACCCCTTCTTCAGTAAAATATTCCCAAATACCTGTTTTATCATCAGCAAGATAAGACCCATTATAATAAACATTCCCATTAGGGAAATAACATACTGTTTTACCCTCTCTAACTCCATGATTAATTAAGGTTTGCATTTTAGTTTTTCCTTTAATAAAGTATTGAATCCAAAAACCATTTTCTACTCCTTGAGTCCAATTTTTAATTTCGTACAACTCACCAGTATAGTAGTATGTTTTTGTTATCCCATTTAATTTACCTTTTTGATACTGCTCACTCATAATTAGCACACTGTCAGTACTGAAATAATTCCAGGTACTATCCTTTAATTCATTAACATAAATACCAGCTGCTTTAAGTTTTCCATTTTTATAAAAAAGATGAGTTGCAGCCGCCTCTCCTGAATGAAAAAACTCTTTTTCAGCTTGCAACTCACCAGAATCATAATAATACATAAAAATCCCTTGAGGATTATCATTCTTAAACACCCCATTGTAACGCAAGTTACCATTATCAAAGTATTTTTTCCAATCTCCTTGTTTTAAACCATTTAAGTCAACTTTATTAAGTGTTTGAGTAAAGCCTAATAAAGGAATAAACATTAAAAATAAAAGTAATTTTTTCATAAAATTAATTTTTACAAATATAGTGTAAAAAGAAATGATTACTTCTTTACTGAATTCATTAATTCTTCTATTCCCTCGACAAAGAATTTCCAGCTAAATCTTTTCTTTTCTAAGCTAGTATTATCAGAAAAATCTGCTTCTTTATTGTTAGTGTAAAAGTCAATTAATGCATTAGCAATTTCAGTAGGGTTTTGAGAAGTAACATAACCTACCTTATTATTTGGAACAATTTCAGCCAAACCACCAACATCAGTCACCAACATTGGCCTATTAAAAGAATAAGCAATTTGAGTAACACCACTTTGGGTTGCTGTACGATAGGTTTGTGTAATCATATCTGCAGCACAAAAATAATCCTTCACTTTATTAGCAGGTATAAAATCACTTTTCATGATAATATTTTCTGTAATTCCTAAATCAGCAATCATATCAGTATATTCGGTTTTATTATCATAAAATTCACCTGCAATAATTAATTTTATTCCTAAGTCAATTATACGTCTATCTGCCATTGCTTTTAACATTAAATCCAAACCCTTATACTTACGCACAAAACCAAAAAATAACAAATGTTTATCTTTAGGATTTAGGCCTAGATTTTCTAAAGCTTTATCTTTAGGAACTACATCACCAAAAACATCATAAATAGGATGTGGAATAAACTTTTTTAAATTAGAATCTGTAAACATTGAAAGATCATCCAGTACAGACGCTGAGAGTGATAAAAAAGCATCACAACTTTTCACAAAATAACTAGTAAACAAATTATCCCCAATTCTTTTCTCATGAGGAATAACATTATCTGTTATAGCAATAATTTTTATTCTCTTTTTAAGTAAACGAGCAATAGAACCCAAACAAGGTGCCATAAAAGGCAACCAATATCTTATAATAACATAATCGGGTTGCTCATTGTTTATTCTACGAGCAACAGCTACCCAATTAAAAGGGTTAACTGAGTTTATAAGTGTCTTTATTTTTAAGTTTTTTGGAGCTTTTCCGCTTTCGTATTGTGTAGTTCCAGGAAATAAAAAACTTGGATATTGAAGGGTGAATGAATAGATGGTAACCTGATCTCCTTTATTATAATATTCTTGTGCTAAAGCATTATTAAAATTGGCTATACCACCTCTAAAAGGAAAAGCAGGGCCAATAATAATTACTTTTTTATTACTCAAAATTTAAACTTCTTTTTCTACTTGGTAATTATTTCTATCATAAGCATTACGCGATACCATCTCGGCAATAAAACCTGCTAAGAACAACTGTACACCAATAAGCATAGAAGTTAAAGCAATGTAAAATCCTGACATTTCAGCTATATTTTTTGCAGGAATATCGGTAAACATAGCGTACAATTTACAACCTGTAATATAGGTAAATAAGCCAAGACCTATAATAAACATTAAAGTACCCAAAACCCCAAAAAAGTGCATAGGTTTTTTACCAAAACGAGAAACAAAAGTAATTGTAATTAAGTCCAAAAAACCATTTACAAAACGCTCCATACCAAATTTGGTAACACCATACTTACGACTTTGGTGTTCCACTACTTGTTCTGTAATATTAGAAAAACCTGCCCATTTAGCTAGAACTGGAATATACCTATGCATTTCACCATGTACTTCAACTGACTTTACAACTGTATTTTTATAGGATTTCAATCCACAATTAAAGTCATGCAAATAAATACCTGAAGCTTTACGAGCTGCCCAGTTAAATAATTTAGTAGGTATAGTCTTGGATAAAGGGTCATAGCGCTTAGCTTTCCATCCTGAAACTAAATCGAAACCCTCATTAGCAATTTTATTATATAATTCAGGGATTTCCTCAGGACTATCTTGCAAATCAGCATCCATAGTAATAACAACATCACCCTTAGCTCTTGAAAAACCAACATTTAGGGCAGCTGACTTACCATAATTTCTTCTTAATTTTATTCCTTTTACATTTTTATTTTCACCAGAAATTTGCTCAATTACTTCCCATGATTTATCTTTACTTCCATCATCAATTAAAAGCACTTCATAAATAAATTTATTTTTTTTCATTACTTTATCAATCCAAGCACATAATTCTGACAAAGATTCTTCTTCATTAAATAAAGGGGCTACTATACTAATATTCATAAACTATGCGATTAAATTTGGATCTTCATTTTTAACAAAAATAGAAATAATTAAGGAATAAAGGAAACCCATAAAAGTACCTCCTAACATTCCCATTATCATCATCCAATGTGGCTGCATAAACTTACCAGTAATTTGTAAAGCCATATCCAATTCTTCATCCGAAATTTCAGGATTTGATTCCAACATTGCTTGCTCAGTAACTCTCATTACTTCACTTAAAGCGTTAGGATCAATATAGGATATATATAAAAATTGATAAAAAGCTAAGATAATAGATGAAAAAAAAGCAACAGTAGTTCCTAACTTTAATGATTCAGAATACGAAATAAAACCATTATTGTTAATATCTCGATACTGTATAATAGCATAAGCAATAAATGCAATAGTGATACTGTTATTTAATAAAGCAGGGATTATTGATTGTTTATCATCAGCACCTAGAGACCACATAATAACTGCAATAGCAACCAAAACTAATCCCAATACAGCACCATAGTTCATTGCAAATTTCTTTGTATCCATCATATTTTCTTTTAAAATTAAACATTGCAAATATAAACAAAAATAGAATGTATAAAATGTTTTGTAAAAAGTAAGATTATGTTAGTTTTGCAGCTTAAGGGTAAGTCTTGTACGACCAGCTCCCTATGAACTCCCCCAGGGCAGGAATGCAGCAAGGGTAATAGGTTGTAGCGGTGCGATATAAGTAGCTTACCCTTATTTATTTTTAAGAAATCCTACTCCAACCTAAACGCTCTCTAGCATAAGGCCTGTAAGTACGAGCTATATTGATATTCTCAGCTTTTTCTAACTCAGCATCATCTTGCAATAATAAATCAGCTTCATTTCTAGCGAAATGCAGTATTTTATTATCTATCATTATGTCTGCAATTTTAAAATCGAGCACGCCACTTTGTTTGGTTCCCATCATATCACCAGGACCTCTTAGATTTAAATCTACTTCTGATATCTGAAACCCATCATTAGTATCAACCATAGTTTGTAGGCGAGTTTTCCCTTCAACACTTACTTTATTACCACTCACCAAAACACAATAGGATTGCTCACTCCCTCTGCCAACTCTGCCTCTAAGTTGATGGAGCTGTGAGAGTCCGAAACGTTCTGCACTTTCAATAATCATAACTGAAGCATTGGGAACATTTACACCTACCTCAATTACTGTTGTTGCTACCATAATATTAGTCACCCCATCAACAAAGCGTTTCATTTCATATTGTTTATCCTCGGGTTTCATTTGCCCATGAACTACACTTACTTGAAATTCTGGTAAAGGAAATTCTCGTTCAATAGCAGTAAAACCTTCCATCAAATTTTTATAATCTAGCTTTTCTGATTCTTCAATTAAAGGAAAAACAATATATATTTGTCTTTCTAACTTAATTTGCTCACGCATAAAATTGATAATCTGCAAACGAGAAGAATCAGTCTTCCACATAGTTTTAACTTCCTTTCTTCCTGGTGGAAGTTCATCAATGATAGAAACATCCAAATCACCATAAAGCGTCATAGAAAGCGTCCTCGGAATAGGAGTTGCCGTCATTACCAAAACATGAGGAGGGAAATTATTCTTCTTCCATAATTTAGCTCTTTGCGCCACACCAAACCTATGTTGTTCATCAATAACCACTAAAGCTAAATTCTGGAATACTACTTTATCTTCCAATAAAGCATGAGTACCAATTAAAAGATCAATCTCACCATTTTCTAAATTTTCATGCAAAATACGTCTGTCCTTAATTTTGGTTGAACCAGTAAGTATAGCGACCTTAATATCCTGTTTTTCCAAATAAATAGAAATAGTTTCAAAATGCTGCCTAGCCAAAATTTCAGTAGGTGCCATAAGACAAGATTGAAAACCATTATCAACCGCCATAAGCATACTTAATAGAGCAACTAAAGTTTTTCCACTCCCAACATCTCCTTGTAATAAACGATTCATCTGCTGAGGGTTTCTAACATCATTCCTAATTTCCTTTAACACCCTCTTTTGAGCTCCAGTTAGTTCAAAAGGAATATGCTTATTATAAAATTCATGAAAACCCTCTCCTAAGTTTTTAAAAGCATAACCCTTAAACTTTTTTTTTCGAGTTAATTTTAGTTTTAATAAATGTAATTGCAAAAAGAAAAACTCTTCAAATTTTAATCGTTTTTGGGCTCTAACTAAAGCCTTTGCATCTCTTGGTTGATGTACATCAATAAAAGATTGTGTACGGCTAGGTAAATTTAATTTTTCAATAAGAGATAGAGAAAGTGTTTCCTCTAAATGATTTTTAAGTAAAGGTAATAGCTCTTTAGTCAACTTCCCAATCCCTCTACTGGTTAATCCTTTAGCATTTAGCTTTTCAGTTGCATTATAAACAGGTTGTAAGCCTTGAGTAAATTGATTGTTTTCTTCTTGTATATCCATTTCCGGATGTACGATATTGAACGAACCTTTAAAAGCAGAAGGCTTACCAAAAACAAGATAATCAGTATGTAGTTTAACTCCAGACCGTACCCAACGAATAGCTTTAAACCATACCAACTCAATAATACCTGTATCATCCTTAAAATGAGCAATTAACCTCTTGGCTCTCTTTTGCCCCTTTTCTTCAAACTTTATGATTTGACCTTTAAGCTGTATACTGGGAGAATCAGGAATTAGTTCAGAAATAGTAAAGACTTTACTCTTATCTATATAGCGAAATGGATAATGCATAAGCAAATCGCCATAAGTAAAGATACGCAACTCTTTTTTAAGTAAATCAGCCCTAAGAGGACCGACACCTTTCAAATAATCAATTGGGGTATCCAGAATATGCATTCAACAAAAATAGATATTAGTATTTAGATACTAGAACTTTAATTACTGCTTATATTTCTTTAATAAAGAACTTTTAAACATAAATGGCAACAAAGACTCAACCGCATTAGAAATAAGTACCTTATCTGATGGACAGTGCAAAATTACTTTAATAGATTGTTCTTGTTTATCCTCATATTCCGCCATAACTTGCCTACAAGCTCCACAAGGTGATATTACATCGATTTCCTGATAACTTTTTGAAAATACGGAAACGGCAATGGTTTTTATTTTAATTTTTGGATATTTTGCTCCTGCATAAAAAAGTGCGACACGCTCAGCGCAAAGCCCAGAAGGATAAGCTACATTTTCCTGATTACTTCCACAAATTACTTCACCGTTTTCCAGCAGAACGCTTGCTCCAACCAAAAAGCCAGAATAAGGGGCATAAGCTGTTTTGAAAGCTGATTTTGCATTGGCAACTAATTGCTGATCTTCATCAGAAATCTCACTTAAGTGAGCTGAAATAAAAGAGAGTTCTATTTTTTTTTCTTCCATAAAATTAAAAATTATAAGCTAATTTTCCTTCAAAGATAAACAGAGTTTGTGGATTATTTACATAAAACTCATGTTGAATTCTATAAACTAATTCAAAATCCAACTTTTTAGATAACGGATACCCTAAACCTAAAGTGGAACGCAACTTATTAACTCCATCCTTCAATGTTAAAAAATATTCACCAGCAATACTAGGAGATAGTTTTGTTTTTTTTAAGTTGTAATCAATTGTGAATTTCTGACGTAAAGTCATTTTATATTCTAAAAAATCACCCTGAGCTTGCCATCTATTTCTTAATGAATAAGAAATGCGTTTACTAAATCTATTTTTATAATTAACATCAGTATAAAAACGATTCTGATTAGAGATATTAAGCGCATTATCCCATTTGTTAATATAGCGATAACCTAGAGAACCAGAAAAACGCTTGTTGTATTTACGCTTGATTTTTACATCCGTAAATTGCTTACTGTATTGGCTTGAGTTTTCCCTTAAACGCAAACCTGTTTTTATAGACAGATTGATTTTTTTTATAATTTTCTTGTTCAATGAAACTGAATGCCAAGTTTGAAAATCATTCTCCTGAGCAAAACATGTGAAAGAGAAAAATAATAAAAGAATTATACTATTTTGAATCGTTCTCATAATAGAAAATACGCAGGTTAGCAGTATCTTTTAAGAAATCAATTCTTCTAACTTCAACACGAATGATATTAATTCCAGTTCTTTCTTTTAAGTCAGCAATAAGCTCGGCTCTTTTTTCAGGCACAATTAATTCAATTTTTTCATAAATTACATTTTTACGTAATTCTGGCTTAAGCAACCATAAACGCTCCATACCAAAAGTGACAAAGACTATCATCAAATTTGCAAAAACAAGCTCAGCATGACTAATTTTTTTATTGGCCAAAGCATTAACTACAGATATTCCAATCACTAGAAAAAGGTAAGTCATCTCCTTAATAGGAATAGGATCAGTCCGATAACGTATAATACCAAAAATAGCAAAAAGTCCTAATGCGAAACCTAGTTGCAGCTTAACACTATCCAAAAGAACACAGAGCAGAAATACCGTTAAACTTATCAAAAAATAAGTAAATAAGTAATCTTTATTTTTAGTTACAGGATAATAAATATACCTAATAATTATAGTAATAATTACTAGATTAAATATGGTTTTAGTAATTAGAGTGAAAAAATCCTTGGAATCAAAAATTGGCGTCCCTAAAAACTCCATTCCTCCAGATAATAAAATTGATAATAGTTCCATTATGCTTGTTTTAATTTATTTATAAATAATACTTTTTCTTTAAATCTATTTTTTTTCAACAATGGGTTTAAAGCCGAAGTTGTTAGGCAATACTTACTAATACGTATTGGGAGAATATGCATTTCTTTTGCAATACGCATAAAGTCAGACGAACGACTCATCCGTTCCTGCTTAACCTCAGCAATAACAATATGTTTCATATCTCCATTATCATTAGCGTTTTCAAAAGTAAGGTTTACATCCATAGTTAACCTTTCTTTTTGAGTTTTATGCACAAAAGTAATTCTGCTAAAATTAATCCACTGTTTAGCACTTACGTGCATAGGTGCTCCAATAATTTTTTCTATATATTTTTGATGTTTGTCTGAAAGATCAGAAGTAATAGCATCTACTTTCATCCTTTTTTTGATAGTTTTTCCTTTGTTATTTTTCAGCTTTATTTCTAAAAAAGCAAGCTTGCTTCCAACATATTCTCTGAATCTAATTTTATTTCTATTTACTCTTCCATTATGATGATCCAAATAAAATTTTCTATCGTCAGTATCAAAGTAAAGAGATTTGTAATCATGAATAAGTTTACCATCAATAGCTAACACACGATAAAAAGGCAATAGTTTTTGTAAAAGCAAAGGCATTTTATTAGCTTTAAAAGCAAACTTAGTATCTGTACGACTCATTAACTTCACATCATCCATCTCGTCCAAAGAAATAGGTAAGAAGTCAGTAATTATTTGAGGAAAATTACTCACTTATTGATTTTCCTGAATTATAAAATCTTCTATCATGTTAGTAGAATTATTTGTGCTAATAGAGATTGTCTTGTATACAGGGTATTCATATTTAATATTTAATGACTGAGAATATTCCACTGTACTATCAGCATAAGTATAAATAATATAATTTCCTTTTCTTAAGTATTCAAATCGATATCTTCCGTTAAAATCTGTTTCAAACTTATCATCATATAACTCACTTTTATCAGCTCCATAAATTATAAATACATCTTTCCCTTCATCAGATTGAAAATATGGAGTATCTATTAAACCTGTAGTTGGATTTTGAAAGGTAAAAATTTTATAAACTTGCCCTTCAATTACTGAAGTACCCCCTTCTCCTTCTGGCTTTTCACAAGCAGAAAAACCAATTGCTATTGAACAAATAATTAAAAAATTCCTCATCATTATTGTTTTATAATTTTGATTACAAACTCACCTGACTTCACAAAGTAAATACCATTTTTCCACTCACTAATATCAATAGATTTAACTTCTAGTTTAGAAAATACTTCCTGCCCCATCATATTATAAACACTTACACTTTTAGTAGCACCCAAAATATAAATTCTATTGTTTGACGGATTTGGGTACACTCTCATTTTTCCACTTACACTCAAATCAGATAATCCAGCAACATTTTGATTTATTGCATTGTAAGTATGCGATTGATACTGCATAGCACCCGTACCGTTTGGAACACGAGCAAAGCCTTTATCATTAATCATATTTACATAATGTACAGCATCAACTACTAAACCTGTTGGGTCAGTTAAATAAACCTCCTCTTGGTCAGCTGATAAACGATAAGTAGTATGTAAACCTGACTGAGAATTACCTGCAGTATCACACCAAACAATTAAGTATCCATAAGCAGGAATAATCGCATTAGAAAAAGTCCATTTTGTTAAATCATTTTCATTATCAGAAAGATAATATCCGTTCAAGTTTAAGTTAAAATTATTACCATTATACAATTCTACCCAATCATCATATTCTCCATTTTGGTCAGCAACTGCATTAACATTTCCAGCCATAATTTCATTGATCACTAAACCACCAAGTACAGGCAATTGATGGAATTCTTTTTCTGCTCTTTTAGGAGAGAAAATTCCTGCATCCGTATTTTCAGCATAAAAATAATACTGTACATCACGAGCATCTACATTAATGGTTGCTCCATAAATGCCGTCACCAGCTATTCCATCTCCATGCATACCATCATCATACATTTGTATTTTTTCAAACTTATCAGCAAAAGTATAACGATAACCAAGATACGCATAATTTGAATTGCTTATTGCTGCAGTAATACTTACGTCAGAATGTGGTAAAACATTAACTGGATTAGTTGAAATAGAAGTAATAGTTGGAGGAGTTACTGTAAAATCACTTAAAGTCTGCAAGTGGGATACTCTAGCATTCATTAACTCCGAAATACCAATGATATTAGCTACAGATGTAGTTGCATTATCTGTAAACTCAGTATAAGAATAAAAAGTATTTGGATCAGTATTTACATCTGAATCAATTAATTGTTGTAATTGTGAAGCTCTTGTACTATAATTATTATTTATAAACTGTTCATTTAAAATTGTACGCATGTGCGCCACATACATTCTCTTATATCTATCAGATGAGAATATTTGAGTTGTTAATTTATTTTGGCTATTTGTACTCTCATGAAAAATATCTAGCTCTTGCAAATCAATATTAGTTACAGGATTTGGCAAACCGTTAGTAAATGTTCCAAAAGCCATATTCATATCCCATAACAAAGTAGAAAACCTACCATTATTATCCTTGAATAAATAAAAATTATGAGGAATAGAATTAATAGGACCGTCCAAGCCAATAATTAAATTTTCAAAAGCCATCATCCAAAGTGTACGATCAATGTCCATCACATTTTCTATTTCCGTAAAATGATTGTTTAAAGTATCTAAAAAATTCCCTAACTCTGTCCAATCTTCAGTAGACTCCATCTCATAGGCTCTTTGGTAACAATTTGTGTCAGAATAATATTCTAAAATACCTAAAGGGCCAAAACAACCAGGAATAGAAATGCCAGTATTATCAACTTTAAAGAAAGGCCCTTTACGCTCATAAAAATTTTCATTTGTAAAATCATCGTCTATAGATTGTACACATGTATATAAACCGATTAAAGTACCATTCACGGAAACTCTTGAATAAGTTGCTTTTGGAGAAGGCATGTATTCCCTTGCCATTTCATAACTTAATACTTCACGCACAAATGATGGATCTCTAAATCCATTAGATAATTTTATCACATTGTAACCATCAATAGACTGACCATTATTTACATGATCCAACTTTATGTTCATAGGGTTTTTAACATTCGCTACATTATATGAACTATTCCCTTTGTACTTAATACCAACATTTGGATCCATTATTCCGTCAATCACAATAGAGTCTGCCACTAAACGCTCGTTCAGACCATTTGCATAATAGATATCCAAAGAATCATCCCAGTTATTTTGAGAGAAATAAATATCAATATTACGAACACCAATATCAAAAACATCTTGTGAAAAAGAAGATAAATGAGAACCAATTAAGACTGCACACAAGAGTATTTTACGCATAGTTTATTTTTTTGTAAATTTAAAAAATATAATTACTTAAGGCAGAAAACTAAAAATCAATCTTAGATATTCAAAAACAGTATTAGTTAATAACTATTTTCTTACGAATAATAGCATCAGAACAATGAACATTTACATAATATAAACCATGAGAAAAAGAAGAAACATCAATTTTATACTGCTGTTTTTTATTATTATTCGAATAGACTAAAACTCCCAAATTATTATACATTTTTACCTGCTGAATATTTTGGGTTCCATTATTTAAATATAATACATCATTACTAGGGTTAGGAAATAAATTAAATGTGGCTATTTCAGCAGCTACAACTGCACTAGGAATAGCTGATATTTTTGATACTCCAGAACTAGTTGCTATCCAAACATTATTATCAGAATCAATTACCAACCCTCTTACATTTGGCCCAACTAATCCATCTGAAACATGAAAATCTTCCCATTGATTTCCATCCCAATAAGCTACCCCGCCTTCTGCCAAATAACCTACATAAATAGCCGTCCATATTCTTCCGTAAGAATCCATTGCAATATCCACCACAGGATTTAAAGTGTCAGGAAGTGGCATTATATACATCCTAGTATACTGAGTAAAAGATGTATTAGAGGCATCCAAAACAGACATTCCACTTGAAGTACCAACCCATTTATTATCATTATTATCTACAAGGATATCCGTTACAAATTGTGAAAGCAATCCATTAGAAGTGTCATAAGGGGTGAAAGTAGT
>Ga0075444_10000888_pt1 | contig 18116 bp, 17 predicted proteins | sample CoawatmetaG01DNA_FD_76836 | JGI IMG/M metagenome (GOLD analysis project Ga0075444, IMG submission 76836) | Marine microbial communities from the West Antarctic Peninsula - Coastal water metaG017-DNA | ecosystem: Environmental > Aquatic > Marine > Coastal | place: Atlantic Ocean: West Antarctic... | reverse complement strand
TGGCGGCAACAAGAACGTTAAGCCTGTCGTTCACGCTAATGGCTTAAGACTTCTTGGCAGCAAACGCGATAATGCTGGCGACGGTAATTTCTCCCAAGATTTCGCTTAACTGAGAGCAAGATTTGAAAACTGGTTTGGTCACAGCGCAGCCAATCGACTACGCCGTTATCCTGATTTATTTCATATTTGTATTGGGCGTTGGTTTTAAGCTCAAGAAAAATATGAAGAGCAGCGATGATTTCCTTCTCGCTGGTCATCGAATACCAAGCTGGGTAACGGGCTTGGCATTTCTGTCTGCCAATCTCGGTGCTATCGAAGTAATGGGGATGGCAGCCAATGCCGCTCAGTACGGCATCATGACCTGCCACTTCTATTGGTTGGGCGCAATCCCGGCCATGGTCTTCTTGGCCGTGTTCATGATGCCGTTTTACTACAAATCAAAGATTCGCAGTGTTCCCGAATATCTGCGCAAGCGCTTTAACGAGCCGACTCGCGCACTCAATGCTATTTCTTTTGCTGTGATGACTGTGTTGATGTCTGGCATAAATCTCTATGCTATGGCGATTGTATTTAAGCTCTTGCTTGGCTGGGACATGAATGCCTCTATTGCCGTAGCGGCTATGGTGGTTCTGGCATACACCATTACTGGTGGCTTAACTTCATCTATCTACAATGAAGTCTTGCAGTTCTTCTTGATCGTGTTCGGTCTTCTTCCTGTCTCAATTCTAGGCCTTTTGCGCTTCGGCAGCTGGAGCGCTATCTGCGAACGCTTTGACAATCCTGGTTTTGCTCATCTCTGGAAAGAGATCGGGACAATTCATAATCCGATGGGCGTTGACATGATTGGCTTGATTGGCGGCCTGGGCTTCGTTTTGTCGTTTGGTTACTGGTGCACCGATTTTCTCGTGATTCAGCGGGCCCTTGCTGCCGAGGATCTCAGAGGTGCCCGGATGACACCTATTATTGCTGCTTTCCCCAAAATACTTTTTCCTGTTCTAACTGTCCTTCCCGGCTTGATTGCCATTATTTTGATTCCGAAATTAGGTTCTAATAATGACGATCTTTCATTCAATATGGCCATACCTTATTTGCTCGCCGTGATGTATCCTAATGGTCTTTTTGGTCTGGGAATAACAGCTCTCCTAGCCAGTTTTATGTCAGGCATGGCTGGCAACGTTACGGCTTTCAACACCGTTTGGACCTATGATATTTACCAGAGCTACATTGCTAAAAACAAATCAGATGCTCACTATTTGTGGATGGGTAAGCTTGCCACTGCCATTGGTATTATTATCAGTGTTGGTACTTGCTATTTGTGCATGAATTTTAAGTCGATCATGGACTACATGCAGCTCATATTCACCTTCTTCAATGCTCCTCTCTTTGCCACTTTCCTGCTCGGTATGTTCTTCCGCCGCACTTCCCCATGGGGAGCGTTTTACGGCCTCTTGGGCGGTACCTTGGCTGCAGTTGTGCACTATATACTCACTCTCCAGCACAAACTTCATTATATGAGTGAGATGGCTGGTAACTTCCATCGCTCTGTTGTGGCTTGGACAGTCTGTCTAGTTCTCACAATCACAATTTCTTATTTGACCAAGCCCAAGGCAGTTGAAGAGCTGCGTGGTTTGGTCTGGGGTGTTGATGAGAAAGGTGGAGCTGTGGCAGCTAAGACGTCAGTTTTTGCCAGTCCAGGCTTCTTTGGTGTCATTCTGTTGGCCCTTACTGCCTATCTCAACTATCTCTTCTTCTAACGTTTAAGGTGCACAATGCTTGATGTAAGACTACCAATTGGTTGGCTGTTCCTTGTGCTAGGAGTGATGTTAGCCGCTTATGGCTATGCTAATCCGCCAGCTGAAAGCTTGCTTTTGGGGCAGGTCTCGCTGCCTTTAAATCTTGATGTGCCATGGGGAATTCTTATGGCCCTTTTCGGCTTAGCCATGGTCTCTTTGGCCCAGATGGACAAGCTAAAGGTTCTGGAAGCACAGCTACAAGAATCTAAAACCGCAAGCCCAGCAAGTTCGAGCGACGCCAATTAGTTCAAAAAAAAAGGCCGCAGGGCTTGCCTGCGGCCATTCTCAATAAATTGTCTTTGCTCTACTTGGCGTTTAAGCAAGCTACGAAGACATTGCCTGAACTAACATCATATTTGAGCAACATATACCAGGGAGCAAAGCCTGCTGGCGGAACTTTCACCGGTGATACTTTGCCTAGGGCCTTGGTTATTGCCTTCACAACTTGACCGTTTTCGTCATCGTCGGCCAAAGGTACCGCACTCAAAGCACCAACTTGTTTTTCGCTGGTGATATTAGAGATTTGGCCGCTATTTTTGACGACAAAGCTGACCAGGTATGTGTATTTGCGATTGGCTGTTTCTACCAACTGAGCTGACCCAGGCACAGACACATTGGCTTGGATGGACTGACTTAAGTCTTTGATATAGGTGTCGAGGCGGTTCAAAGTTTCTGTTGAGGCCAGTACTCGATTTTGTTGAAATTTCGATTGGGCTGCTGGTGAAGGTCTGTCGGGGCTGAGCCAGACATATTGTGGCTCAGTGCTGACTGCTTCAGAAAAGGCTTTGGCAGCCGCTTCATCGTAGGCTGGGCCGTCGGCTTTTCTTCTCTTTTTGCGGCGAACTGTGGTGGTTGTGCCATCCGTAGTGGTCGTGCTTGCTGTGGCGTTGGCCGCGCTGCCGTCATTGTTTGAGGCTGCTGCTGAGGCTGCCGAGCCCTGGCCTGGCGCAATGTCGGCTGGCATTGAGCTGGCTGCCGGCTTGCGACCGACCGGTTTGACTTCGTATTGAGGAGCGGTCCACAGTACTCCACTGCTGCCTGATGATGCGGCAGTGTCAGCGCTAGAATCGCTGCTAGATGAGCTGGAGGTTGAAGCGGTTGATGAGCTGCTAGAGTCGCTCTGGGCCCAGGCTGGTAGGCTCAAGCTGATAGAGATTGCTGTCATTGCCAATGTTGCCAAGGCAACTGCTGGCATGCGAAGCGCGCGTCCGATAAATCTGTTGTTCATATGCAACTGGTCCTACGTCCTCTAATTTATTGATTTTTCAACCGTTCTAACTATACCCAGGAAATGGTTTCTGACATCCACTGTTTTGGGGTGAATCGGTTTGCCGACGGCGATAAGGTTGCTGAGGCTTAGATCGCAGGCAATTAACATAGCTTTGTCGAGATTAACTTTTTTGTTGGGGTCCTGTAGAACATCGCTATATAGACCTTGCCAAATGGGATCCGTAAAGTCTTTGGGGCGGCTTTCTTCAAGGCAATCTGCAAGAAAGACTACTTTTGAAACCTCTGACATCGGTACATTGCCCAAGGTGTGCTCGCTGATGGCTGCCAGAACTTCTTTATTGCTAATTTTCAGTTCTTGCTTTATTGTCAGCGCCGCCACCGGGCCGTGCAGAAGATGCCCGTTGATCTTGTCTATAGCCGAAAGTTGTAGACCCCCGGCCAGGGCGCGCTCAATCAACTCTTTGTCTTTTACTTCTTTGCAGCAATCGTGTAAATAGCAGGCCAAGCCGACGAGCATGCGATTGACACCCGCTTTTTTGGCAATCAAGTCACCGACTTGAGCTACGCCGCAAACATGCTCAAATCTTTTTTTTGAAATGCGTGGCTGGGTCCATTGACGAGCTGCTTCAAGAGTCATACCCGCCGGTACGCCCACTAGTTTCTTCGTTTTTTCCTTTGTCTTCGGCACTATCTTTGTTCTTCTTTTACTCTGTAAAAACGGTGGCTCTGAATTAGCTTGTCCACTTCTGGTGGTACCATATATAGTACTGTTTTGCCCAGGCCAATGCGTTTGCGAATGTTTGAAGCTGAAATAGCAATGCCGGGAAAATCGACAATTCTAATGTCAGCACCATCAATTTGCTCGGGTTCGCTTTCGGCAATTGTTTGTATCACGCTTTCATTGTGAGCGTCAGAGAGATATCGCAATCTTGGCACTACTAAAAGCCGGCAGATAGAAAGCAGTTCTTCTGAATTGTGCCAGTCTTTGAGAAAGGGCACGTTATCGCCACCGATAATCAAGTTGACCTTGGTTGTACCGTCAGCAATGATTTGTTTGACTGTGTCCACTGTATAAGATGGACCGGTTCTCTCTAGCTCTAATCTGGAAGCTTCGAAAAAGGGGTTGCTGGCCACGGCTGCTTCTACTAGTTTGTGCCGGTCTTCACCAGGCAAGAGGCCTACTTGCCTGTGCGGCGGATGGGGAGAAGTGACAAAAAGGACTTTATCGAGGGCAAACTGGTCACGGGCGCATTCGGCAATAAGGAGATGACCCAGGTGAATGGGGTTGAATGTGCCGCAAAATAGTCCGATTTCTCTCATTTTTGTTTTGTCCGCGTGTACACTCGCGGCAACCTTGTTCGTAAGCGACAGGCAAGCTCATAGGTAATGGTATCAAGAGTTTCGGCCCATTGACTTAAAGTTAGAGTAGTCTGAGTGGAAGTGGTCTTTTTTGCCATTTCAATTTTTGCCATTTCATTGTCGCTACCAATTAATGTAATCACGTCGCCTTCCTGGGCTTCTGGTACATCAGTAATGTCAAAGAGCATCTGGTCCATACTGATGCGACCAACTTGATTTATTTTCTTGCCCATCAATAGGCCTTGCATGCGGTTTGAGAGGCCGCGGTCTACGCCGTCGGCATAACCAATTGGAATAGAAGCTAAGAGCGTTTCTTTCTTTGCTGTCCATGTCCAGCTATATCCCACCGACTGACCAGCGGCAATCTTGTTTATATGATTGATGCGTGCTCGCACAGAGAGGGCTGGTCTAAGAGCTAAGTCTGGCGATACCGTATCTGGTTGCAGGCCGTAGAGATAGAGTCCGACCCTAACTAAGTCATAGTGGACTTGTGGAAATGCAGTAGCCTCGCTTGAAGCTAGGTGGAAAAAGGTATTGGCGAAATGCTTCTTTGTTAGCTCGACGGCTTGACTAAAAAGCTGGTTTTGCACAGTTACCGCTTCTTCGTTGGCAGCTTTGGCCAAGTGGCTATAAACACTGACCAGCTCCAAATTTTCTAGGCTCTTGATCAGCTTCAGGGTGTCCTCTAGCTTTTCAAATTGCACACCGAGGCGATGCATGCCCGTGTCTATCTTGAGATGCACTCTTGCCTTACCGCAGGCAGCTACATCACGAATTTGTTTTTCGCTGGTTAGGGTAATATCAAGGTTGTTTTCAAGAGCTGTGGTTATGGCCCAGGAAGGAGTCGGGCTTAATATCAGCACCGGAAGCTTAATGCCGCTTGCTCTTAGCTGGGTTCCTTCATCAATTGAGGCTACTCCCAACCAGTCAATGCCTTCGCTGGATGCTTCTAGCAGTTCGGCAACGCTGGCAGCTCCGTGACCATAGCCGTCGCTCTTTACTACCGCCATAAGCCGCGGACCCTGGCAAGCAGGGGGGGCAATGTCTGGGCTAATACCTTTTATAGGAGACGTCAGTCGACTACGTATGAATTTGAGGTTTAGCTCGATGGCGTTGAGGTCTACCTCGACCCAGGCGTCTCTGCGAATCGATGTGAGGTTGGCTTGGCGAGTGGGGAGCATTAGTAAATTATCGACATACTCAGTATTTGAAGCGCTTCTTAGAGCTTTGCTTTATGCTAGCATTGCTGATGGTCAGCGTAATTATTTCCGCTAAACACAAGGCTCGTCCGAGACTTTGGCGGTAGGGGAAAATTAAAGCGTAACCTTAAGTGCTGCTGTCAATATATATTCAACCTTGACTCAGCCCTTAGAAGCCCTTGGTGGCTTGGAATCTCTTGGGAAGCCCGAGGCCTGACTTGAAGAAAGGGGTCTCACCTGTTCAATTTTCTAGGAATTTGGTTCTAAATCTTCAAAGGGGTGGAGAGTCTTGAATAAAGCAGAATTAGTCGACATCGTAGCTAAAGAAGCTGGAACGACAAAAAAAGACGCTGAGCAAGTTATCAACAAGATGATGGATACCATCATTAAACATGTTGCTCGCGATGAGAAAGTTACTTTGGTTGGTTTTGGTACCTTTGAAGCCCGTCAGCGTAAAGCTCGCACTGGCCGCAACCCGAAAACAAATGAACCATTGCACATTCCCGCTAAGCGTGTTGCCGGTTTCAAAGTTGGCAAAGAGTTCGCTGAATCAGTGAACAAAGATAAAAAAGGCAAATAAGCCTATTTCAGCATAGAGGAGGTTCGGGTGGGGTTACCTAGAGTTGCAGTAATCGGTTGCGGAAATTGGGGTAAGAACCTGGTTCGCAATTTTGCTCACTTGGGTGCCCTCTCGACCGTCTGTGATGCTGACCAGAAGCGGTTAGATTATGTTGCCAAAGAGCACAAGGGTATAGCTGTTACCAGTGATTACGACAGTGTTTTGGCCGATAAGAATGTTAGCGCGATCGTCATCGCTACTCCCTCTGATACTCACTTCTTACTTGCCGAAAAAGCTCTGCTAGCCGGCAAGCATGTTTATGTTGAGAAGCCATTGGCTCGCGATGTGAAGCATGCCGAGAAGTTAGATGAGTTAGCGACAGAGCGTAATTTAGTGCTGATGGTCGGGCATTTGTTGCTCTATCACCCAGCAGTTAATTGCCTCAAAGATCTTATTGCCTCTGGTGAACTGGGCGATCTCTTGTTTGTTCGCTCCGATCGCATGAATTTCAATAACTCCCGTCGTGACTGGAGCGTCCTTTGGGACTTAGCGCCGCACGACATTTCAATGATGAGTTATTTGCTCGATTGTGAATCACCAGAAGTGAGTCGCGTGGGAGGATGGGACACTCTAGGTGATGGCCTAGTGGACGTGGCCTATCTTGATTTAACTTTCCCTATGGGCAACCGTAGCATTCCAGGTCAGGTTCGCAATAGCTGGATTGACCCGCAAAAATTAGTGCGTTTGACTGTTAACGGCACCAAGAAAACCGCCGTGCTCAACGATACCCAGCAAGAAGACAAGTTGGCCTTGCACAGTGTCACCCCTGAAGGACGTATGGTTGTTGAGTATCCATACTATCCAACCGGAGAACCTCTGCAGCTAGAATGCGAGCACTTCCTTCAATGTATTTTGCGTGGTGAGCGCCCTCGCACCGATGCCAATAACGCCTACCACGTGGTTCGTGTTCTATCGGATGTTGAAAAGCGTTTGTCCGCTCGTCCTCGTCGTGTAAACGCTATCGCAACATCCCGTTAGGATTTGCTTGCAGGTGCACACAAGATCTTTCAGTTGTGTATAATTTCTTTCTGCGCTGGTTCTTCAATGGCTCTAAGCCATAATGCGGGAGTAATTCAGTGGTAGAATGCCTCCTTGCCAAGGAGGATGTCGAGAGTTCGAATCTCTTCTCCCGCTCCATTTTTAAGCTGCCCCCTGGGCAGCTTTTCTTTTTAGTACTCTTATTAACAGATTTAAAAGATTGCCTTGCTTGAGCTATATTAGTCATGTAAGTGCTGCGCGAGAAAAAATCTGGAGAGTGACATCGGAATGACTGACGGAGTGCAAGATCCAGCAAACGAAGCCTCAAATTCGGCCGAGCCTAGTGTAGAAACTACATTAGAAGCTACATCAAAGCCGAGTGCTGAGGCGACCACAGAGCCTTCTACAGCTCAGGTTAAAGCGACAACTGCGCCATCGGCTGCGGCTGATTCTGCCTGTGATCCTGCTGTTGATCCCGCTGCTGATGAAGTAGCAAGTCCAGCATTACAGGGAGCCGCTCAGAGACGTTCTCCCTGGCAATCATCAATGGCAGCCATTCAATATGTTGGTCAGGCCTCGGCTACCGATGAGGTGCAGGTTCGCACATCAGATCGCGTCACTGTAATAGCCCTGCTCGTTTGCTGTATAGCCGAAGTGCTGTCTCTTGTATATACGCCAATGGCAAGCATGCGTTTGGCCTTCATTGCTATTTCAGATGTGGTTTTGGCCGTGGCTGTGACTATGTTTTTGGTTTACCGTCTTGGAATCTTGTCTTCTCTTGGTAAGCGCCAAGCCTTGATTTGCTGGCAGCTGATGATGGGCTGCATTTTTCTGGGAATTTTCCTTTGCGTTAATGTGGCTGCTGGTGTGGCTTTGGGCGTGTCGGCGATGTATCCAGCTGAGCTGCCATAAGGCGAGAGAGCTGAAATCAACCGTCTAATTTGACCGATTTCTAATTAGCTTCCGGCTGCTACTCCGGGGCAACTGTAAATAATCCAGCTCTAGTCGCAGGGCCGTGCCTTCTGCCATGTTAAAATCCACAATCTAATTTGTATTTCGGCGTATATAGTCACTGAGAGAGAAAGTCATGAAGGTCACCCTCGAACGGGAAGGCAAAAACATAGTAAAAATGGGCATCGAGTTGGAACCTGACAAGGTTTCCCGAGCCTACGAGATGGCTTGTCGCCAGCTCAGTCATCAAGTGCGTATCCCTGGTTTTAGACCCGGCAAAGCGCCCAGAATGATTATTGAAAAGACCATTGGTGAAGAAGCTATCAAGCGTGAAGCTTTAGAAAAGCTTGTTCCTGAGCTGATCAACGAGGCTCTTTTAAAAGAAAATCTCGATATCATCACTGCTCCTGAATATTCCAATTTCGATTTCAAGCTTGGTCAACCGCTGAAGTTCGAAGCTAAATTCGAGATTCGTCCTGAAGTAAAGCTTGGCAGCTACAAAGAAATCGAAGTCAATGTGCCTGAAGTAGCTCTTCCTGAAGATGCTCTTGAGCGCGCCCTCGCAAACGTAGCCGAAACCAAAGCCTCCCTCGCCCCTGTAGAAGGTAGAGCGGCTGAAATGGGCGACACTGCTGTAATCGATTTTGAGTGCTTTGTTGATGGCAAGCCTCTTGAAGGTGGAAAAGCCGATTCATTGATGCTTGATCTGGTTGAAGGATCCTTCTTGCCTGGTTTCTGTGAGCAAGTCGTTGGCAAAAATGCCAAAGATAAGTTCAAAGCTAAGGCCACTTTCCCTGAAAACTACAAGCGCAAAGAAGTAGCTGGTAAAGAAGCTGAATTCGACGTTCATCTCAAGGAGATTCGCAAGAAGACTACTCCTGACGTTAATGACGAACTAGCTAAATCAGTTGGTCACGAAAATCTTGATGGTTTGAAAGAGTCAATCAAGGCTGAACTGCATGAAGTGGTCAAGCAGGAAAATGAATCACGTGCTCAGAGAATGGTAGTAGAGGCGGTGGCGTTGAGCGCTCAAGTCGACATACCAGAAACAATGGTTGAGCGTGAGCGCGATTTGTTGCTTGGTCAACTGCGTCGCTATGTTGAGCAAAACGGCCAGCCATGGGAAGAGTTTGAAGCAACCGACGAGTACACTCAGATGAAAACCACTAAGTTGGAAGAAGCGCGTCAGCGTGTTCTTACTTCTTTAGTGCTTGGTGCCGTTGTGCGCGAAGAGAAACTCACGGTCAACGATGAAGAAATGGCTCCCTACTACGCTGAGCTGGCCATGCGCTATCAGTTGCGCCCAGATCAGTTCGAAGAGTTTGCCAACAACGAAGACGTGCGCAGACAAGTGGCTGAAGAAGTCTTGACCGGTAAAGTTGTAGAACTTTTGGTCAGCAGTGCCAAAATTAACTTCGTGCCCGATGAATGTACTGAAGATCACGACCATGCAGCCCATGGCCACAGCGGAAAAGCTGTAGCTAAAGCTGATAAGGCTGAAAGTAAAACTGAAGCCAAGGCCGCTGCTGAGGGCAAAGAAAAGCCTAAAGCTGAGGCCGGTAAGAAAGCTAGCAAGAAAGCCGAATAGGCTACTTTGATACTTGAGAGGTGACAAGTACACTACAGGTTCTCTCCTGTGACTTCTTTAGGAAGTCTCTGAACAGAGGCCGTTTAATGTGTATTTGTCACTTTTCAGTAAGATAGAATGCCACATGAGCGATAAAATATCCTCTGAGCATTGCTCAAAGCTAAGAGACATCCTAGGAAACGGAAGACAAAATGACTACACAAAAATACGGTGACAACAACATCATTAAGTCGCCACCAAGCTCGAAGCAACTTTATGAGATCTGGAGTCAGACTCCTTATGTTAGCCCTGAAGCTATCTACGCACCGACAGTAATTGAAACTACTGCTCGCGGTGAAAGAGCTTTCGACATCTTCTCTAGATTGCTGCGCGAGAGAATTATTTTCCTGGGCACCGCAATTGATGACATGGTGGCAAACCTCATCGTCGCTCAGTTGCTATTGCTTGAAGGCGAAGATCCAGAAAAAGATATCCGTCTATATGTCAACTCACCTGGTGGTTCTGTCACCGCTGGTTTGGCTATCTATGACACCATGCAACACATCCGTTCAGATGTATCCACAATCTGTTTGGGTCAAGCTGCATCTATGGGTGCCTTCCTTCTTTCTGCTGGTAAGAAAGGCAAGCGTCTGTCGCTTCCTCACTCACGCATCTTGATTCACCAACCATTGGGTGGTGCTCAAGGTCAAGCTACCGACATCGAAATTCAAGCTCGCGAAATTCTTCGCATTAAACGCCAATTGAATGAGTTGATGGCTGAACATACTGGTCAATCGGTTAAAACAATCGAGAAAGACACAGATCGTGACAACATCATGACTGCAGAAGAAGCCAAGGAGTACGGCCTGGTAGATCAAGTTATTACCAAACTTGAGCAATCGCCCAACCTGTCAGCTGTCTAAACGTTCTTAGTTGATGCCCGGGCCTGAGCGCCCGGGCATTTAACTTTGTAGAATGCAAAGTGTGTGATTAAGTAGAACTATAGGTCCTAGATAGGGAAACTAAATGCCAAAACAATCGGACAATCGACTCAAGTGCTCGTTTTGCGGAAAGAGCCAAGATCAAGTCAAAAAATTGATCGCTGGCCCCGGAGTATATATCTGCGATGAGTGTGTTGATCTTTGTAATGAGATCCTTGATGAAGAACTGTTCGAAGGCGGCGCTGCTGCTCAGCCCGCTCCAGAAACGTCAACTCCGCAAATGGTTGATATTCCTAAGCCTCAAGAAATTAAGGCCTTCCTCGATCAGCATATCATCGGTCAATCACGGGCCAAAAAGATTCTTTCAGTGGCTGTATACAACCACTACAAGAGAATTAGCCACAACGCCGAACTGGCTGATCAAGTAGAGATCTCCAAGTCTAATATCCTGCTGATTGGTCCTACCGGTTGCGGTAAGACACTTTTGGCACAAACATTGGCAAAATTGCTCGATGTTCCTTTCGCCGTTGCTGATGCCACTACCTTGACTGAGGCTGGTTATGTCGGTGAAGACGTTGAAAACATCTTGCTCAGGCTCTATCAATCAGCTGATTACGACGTGAAGAAGGCCGAACGCGGCATTATTTACATTGATGAAATCGATAAAATTTCACGCAAGTCTGAAAATACCAGCATCACCAGAGACGTCTCTGGCGAGGGTGTGCAACAGGCCTTGCTGAAGATGATTGAAGGAACCCTTGCCAACGTGCCGCCTCAAGGTGGACGTAAGCATCCTCACCAAGAATTCATCCAGATCAATACTGCCAATATCCTATTTATCTGCGGTGGAGCATTTGTTGGCTTAGACAAGATTGTTGAAGCCCGCGTCTCTTCCAACCGTAATATTGGCTTTGGTAGTGAGCGTCCTCTGACCGCTTGGGAAAGAGAACAGCGTTCATCTAAGATTCTGATGGACACTGCTCCAGATGACTTGCTCAAGTTTGGTCTGATTCCTGAATTCGTCGGCCGTATGCCGGTCACTGCAGTGCTTGAAGCCCTTGATGTAGAAGCTTTGGTTCGCATTATGGTTGAGCCTAAGAACGCCATCATCAAGCAATATCAACAGTTGTTGTCGCTTGATGGAGTTGAGCTTAAGTTTGACACTGAGTCAATTCGAGCTGTCGCCGAAGAAGCTCTAAAACGTAAGACTGGCGCCCGTGCGCTGCGTTCTATCGTTGAAGAAATCATGCTCGACATTATGTACGAAGTGCCATCGCGATCTGATATCAAGGTCTGCCATATCACTAAGGAACTTGTAGAAAAACGATCGACAGCGGAGCTACTTCAGCTTCCAAAGGCTAAACTGAAGGGGGAGATTGCCTAAAGCTTGCTAAGCTGGCGATTTATCCTTAAAAGCGTCAGTTTTTCTCGTTGAGGCCAATTAACGCCTTATGGTGGATTTGAGCACTGAAGTATTCCCCCTCATCCCTCTCCGGGATGTTGTGGTCTTCCCCCAAATGGTAACGCCTTTGTTTGTTTCGAGGCCGCGGTCAATCGCGGCCCTCGAACAGGCTTTGATGCGTGACGATCGATTGGTGGTACTGGTTGCCCAAAAAGAGCCAGAAACTGAAGACCCTAAAGTCGAAGACCTTTACCAGATCGGCACTTTAGCCGAAGTAATGCAAATGCTGAAGCTGCCCGACGGCACTGTAAAGGTGCTGGTGGAAGGCTCTATGCGAGTGATGCTGGATGTGATCGAGGATGCTCCCGATCATTTCACTGCCAAAGTTGAAGAGCGCAGTGAGATTTTGGTGGATGATGAGACCACCCGCACTCTGATCAAAATTTCAGTAGAGAAGTTTGAGCAGTACGTTAAGTCGACGAAGAAAATCAATCCAGAGAGCCTTTTGGCAGTCTCTGGTATTGGTCAACCTGGTCGCCTTGCTGACATCATCGCTACTTATTTGGGGTTGAGCTTAGCTGAACGGCAGAAGTGTTTAGAGATAAGCGACGCTACCGAAAGACTCGAATATATTGGTCAGCTTCTTTCTCGTGAGCTTGAGTTAGCTGACTTAGAACAGCAGATTCACGACCGCGTGCGCTTCAATTTAGAGAAGACCCAGCGGGAATATTATCTGCGCGAAAAATTGCGCATCATTCAAGATGAACTCAATCAAGATGGTGGCGAACTCGGCGAGATAAACGAGTACAAGCAAAAAATTAAAAAGTCCAAGATGATGGGCGTGGCTCTCGAAAGAGCTATTAAAGAGCTCGGTCGTCTTGAGAAAATGATGCCCCAGAGTGCTGAAGCTGGCGTCATTCGTACTTATTTAGATACGCTTGTGGCTTTGCCCTGGGCTAAGCGTTCCCGCGAAGTTATTGATTTGCACAAGGCCGAAGAGATTTTGACTGAAGATCACTATGGTCTAGAGAAAGTCAAAGAGCGCATTCTGGAGTATCTGGCTGTGCGTAAGCTGGCCAAAGAACCAACTGGAACTATTCTCTGCTTAGTTGGGCCACCTGGGGTAGGTAAAACCAGCCTGGTGAAGTCAATTGCACGGGCTATGAACCGTCAATTCGCCCGCATTAGCTTGGGCGGCGTCAGTGATGAAGCTGAGATTCGTGGCCATAGACGTACTTATATTGGCGCCATGCCGGGTCGTATCATTCAGGCAGTGAAACAAGCTGGAACTAAAAATCCGGTGATTTTGCTCGATGAAATCGAGAAGATGACCCGCTCTTATCAAGGCGACCCCATGGCCGCTATGTTAGAAGTGCTAGACCCGGATCAAAATGATTCCTTCACCGATCACTATTTAGACGCACCATTCTCACTTTCTGAAGTTGTCTTTGTTGCTACTGCTAATAGCTTAGAACAAGTGCCAAGGCCACTTTTTGACCGTCTTGAGATTATTTCTATATCGGGCTACACCGAAGAAGAGAAAGTAGCGATTGCTGAGAATCACATATTGCCGAAGATTCTTTATCGCCATGGTTTAAGCGAAAAGCAATTAAAGATACCTGCTGCTACTCTGCGCAAGATTATTCAAGAATATACTCGCGAAGCTGGTGTGCGCAGTCTCGAGCGTAACCTTGCCAATGTTTGCCGGAAGGTGGCGTCGCAGGTGGTTAAGGAAGAAGTTGAGTCAGTTAGACTGCAACCGAATCTGGTGCCAAAATTCTTAGGGCCACCCAAGATTGTGCGCGAAAATGAAGTGAAAGGCCCTCAAGTTGGAATTGTTATGGGCTTGGCCTGGACTGAGACTGGTGGCGAGACTTTATCGATTGAAGTAAACACTATGCCCGGTAAAGGCAAGCTGCAACTAACTGGTCAGCTCGGCGACGTCATGAAAGAGTCAGCTGAAGCCGCCTTTAGCTACATTAGAAGTCATGCTGAGTTGCTTGGCATACCAACTAACTTCCATGAAACTCTGGATATTCACATACACATACCTGAGGGCGCTACACCAAAAGATGGCCCATCGGCTGGTGTGGCTATGTGCTGTGCCCTTGTCTCTGCTATTTCAAAAAGACCGGCACGCGGTTCACTTGCCATGACTGGCGAGATTACTTTGCGCGGACGAGTGCTGCCAATTGGTGGATTGAAGGAAAAAGTCTTAGCTGCTCTTCGAGCTGGTATTAAGACTGTCATTCTGCCTCGTAGCAATGAAAAAGATTTGGCTGATATTCCTGACTATGTCAAAGAAAAAGTCGAGCTTATTCCTGTTGCTCACCTTGATGAAGTGTTCGCTTTAATCTTCAAAGATAAAACAAAGAAAACAGAAGCTGCAAAAACGCGTAACACCGTTGGTGGTGCCAAACGTAGTGCTCTCGGTCGAGTCAAATAAGAGGTCTAAATATAATGCGTTTGCTCAATGTCGTTTTGTCAGCGGCTTCTCTTTTGCTTGCAGTAGCGCCAGCAATCGCATCTGACGCTGCTGGAACTGCTACTGGATCTTCAGCTGCCTCTTCTGCTGGAGCTTCTGCTGGACCTGCGGCCACCAAGCCTGCTTCTGGTGTAAATACGTCAGCCGCTGCTGCAGTTGCTCCGGCCGCAACATCTCCGACTCTTACACCGGCAAAGAAAGCTTTGATTCTTGAACTTTTGAAGATGACCGATGCCGATAAACAGGTGGAGATGATCATCAATCAATTGACTCTCTCTCATCAAAGACGCTATCCCACTTTGCTAGCGCAAGCCATTAATGCCGCTCCTAATCTTTCAGAAGAGAAGAAAAAGGAGCTAATTGCCACGGCCCAAGAACAGAGCGCCCGGTCGTCTGAGCGCCTGCGCCAGTTGTTCATGCAGAGAATCGACCTGAGCCAAGTCATGCAAGAAGTGGCACTGGTGGTTTACGACAAGAATTTCACTGAGTCTGAAATGCAGGACATCATTACCTTCTATAAAACTCCCACCGGTAAAAAGACCCTGCAAGCTTTGCCGGCAGTTATGAGCGAATCAATGGAGATGACCACTGCGCTTATAACCCCCCCACTTAGCGAGATCATGAAACAAGTTTTGGAAGAAGAGCGCGTGCGTTTGCAGGGCTTAACTACTGGCGAGAAATAACGAGAGCGATAGGATTTGCTGCTAGGAGTTCTAGCCTATTTTCTGCATCTAGATCAATTTCGAGAAATGCGTGTATATACACTATCTATTTTCAAAATACTTGAGTACTCAAGTATTTTGTTTTGACCATGGGGATTCTTTTTTTCACGAATAGTTGCATATACAACTATTTAGTTTATGACCATACTGTCGAGAAGGCGGAGTTAATTAAGTCAGGCTATCTTAAGTGGCTAAGCGGATCTTGGTCGTCACTAAAGGCTTCGAACAAAGTTACGTTTGACCTTAGTGAATGCTCTGCTGCGATCTTTTCGATTTCACGGAAGCTATCGAGCAATTCCTCAAAACAAGCACCTATAACAAGGTGACTATCAAAGTTGCTGCCCATTATTTTCCAGACTGGAGAATGGCCTTCTCGCAGGCCAACGGAAAGCGGTCCAGAGTCTGCTGTGAGTTCGTTTATTACTTGCGCAAATTTTTCTTGAAGATCAATCTTGTGCCTCACCTTGTAGTCTACATAAAATGCAAAAATTGCCACAATAGGATGATGCGAGTGATTGAGTTCAATATTAACTCTTCCGCCTCGGACATAGAAATATTGGCCAAAGATGGCTGGTAATGTCACTGTGTAATCGTGGTGAATGAAAACCTGATGGTCAATGGCTAGAACTTGTGGCGTAGTATTTTCGCTGTATTCAGGCCATTCGTCTATTGAGTTATCGACATCATTGCTATTTAGACTGTTTGTTTTAGCAAATATTTCTAGTGGAGATTTGCTGTTTCTATCATCACTACGTATCCAGGCATCTTGCGCTGCGACTACTACAGCCAGTTCTTTAGCCACATCTTGTGCTAACTCTGCAGTGGGAAAATTTCCGACGATTGTATAACTGCCGCTGTTGTTGCTGGCAAAGGCATTCCAGATCTTGATTTTCATGGTTTAGCCTCTCTTGATAGTGGCGCTGATTTTGACAATGAATTTGAAATTGCCAGTTGAGTCAGATTTTCGGAAATCGGCATGGCGGCGGTTAGTCCAAATCCTGGCGCTCTGGCGCAGCCAGGTATCAGTGATGCTGTACTGAGTTCGCTTTGTCGCTGTCGCCAAATGTTCATAATATCCTGAGCGTTTTCGACTGCTATTTTCGTCTCGTGAAAGCTACATGGTTGAAGCTTTTTATCGCTTGTGAGTACGATGAAGTCGCGTCCGGCTCCGCAATCTTGGCGGTCGAAGAGGCGAGGAACACCGTCCATACGTTCGCCCCAGCAAACATCTAATTTGATCTGACAATTATTGTTCAGGGCTCTGGCAATGATAGCTACCCGCTTAGCCAGCTTTTGGGCACTGCTGGCATCAAGGTGAAGAGCCGAATCACTGCCGTTATAGCTGAGCAGCAAAATATCTCTACAGCCAAGTGAGGCTAGCTCCAATATAGTTTTTTCTAAGTCTGCTAAGCGCTCTGGGGTAACCAGATAATTCACTCCGAAGCGTGCTTTTGCTTCCACTAGCTCAGTTACTTTTGAACGCCAATCATTGTTTTCATAGAGTGAGAGCCGAATCTGTCCATATTTTCCTTCTATCGCTGCCAGGCGAGCCGGTGACATGGCCAGCCCATTTGTGGTCAGGTTAATTGCCAGTGGAGTTTCATCGTGCAATCGGCAGACGAGTTCGGCGAAATTTGGAAATGTCCAAGGTTCACCTCCGCCGAAGGCAACTTCTAGAACCCCAGCTTGAGCCAGTTCAAAGAGTACTGTAAAGGCTTGATCGGATGTCCAGCCACTTTGGGCTGTCAGGTCTCTTGAGCAAAATGTGCAAGCAAGATTACAAGAGTTGGTGATGCCAAATTGTATGACTCTAGGCGCTGATTGCTTTAGGTACTGAGTTTCGGGGCCTTGGCAAAGAGCATTGAGGCCACTGTCTCGATCGAAGAGAAGCAGGGCCCCATCTAAGGAAAAGCGCCTCAGGCTAGCGAGGGCCTCTGGGACTGGGATTGAGTATACGGAGTCTGAACTCTCAGGCATCCGTAAATCATAACAGTTTGTCTTCGAGGCTACTTCGCTCTCAAGCGTGCTTCCATATCATCGAGCTGTTTTAGTCGAGCGGAAGCAATTTGCCCGGGGAGCATACCAGCTTTGAGAGCCTTGTGGCGATTGATCTCGCCGCGAACTTGAATGCGCAGCGTGTCAAGCATGCCGAATGCCGACGAGGGAATGGCAATAAGCGAAGCCGTAAATAAGAGATCGTTAGTCACTCTGCTGGCCCGGGCTGATGAATTGTTGTAGTGATGGTTGAATCCTGGAATAGCAAAAAGAATACCTGATGCGGTTTTTGTGCCACCTACGTAGAGACCAGCTCCGATGTTTTGGGTAGCGGTTAGTTTGGCTGCCGCGTTCTTCTTCTGAGCTGTTCTAATTTCGTCGTTGAAGAACCGCTGGTGTTCACCATACAGTCCTCCTCGGTCTATAGCATTGGCTACACCTAAGTTAGATACCTTTCCTTGTTTTATAAGTCGATCTAAAACTGCCAGGTCTGATTCTAGTACTTGAACTTTGGCATCACTTGAGTCTTGCATCACACGTTTGATGCGATGTTTTGTAAGCTCTCCAACCCCTTTCGCGGCTACCCTGCTTAGTATCGGTCCCCACATTGTAAGTTGACCTGACACGATGAAGAGCGCACCAGCTCTGCCGTTCCAGATGCGATGTCTTCGGTGTAGAGAGAGATAAGCGAATTCATAGCCAATGGCGTTGGTTGTGTATTTGGCAAAGTCAAAGAAGTACTGCCATTGTTGGAATGCAATTAATTTGCGCGCACCAACGTGGAAGCGCTGAAATTCTTGTAGAGATTGATCGCGCAAGTCTTTGAGAACTTTTCCTTCGGCATCGTCAACTTCAACATGTGCGCTTAGAGCTGG